>ENA-OQJV01000077-OQJV01000077.1-human-gut-metagenome-genome-assembly--contig:-NODE-77-length-15303-cov-2.094228_pt1 | contig 15303 bp, 15 predicted proteins | sample MGYA00242616_ERZ504783 | MGnify/ENA primary metagenome ERZ504783 (study PRJEB26092, sample SAMD00036360) | human gut metagenome | host: Homo sapiens | study: EMG produced TPA metagenomics assembly of...
TTTTTCCTAATCCAGTAGGTACAAGACTAGTTGCTGAACTGAACCTGTATCAACCGCAGCTTCGACAATACCTTTACGATCAGTAGCAAGGTTGAGGGCTTGACGGATTTTAAGATTATCTAGACCTTTAACTTTGCCAGTTTCATTATAGGTCATATAACTTGTTGTTGCTTCTGGAACTGTAACAACATCTTTATTCTTTTTATTAGAATTAAAAATTGCTGACGTACTTGAAATGCTTGCAAAGTCAAGTTGACCTTGTTTATACATTTGAACGGCTGTATCAGGTTTCTTAACCGTTTGAATATTGATTGTCTTTGTTTTGACGTGCTTAGCATCCCAATAATTGTCATTTTTGACAAGTTTAAAGCTACCACTTGTACCATTCCAATTTTCAACTTTAAAAGGTCCAGAATAAATTTGTTTATCAGACTTCGTTCCATATTGTTTTCCAGTCTTTTCTACAAATTCCTTATGTTGCGGAACAAAATTTGAGAATGACAAAAGACTCTTAAATTGTGGAGAAGGATTTGACAAGGTAAAGATAACTTTATTACCCTCAGCCTTAACACCCAACTCTTCAACACTCTTCTTACCAGCAATAATATCTGCAGCATTAACAAGGTGAGAATCTGAAGCGAGGTAAGCATATTCAGAAGCTGTAGCAGGATCAACCATACGTTGCCAAGTATAGACAAAGTCCTCAGCAGTAAGTTTAGTACCATCTGAATACTTCAAGTCATCTCTAAGAGTAGCTGTATAAGTCAAACCATCGGCCGACACATCAACCTTTTCAGCCAAATCAGGTTGCAACTTACCATTTTTATCAACACGGAGCAAGTTGCTTTCTGAATTCCCAATCGCCAAGGCCGAATAGTGGTCTGTATTTTTAGAAACATCAAGTGTCAATATTTCAGTAGGTGTGTACCAGTTAATTTCATCTTTACTTGAGGTTGATTTTGAACCACAAGCAGCAAGAAGTGTTGCAGAAGCCAAAGCAATTACTCCAGTAGCTACAATACTTTTAAAGTTACGTTTCTTAATCATGTTTATAAGAAACCTCCTCCAATAAAAAATTTACTTTCGTGTATAATTATACCTTAAAACATTCTAAAGTAAAGACCTAATTCTGAATAATTCGACAATTCAGTTATGTTTGCCTCTAAAAAGACTATAAATATCCAAAAATTGTGCATCTATAGCTCTTCTTTCACAATGCTATAGAATTTTTACAATCAATCCAAACAAAAAGGCTAAGATGCATATCTTAACCTTATAGTATTTTGGAACTAATTCTCAGTTTACTTTGTATTTATACACAAGCTTATTTTTACCCAACTGATCCTTCCATTTCATAACTAATCAAGCGGTTAAGCTCAACAGCATACTCCATTGGAAGTTCTTTGGTAAATGGTTCCACAAATCCCATGACAATCATTTCAGTTGCTTCTTGTTCTGAAAGTCCACGGCTCATGAGGTAGTAGAGTTGCTCTTCAGAAATCTTAGAAACTTTAGCTTCGTGTTCAAGAGCAACTTGTGAGTTGTGAATTTCATTAAATGGAATCGTATCTGACTTAGATAAATCATCCATCAAGATCGTATCACATTCAATGTGGGAACCAGATTTCTTTAGAGTCCTTATTGAAAGTTACTTGGCCACGATAGTCAACCTTACCACCATTACGGGCGATTGATTTAGAGACAATAGATGATGATGTATGTGGCGCATTATGAATCATCTTAGCTCCTGTATCCTGGTGCTGACCAGCATTGGCAAAAGCTATAGAAAGCATAGTCCCACGTGCACCTTCACCATCTAGGTAAACCGAAGGGTACTTCATTGTTTTCTTAGCACCAAGGTTACCGTCAATCCACTCAACCGTAGCATTTTTCTTAGCAGTGGCACGTTTGGTTACCAAATTATAGACGCTATCTGACCAGTTTTTGAATGGTTGAATAACGCATATAAGCTCCTTCAAGTGCAAAGATTTCAACGATGGCTGCATGAAGACTGGCTGAAGTATAGGTTGGTGCCGTACAGCCTTCCACATAGTGAACGCTGGCACCTTCATCAACGATGATAAGGGTACGTTCAAACTGGGCAGTTGCTTCATTGTTAATACGGAAGTAGGTTTGAAGCGGAATATCACCTTGACGCCTTTAGGTACATAAATAAAGGTACCGCCTGACCAGAAGGCAGAGTTAAGGGCCGCAAATTTATTGTCTGTTGGTGGAACCAGTTTTGAGAAGTACTTCTTGAAGAGTTCTGGGTACTCTTTAAGAGCTGAGTCCGTATCTGTAAAGATAATACCCAACTTGTCATACTCTTCTTTCATGTTGTGGTAAACCACTTCTGATTCATACTGAGCTGAAGCCCCTGCCAGGTAAGCACGTTCAGCTTCGGGGATACCAATACGTTCAAAGGTTTCCTTGATTTTTTCAGGTACATCTTCCCAGTCACGAGCAGGTCGGTCTGACGCTTTTTGGAAATATGTCAAGTCATCGAAGTCGATTTCCGAAAGATCTGGCCCCCACTCTTGCATAGGCATTTTCTTAAAGGTTTCTAGTGATTTCAAGCGGAATTCAAGCATCCACTCAGGCTCCCCTTTTTCAGCAGACATGGCACGGACCACATCTTCACTGATTCCTTTTCCTGTTGAAAAGACTGGTGTCACATCATCATGGAAACCATATTTATATTCCCCCAAATCAATGGTTTTGGTTCTACTTTTTCATTTGTTTCAGTCATAGTATTTTCCTTTATTAAAGGTTTGATTCGTTTTCCTTTTTACTTGGGCAAGGAGACTAACTGCTCCTTGACTTCCTAAAGCTCGCTTCTCTCTATGGCTTTTTGAGCGCATTCCAAGAGAGTGTTGCACATTTGATACGTTGTGGAAATTTAGAAACCCCCGCCAAAAGCTTAGCTTCACCTAATTTACCTGTAGCGATGTCATGTTTTCCTTGAATCATAAGAGAGAAAATCTCCGCTAGTTCCAAAGCCTCTGCCTTGGTTTTTCCAATAACTGCATCCGTCATCATACTTGATGAAGCTGTAGAAATAGTACAACCATCACCAGCAAAGGCAATGTCTTCAATCACGTCACCATCAAATTTAACTGACAGATTGATAACATCTCCACAAGTCGGATTATTCAGTTGAAGTTGCTCCACATCTGGTAGGACACCATGATGGTGAGGGCTCTTAGAGTGATCGGCCACAACAGCCATATATAAACTATCTAGTCTAGAGAGTGCCATTGAAAAACTCCTTCGTCGCAAGAATTGCCTCCACAAGCTTGTCGCAATCCTCTTTAGTATTGTAAATATAGAAACTTGCTCGGGCAGCTGATGAGATTCCTAAATGATTAATTAAAGGCTGAGCACAGTGGTGACCCGCACGCACTGCCACTCCTTCATAATCAAGAGCTGTCGCCACATCATGAGGGTGAAGCCCATCAATATTAAAGGCAATAACACCTGCATGCTGACTAGGATCTTCTGGCCCGTAGACTGTCAGACCATCAATCGCCTGAAGCTTAGGCAAAACATAGTCTACCAATTCTTGCTCGTAAGCATGAATATTTTCCATGCCTAAAGCAGAGAGGTAGTCCACAGCAGCTCCAAGAGCAATAGCCCCCGCAATGTTAGGTGTACCAGCCTCAAATTTCCAAGGCAATTCCTTCCAAGTGGCTTCCTGTTCGTAAACAAAATCAATCATCTCACCACCGAATTCAATAGGATTCATCTGGTTAAGAATCTCTTCCTTGCCATAAAGAACCCCAATCCCTGTTGGACCTAACATCTTATGTCCAGAAAGGGTAAAGAAATCACAATCCAAATCCTGAACATCAATGGCCATGTGGGGCGCCGATTGGGCACCATCCACCACCATATAGGCACCAACTTGGTGGGCGAGCTTGGCAATTTCTTTGACAGGATTGATGCAGCCTAAAACGTTAGAGACCTGAGCTAGACTGACAAATTTTGTCTTTTCAGTAATCTTGTTGGCCAAATCTTCCATATCCAATTGGCCATCTTTCAAGTAGGCATAAACAAGTTTAGCCCCCGTCTTCTTACAAGCTTCCTGCCAAGGAATGATATTCGAGTGGTGTTCCATAATTGAAATAACCACCTCATCTCCTGGCTCAAGAACCTGCTCTGCAAAACGACCAACCCAGTTAAGACCAGTTGTCGTTCCACGTGTAAAGAGGACCTCTTTGGTTGATTTAGCATTGATAAACTGACGAAGCTTTTCACGACTAGCTTCGTAAGCAGCTGTTGCACGCTCAGCCAAAGTGTGCACACCACGGTGAACATTGGCATTGTCCTCATGATAGTAGGCCATGAGAGTGTCCAAAACTACTTGAGGCTTCTGAGTCGTTGCTGCATTATCCAAGTATACCAAAGGTTCATCATTAACTACCTGATCTAAAATGGCAAAATCTTGTCGAATCTTATAGGCATCTAAAGCTGACATCTTATCTCCCTATCTAGATATATCATAGGTTAGACTATCTGCGTCGATAGTTCCTAACGTTTGTTTAGTTTTGTATCAGTTACAGAAATCATTTCATCGCGCACTTCTTTAACTGGGATTTCAGTAATAACTGCTCCTAAGAAACCGCGAATAACCAAACGTTCTGCAGTGTCTTGATCAAGTCCACGACTCATGAGGTAATACATATCCTCTGGATCTACCTGACCGATTGAAGCAGCATGCCCTGCTGTAACTTCATTTTCGTCAATCAAGAGAATTGGGTTAGCGTCTGAACGTGCCTTGTCAGAAAGCATAAGCACACGGCTTTCTTGTTGTGCATCAGCACCCTTAGCACCTTTGACAATGTGACCAATACCATTGAAAGTCAAAGTACCACGTTCCAAAATAACACCATGTTGTAGGATATGTCCCACAGAGTTGTTACCGTAGTTAGTCACACGAGTATCAATTCCTTGAACCTGACGCCCTGATGAAAGACCAATAACTTTAAGGTTGGCATGACTTCCATTGCCAATCAAGTCACTATCAAAGTCAGCAATAACATTGCCCTCGTTCATGATCCCGAGAGCCCAGTCAATGCTGGCATCACGACCGATACGACCTCGACGACTAATATAAGTTGTGACGTTTTCACCCAAACGGTCAATAGCCGCAAACTTAACTTGTGCACCGTCTTGAGCAATGACTTCAACCGAAATGTTGGCACTAGCTTTTTCAGTCGCTTCACCTAGCGTTTCAAAACGCTCAAGGTAAGTCAATTTACTGTTTTTACCCGCCACGATCAAAACGTGTTTGTTAAATGGAACATTTGAAGTTCCATCTTGGTAAAAATAGCTTTCAACTGGCAAGTCAATTTCAACATTATCTGGTACATAAAGGACTGCTGCACTATTGAAATAAGCATAGTTATAAGCTGCCAATTTGTCCTCATCGTAGGCCACAGCCTTACCAAAGAAGGCTTCAACGACTTCTGGGATTTCCTCAAGAGCAGTCGTAAGGTCTGTAAAGACCACACCTTGGCTAATCAAGTCAGCTGGCAATTGTTCAAGAACAGTATTTGTTCCTACTTGGACCAATTTAGGGTTGTTCCCAAGCGCTGTAAAATCAGGCACATTTGCTGATGGTTCATTTTCAGTAATCGTTCCATCACCGAGATTCCAACGGTGGAATTTAACACGCTCGATTTTTGGAAGAGCCAAACTTTCAAGCTTATCAAAGGCTGCTTGACGAAGATCTTGCAACCAAAGTGGCTCTGCTTTTGTCTTGTGAAAAAGACGATAATAGATTCTTTTGTACATAGGTTACTCCTTTTCTAGTTATTTCGAGTAACAGACTTACGCTTCTTCGTGGTACTCGTAACCGAGCTCTTCAGCGATTTTCGCATAACCTTCTTGCTCAAGACGAGCAGCCAATTCAGGACCGCCTGAAAGAACCACTTTACCTTCCATCATTACGTGTACAACATCTGGAGTGATGTAGTTCAAGAGACGTTGGTAGTGAGTGATAATCATAGCACCGAAGCCTTCGCCACGCATAGCGTTAACCCCTTTTGAAACTACTTTAAGGGCATCGATATCAAGACCTGAGTCAATCTCATCGAGAAGAGCAAACTTAGGTTCCAACATGAGCAATTGAAGAATTTCGTTACGTTTTTTCTCACCACCTGAGAAACCTTCATTAAGGTAACGCTCAGCCATTTCTTCACGCATACCTAGCAATTCCATCTTTTCATCCAATTTAGTGATGAAATCAAGAACAGAAATCTTTTCGTCATCTTCTTTACCAGCGTTCATAGCTGCACGGATGAACTCAGCATTTGTGATCCCTGGGATTTCAGCTGGGTATTGCATAGCAAGGAAAAGACCTAGGCGTGCACGTTCGTCAACTTCCAAGTCAAGGATGCTTTCACCATCAAAAAGGATGTCCCCTTCTGTGATTTCATAGTTTGGGTTACCCATAATAGCAGCTGAGAGGGTAGATTTACCAGTTCCGTTAGGACCCATGATAGCAGCAATCTCACCAGTTTTAAGAGTCAAATTAAGACCCTTCAAGATTTCTTTATCTTCAACAGAAACATGAAGATTTTTGATTTCAAGTACAGACATTGTATACTCCTTTTTCATATATACAGCGAGCACTTGCTCGCTAAATTGCATTATTTTTTCGAAAATAGTCTTGCTATTTTCTGGAAAATAAAAAGAGAACTTCCATTTTCCTTAATTAGAGTCATTATAACAAAAAAGCCATTACTTGGCTTTTCAAATGTTTAATTTTTTCGCCCTTGCTTCCATTTTAACATGGTTGCTTGGCGATAATCACTATTCCCGATAAATTTCAGAAGGTTGAAGAGTGGTGTTCGACCAACGCCCCAAATCTCAAGCCCTTCAATCAGAATTTCCATTCCCAAAATCAAACTCAAGAGCAAGAGAATACCACCAAGACGGCTAGAAACATTTAACAAGAGGGCAATCAATGAAAAGAGGATAGCGATGGCATAAACCACCAGAACCGCTCCTCGATGAGTGAAGCCCATAGCTAGAAGGCGATGATGCAAGTGCATCTTGTCAGCCTCCATGGCTGGGCGCCCTGACAATTTACGGCGGACAATAGCTACCACTGTGTCAACAATAGGCACTCCAAGGATAATAACAGGTGACAAAATAGCCACTGCAGTTGCATTTTTCAACCCTTGTAATGACAAAACACCTATCATAAAGCCAATAAAGAGCGCCCCTGTATCACCTAGATAGATAATTGCTGGATGATAATTGTAAGGGAAGAAGCCCATAATGGCAGCCACCAAGACAAAGATAGTCATGGTCAAGAAAATATCAGTATCATAGAGGAAGAAATAAGAGATCACCCCCATAGTCATAAGGGAAATGATAGAAACTCCTCCAACCAAGCCATCCAAACCATCAATCAGATTAATGGCATTGGTGATGGCCGCAATCCATAATACCGTTAAAATCAAGGTCAAGACTGGTCCAAAATGAATCATAGGACCACCAAATGGAATCTTAAAGCTATCAAATCGGAAGTCTGTAAAAGCCCAAACGATGACAGCTCCAATAACAATACCAAGCATCTTAGGTAGGGGCTTTAATTCCAAGATATCATCAACGAAGCCCGTCAGAGCTACGACAGATCCTCCCACAACAACCGGTAAGATATACCTGATGTAGGAAACATGCCAGATATCCTTATGGATAATCATAGGCATAAAGACCAAGGTCGCTAGTACAAAGGCCAACAAAATAGCTAGACCACCAGCACTAGGCATTGGCTTTTTATTGATACGTCTTGCATTGGGATTGTCAACAGCTCCGACACGTAAGGCCAAAGAGCGTACCAAAGGGGTCGTCACGATGGCTATCAAAAAGGTCCCAATCAAAACGAATATATAGTTAATGGTCCAAGGCATGTCTTAGCTCCATTTCGTTGCTTGTAGTACCGGTAAGGCGTCCTCTTCCATCAAGATTGTTGCATGCTCTTGTAGGTAGGCACGTGTTCGGTCTGCTACATTCGCATATTCAAGAAAACGCGCATACATATTGTTCGCGTAATAATCAGGCTCATCAGCCAAGTAAAGAAGGACTGTCATATAGTAGACATCCCCAAGTTTATAAAGCTCAGAACCTTCAACAGGCACATCCTTCAAGCCTTGTGTAAAGGTCACCACTTGATCAAAGTCAGAGAAGGCCAAGACATAGTGGGTATAGTCTTCACGAATATTTTCTTCGGGCACTTCCTTGGTAGGCTCTGTCATAGCCTTATCAACCTCTTCCAAGGTCTTTTCAAGCTCTTCGAGCTTATGGTGTGCTTCGATGTCACCCTTGTCCATAAAGTTACCCTCAAGAGCCTTGAGGAACTCTTCTGGAGAAAGCCCTGAGTAGTCATCCATATATGACAAATCGTTGAAATCAAGGTCTTCCTTAAGATCTGATTTAGTCACAAAGACATCCACACGATCCTTGCGTGGCGTGACACGGAAGCTCAGCATCCCACTGTTTTTAAAGTTATCAGGCAAGTCCAACTCATCCATGACAGTATAGAAAAATTCCTCTGTTTTTTCCTGGGGAATCAAGAAATCCTTCAATTCCATACCATGTTCTTCAAGATCTTCCATGGTAAATCATGATTTTTTAGAGTTGTCTCGCTTATTTGTTTCATTTCCATATGTAAAAAACCTCGCACGAGTAGTTATTTCATTATACTAGAAAAGCCAAGAGATAGCAATTTCTGAGCAAGTTTGAGTCTTATTTTGGAAAGGATTTCTAAAAACTTCTTAATACTAACAAAACCTTGTATTTCCCCATTTATACCTGTCATCTATCCTAGATTGGAGTATAATAAAAGTGAAGATATACATGGAGGTGATGACCATGACTGCCTATAAAAAAGGGTGGCTACGAGCTAGCATTGCTGGAGGAATAACGAGTTTATTGACGCTCTTTCTCTACTTATCGGGGCAACCTTATCAAGTAAACAAATCTACCTTTCTTACAGGGCTAATCGTCGCCATCATACTAGCAACTGCACCCATTTACGACGATAATCGTTTATCGCTCAAACAGCAATCTCTTCTCCACTTCTCAATCATGTGTGTTACCATCCTTCCAATTCTCTGTTTGTCCGGATGGTATCCCTTGCATAATGTCGTGGACTTCTTGAAAATCCTAGCCAGCTTTTTGACTTGCGGACTGGTCCTATGGTCGCTAGCTTACCTTATCTTTGGAAAACTTCTCCACAAATGATCTCTAAACCAGCTAAAAAGGACTTCAATTGAAGTCCTTTTTCAGTTTACTTAAAAGTAATTATCCGAAAATAAGTTTGACAGCTCCATAGAGAAGCACAATAATACCAAGCACGATACGGTATTTTCCGAAAACTGTGAAATCATGTTTCTTAATATAATTCATCAAGAAGCGAATCACGAACAAGCTGACAACAAAGGCTGTCACACTAGCTACCAAGAGAATAGCCACTTGTCCACCTGTCAAGGTATTCCCGTCAATGAAATACTTAACCGCCTTAAGGCCACTATAACCAAACATGGTTGGAATACCAAGGAAGAAGGTAAAGTCAGCAGCTACGCTACGACTAGTACCAACGATGATACCCCCAAGAATAGTAGCACCTGAACGGCTTGTCCCTGGAATGATACTCAAGACTTGGAAAAGACCAATATAGAAAGCTGTCTTGTAAGACATACGTGCCAAATCCGTTACCTTAGGTTCTACACGTCGATTGCGGTCCTCAATCCAAATAAAGGCAATCCCGTAGACTACCAACATGATAGCTACTACAAAGAAATTACTGAGATGGGCCTCCATCCAGTCATCTAAAAGAAGACCAAAGAAGGCTGAAGGAATACAGGCAATGACCACCTTGAGCCAAAGTTGCCAAGTCAATTGCACTTCACGTGCTGTCTTACCAGGTTGGAAGGGATTCAAACGTTTAAAGTAAATGACCATAACCGCAAGAATAGCACCAAGTTGGATAACGATATTAAACATATCGATGAAATCTTTACTTTGTCTCAAGTTCAAGAATTCATTCACCAAAATCAAATGACCTGTAGATGAAATCGGTAGCCACTCAGTGATACCTTCGACAATCCCAAGAAAGACTGCTTTTAGTAATTCAATAATAAATTGTGCCGTTTGCATAATTATCTCCGTTTTAAAATGCTAGCCTCATCACACCAAAAATGATTAAGGCTCCAAATCGTCCTTCCCATTATATCAAATTACAACTTGTATTTGAAGACAATCTTGGTATAGAGATTGTTTTTCTAATCCCAACTTATTGTCATTAATCCTAATTTCCTGTAAAATGGTAAGGTATGACATTTTTATAGGAGACATTGTTTCAATGAAAAAAATTATTGTAGCCTGCTTTGCAGCGCTCCTCCTCGTTTTTGGTGGGGTATCAAGCGCTCAAGCAGACGAGTATCTCCGTGTCGGTATGGAGGCTGCCTATGCACCTTTCAACTGGACGCAGGACGATAACTCAAACGGAGCCGTTCCAATCGAAGGTACCAAACAGTATGCCAACGGTTATGACGTGCAAATCGCTAAAAAAAATCGCTGAAGCTCAAGGCAAGAAACCCTTGGTAGTCAAAACAGCTTGGACAGGGTTTGATTCCTGCCCTCACTTCCGGCAAAATCGATATGATCATCGCAGGTATGAGCCCAACAGCTGAACGTCGTCAAGAAATCGACTTTTCAGACAGCTACTACCGAAGCGAACCTGTCATGGTTGTCAGCTCAGATGGTGATTATGCCAACGCTAAGAGTCTCAAAGACTTCAAGGATGCTAAAATCACAGCTCAACAAGGGGTTTATCTCTATAATTTGATTGACCAAATCCCAGGTGTCAGCAAACAAACCGCTATGGGAGACTTCGGTGCTATGCGCCAAGCCCTTGCATCTGGTATCATCGATGGTTATGTTTCAGAGCGTCCTGAAGCAAAAACTGCCGAAGAAGCTAGCTCAAAATATAAGATGATTACGCTTAAAGATGGTGGTTTCCAGGTTTCAGACGATGACGTCTCCTTGGCCGTCGGTCTTCGCAAAGGAGACAGCCAGCAAATGGAACAAGTCAATAAGGTCCTTGCTGGAATCAGCCAAGAGGAACGTGTTAAACTGATGGATCACATCATTGACATCCAACCTGCAGATAAGACTGATGAGGCTAAAAAAGGAAACTTCTTTTAGTCAGATGAGCAATATCATCGCTAAGAACTGGCCACAATTCTTACGTGGTACAGGAATTACCCTTCTTATCTCAATTATCGGTACAGTTGTGGGTACTTTCATCGGTCTTATGATTGGTGTTTACCGCACAGCTCCTAAGGCTACTAATAAATTTGTAGCCTTGCTCCAAAAACTCTTCGGTTGGGTGCTTAATGTCTATATCGAAGTTTTCCGTGGTACGCCAATGATTGTACAATCTATGGTTATCTACTACGGTACTGCCCAGGCCTTTGGTATCAATATTGACCGTACCCTAGCAGCTGTCTTCATCGTTTCTATCAACACCGGAGCCTACATGAGTGAAATCGTTCGTGGTGGTATCTTCGCCGTAGATAAAGGACAATTTGAAGCTGCAACTGCTCTTGGATTTACCCACGGTCAAACCATGCGTAAGATTGTTCTTCCACAGGTTATCCGTAACATCTTGCCAGCTACTGGTAATGAGTTCGTTATCAATATCAAGGATACCTCTGTTTTGAACGTTATCTCTGTTGTGGAACTTTACTTCGCAGGTAACACTGTCGCAAGCCAAACTTATCAATACTTCCAAACATTCTTTGTTATCGCAGCAATCTACTTTGTCCTTACCTTCACAGTGACACGCATCTTGCGTTATGTAGAACGCCGTTTGGATCAAGATACTTACACACAAGGAGGGGTTCACTAATGACTGAGACGATTTTAGAAATTAAAAACCTCAAAAAATCATACGGAAAAAATGAAGTCCTCAAAGATATCTCCCTCAGTGTCAAAAAGGGTGAGGTTATCTCAATTATTGGTTCTTCAGGTTCAGGGAAATCAACCTTCCTTCGCTCTATTAACCTACTCGAATCACCTTCAGGTGGTGAAATCCTCTATCATGGGGACAACGTCCTTGAAAAAGGTTACGACCTCACTACCTATCGTGAAAAACTCGGTATGGTTTTCCAATCCTTCAACCTCTTTGAAAACCTTAATGTCTTGGAAAATGCTATCGTAGCTCAAACAACTGTTCTCAAACGTGACCGTAAAGAAGCTGAAAGCATCGCCAAAGCTAACTTGGAGAAAGTTGGTATGGGGGAACAATACTGGAAAGCTAAACCAAAACAACTTTCAGGGGGACAAAAACAACGTGTAGCAATCGCTCGTGCCCTCTCTGTTGATCCAGAAGCCATCCTCTTTGACGAACCAACTTCAGCCCTTGACCCAGAAATGGTAGGGGAAGTACTCAAGACTATGCAGGAGCTATCCGAAACTGGTTTGACCATGATTATCGTTACCCATGAAATGGAGTTCGCACGTGATGTTTCAGACCGTGTCATCTTCATGGATAAAGGGGTAATCGCTGAACAAGGTAGCCCAGAACAAATCTTTGAAAATCCTAAAGAAGAACGTACCAAGGAATTCCTCAAACGTTTCTTGGGTTAAAACAAAAAGTTAAGGTTTCGGCCTTAACTTTTTTAGATTCTCAGACATATAAAAAAACGGCAGTTGCCGTTTTTTTGTCTATAATGATTAGTTACGACGTGTACGTCTGTCAACGAAACCAAGGAAGGCCAATAGTGTCATGAAGAGACCTACAAGACTGAATCCTGCTGCAGTTGACTCACCTGTTTCTGGCAAGCTGTCTGCTTCTTGTACAGGAGCTTGTTTCTCAGCTTTTGTTTGACCATAATTTACAGGAACTTGCGCTACAGTTTGAGCTGCCTGTTCTTGTGTTGTGAAAGCAATAACTTTCCCATCTACATCGTAAACAGGTACTGGTGTAAGACCTTTAGATGTAATGTTAGCGAACTCTTTAGCCAATTGTGTTTGACGCTCTTTGTCTGCCTTAGCTTTCATGTAGTTATCGAAGGCTGTTTGAACAGTCGTGTATTCGCTCGTTAATTTATCACGCTTAGCTGACAATTCAACAAGTTTCGCACGTTCAGTTGAAAGAGCTGCTTTCGCCGCAGTAAGTTTGGCAAAGGCTGTTGCACGTTCTGCTTTAGCCTTAGCCAGGTTACCTGAAGCATTGTAAGGGCTGCTAGACGGTTCTTAGCAGCAGTCAAAGCTTGGTTAGCTTGTGTCAATGCTACTTGTTTCTTAGCAGTATCTTGCTTAGCAGCGTTGTATGCATTTGTCAAACGTTGCAAGGTTGCAGAGCTTTGTCGCAAGTTTTAGCTTTTAGCTGTTTGAAGCTCTGCTTGTTTTTCATCAAGAGTTGCTTGAGCTTTTGCTAAGGGCTGCTGCTTTTTCTTGTGCGTTAGCATTAAGGTTTTCAACTGCAGCGTTAGCTTTTTCCAATTCTGATTTAGCAGTTGCAAGGGCTGCTTGTTTTTCAGAAAGGTTATTCTGAGCAGCTGCCAACTTGCTTGCAGTCGCTTTAAGAGCTGCAAGTTCTGACTGAGTATTCTTAAGCTTAAGAGTTGCTGACTCAGAAGCCGCTTTCTTGCTAGCCAAGTCACTTTGAGCTTGATCGTTAGCTTGCTTAGCAGCTTCATAAGCTGCTTTTGCAGCAGCAAGATTTGCATTTGAAGATGATTGAGATTGGTTACCTTCATATGGGTTAGCAATCTTAGTTGTGTCAAAGCTACTATCAGAAGCGATAGAATTTTTATTGACATTGTTTACGTGAACGTTAAAGGCACCGGCAACAACACTGATGTCTGTTCCAATGTAAGACTCACCACCATCTGCTGTAAGTCCAGAGATAGAACGAGCATGGTTCCACTCATTACCGTTAAACATGAAGTCAAGCATAGCTTCATAGACATATTTCTTAATGTCGTTAAGAGTAAATGGTCCTGTCAAACCTTGCCATGTATTAAGGTTTTCACCAATACTTACACTATTAAATGACTTACCAGCACGGTCAAGGGCAGCACTATCATGTCGTTGATGGGTAATAGCTTCCCAACCCCAGTTATCTGCTACATAACCATCTGAAACACGGTCAGCCGCAAGAACACTACCTTTTGAAACAGATGTTTGAGTTGTACCAAAGGCTGTACGAATTTGGTTAATCAAACTTGAAGCATACAATGACAAATCTGTAATTTGAGCTTCACTAAGGTTATTCAAATCACTAATTTTAACATTTTTATCTGCTTCATTATCTTGATAGCTATTGTTACCACGATCACGTTTATTAACGTTCTTCAAGACTTGTTCAGCTTGAGCTTTTTCTGCTGCTGTCGCTGTTTTAGACTCATGAATCTTAAGAGCATTGACATACTCTTGTGACACTGAGAATTTTTGACGAACATTAGCTGTTGAAGTTGTTGAAGATTCTGCTTTTTTCTTAGCTGCTTCAGCGGCTGCAAGTGCGGCTGCCTTTTCATTAGCTACTGTTTGAGCAGTCTCATAAGCTGCTTTAGCTTGGTTTGCTGCATTTTGATCTGCAGTCAATTGCCCTTCTTTAGCTGAAATAGCAGTGGCTTTTTCTTTATCAGCTACCTGAGCGGCTACCAATTCTTCTTGAGCTTTTTTCTCAGCTGCTGTTGCAGCATCAAAAGCTGATCGTGCTTTAGCTTGGTTAGAAGCTGCCTCAGAAGCGCTAGAACCATTAAGAGCTGCTTTAGCGGCATCTACTGATTTTTGAGCATTAGCAACTTCACTAGCTTTAGCATTGACATTAGCTTGATCTGTATTAACGACAGCTTGCTGTTTGTCTGCTGCATCTTTAGCAGTTTTTTCTGCTGATTGAGCTGTTTCGACTGCTGACTTAGCTTCCTTAGCTGCATTTTCAGCAGTAGTTACTTGACCTTGAGCGGCAGCAATAGTTTCTGGACTTGCTTCATCGGCTGCTGTTTGTGCCTTTTGCAAGTTAGCATCTGCTGTCGCTAGGTTTGCTTGAGCCTGGTTTGCAGCTGCTTCATGATTAGCAACAACTGACTCTTGTTGCGATACTGCTTGATTTGCAGCGCTGGCTTGTTCTCTAGCCGCTTCGACTTGGGCTTGAGTTGGGACAGCTTGTGTAGCTGTCGATGATACTGATGCTGTTGTTGAGGCTTGATCGTTTGTCGTTACCTCATCAGCTTTAGCAACTGTAGCAGAAACTGCAAGTGCTGCAATTCCAGCTGT
>ENA-OQJV01000080-OQJV01000080.1-human-gut-metagenome-genome-assembly--contig:-NODE-80-length-15045-cov-2.483309_pt1 | contig 15045 bp, 14 predicted proteins | sample MGYA00242616_ERZ504783 | MGnify/ENA primary metagenome ERZ504783 (study PRJEB26092, sample SAMD00036360) | human gut metagenome | host: Homo sapiens | study: EMG produced TPA metagenomics assembly of...
TATCACTACTAATATCATCACCGTTGTTACTATGATAAGTAAACAATCTATCTACAATTTGATTTATAAAAAATCTAATCCAGCTATAATAACCAGACGATAGGTCTATTAACCTAATCTTATGAGCAAGAGCCAATCTTTGAGCATCACCTGTAAATCCTGATGTAGAAAAAATAGCATAGTTATAATTATATTTAGGTAAGTTTAATTCTTCATTTGTCATTTTAACTGTAAAATAATTAGTATTTACATCTTGTAGAATACCTATTCCCATTCTAATTCTATCTATGCCAACCTTATTTGTATAAAATTTAGCCTCTAAAAATAAACGTATAGGATATACAAATGGTGGCGTGATACGGAACGTTCCTAAAGAGTCAAATTGATGATAACCACCTCTTCCCTTGACATTTAAGCCATTCCTTTCCAAGATCCTAATTTCATTATCAGAGCTTGTTACCAAATCATATCCGTTAACTTTTAATAACTTAGCCAATACAATTTCTAATAAATATCCTTTTGCTTGTGATTTCTTCATAATTTCCTCACAACTCCCAAACTATCCAAGACTTCTGGATAGAGCTTGTACTCTGTTTCGTGGATGCGAGTTTCGAAAGTATCAAGGGTATCACCTTCAAGGCGTGGCACACGGACTTGTTTGATGACCTTACCGGTATCAACGCCAGAATCCACCCAGTGAATAGTCACACCAGACTGGTCAACACCTGCATTCCAAGCATCCTCAATACCATGAGCACCTGGGAATTCAGGAAGATAAGCCGGGTGAATATTGATGATACGGCCCTCATAAGCTGCCAGCAAGGTTGGACCGACGATTTTCATATAACCGGCCAAGCAAACCAAATCTATCTGGTGTTCATTCAAGAGTTTGACGATAGCTTCTTCATAAGCTGCTTTATTGTCAAATTCCTTGAGTTCAAAAGCATGGCTAGCCACACCAAGGGTCTTGGCACGTTCTAAGACATAGGCATCACGGTGATCTGAAAAACAAATTCTACTGGAAATGTTCCGCAATCACCTGAAAGTTTGAGCCGTTGCCAGAGGCAAAAACAGCAATCTTCATATTCGATACAAAGGGACGTTTCGGCTAGCCGAACAGTTTCGTAGAAAAATAGGAAATCATTTTGTGTGCAAGCACCCAGCAATGATTTCTCTTTTTTCCTAGAAAATGAGTCCCGTGTTCAGTTAGGCTTGCTAACTAAACACTCCTTTCTACAATTTCTCCGTATAAAATGGTGATTTCACCATTATTTTATCACCACACTTGCGCCATCTTTCTTCACAATACGACCAATTTCATAAACAGGTTCGTCAAGAAGTTCTTTGACACGTTCAACATTTTCTGGTTTAACCGCAAGCATGAGACCAATACCCATGTTGAAGATTTCAAACATTTCTTCATGTTTGATTTCACCATATTTTTCAAGGGCTTTAAAAATTGGAAGAACTGGCACTTTGCTTTCATCAATTTCAGCAGCCAAGTCATCTGAGAACATACGTGGTACATTTTCGATGAAACCACCACCTGTGATGTGGGCAATACCGTTAACCAATTCTTCTTTGATGAGTGGCAAAGCTGCTTTGACGTAGATACGAGTTGGTTCAAGAAGAACGTCTTTAAGTTTTTTGTCCTTCAAGCTCTGGGAGAACTTCTTCCCCTGTGTAATTAGCAAATACACGACGCACGAGTGAGTAACCGTTGGAGTGGATACCGCTTGAAGCAAGTCCAAGAAGCACGTCACCTTCAGCTACTTTTGAGCCGTCGATGATTTGAGATTTTTCTGCGATACCTACCGCGAAACCTGCCAAATCATAGTCGTCTTCACCATACATACCAGGCATTTCAGCAGTTTCACCACCAATAAGGGCTGCACCAGCTTGCACACAACCTTCAGCAACACCAGCAACGACCTGCTCCAATTTAGCTGGTTCATTTTTACCAGTTGCTACGTAGTCAAGGAAGTAAAGGGGCTCAGCACCTGCGGCGATGATATCGTTAACACACATAGCGACACAGTCTTGACCGATAGTATCGTGTTTGTCGTACTTAATAGCAAGCATGAGTTTAGTACCGACACCATCTGTACCTGAGATCAAAACAGGCTCTTTGACACCTGTTTTTGAAAGGTCAAACATACCACCGAAGCCACCGAGAGCTCCCATGACACCTGCACGCTCTGTACGGGCAACGTGTTTTTTGATACGTTCAACAACTTCATAACCTGCTTCAACATCCACACCCGATTGAGCGTAAGCATTTTTATTTGTCATTTTATTTATTCCTTTTCTTTTTTTCGAGAAAGAGTGCGACGTATTTTTAGATGAACCATCTTTTTATCTAAAAATACTAGTCAGGTCTCTAGCTTTGACCCCATAGGGCAAAGTGTCTACTGACAAATGCTTTAGCTTTTAGTCAGTAGTGAGACGTGAAGCGTAAGCATTTTTAGACATAATTTTTTCCTCTTTTTTCTTCTGCACTGCTCTTAATAGAAAGAAGTGTGTTCTTTCAAACTTTCCAAATAGCGTTCTTCGTAGTCATACAATGGTGTTGGATATTTACCATCAAAGTAAGCCACACAAAGGCCACCGTTTGGTGCATCTGTGTCAATTCCAATAGAATCAATCAAGCCATCAATGGACAAGTAAGTCAAGCTATCCGCACCAATGATTTCGCGTGTTTCCTCAACCGTATGATTGGCGGCGATCAATTCCTTACGTGTTTGAATATCGATACCGTAGAAACATGGGTAGGCAAGGGCTGGGCTACCAATTGCTACGTGGACCTCTGTTGCTCCTGCTTCTTTTAGCAAATTAACGATACGACGTGATGTTGTCCCACGTACAATAGAGTCGTCAATCATAACCACACGTTTTCCTTTAACAACACCTGATACGGCAGAGAGCTTCATACGAACCCCTTGCTCACGCAATTCTTGTGTTGGTTGGATAAAGGTACGTTGAGTGTATTGGTTTTTAATCAAACCCATTTCATTTGGCAAGCCTGATTCTTCCGCAAATCCCATGGCTGCGCTAAGTGATGAATTAGGCACACCAACGACAATATCTGCTTCATGTTTGAATTCACGTGCCAATTGAGCACCCATACGTTTACGAGCTGTATGGACATTGACCCCTTGGATATTTGAATCAGGACGGGCAAAGTAGATATACTCCATCGAACAAACAGCCAATTGCGTATCCGTTGTATAGGTATCGTAAGTGATGCCATTATCATCGATGATAACAACCTCACCTGGATTTACATCCCGAATCCATTCTGCACCAACACCCTCAAAGGCACATGTTTCAGATGAAACCACGATAGCATCATTGCTCATCTTACCAAGAGAAAGGGGACGGAAGCCATTTGGATCCAAAGCTGCAATAAGCTTGTCCTCAATCATAAGAAGATAAGCAAATCCACCTTTAACAGTGCTCAGAGCTTCTTTTACTTTACCCATGAATGATGGGTTGTGGCTACGACGAATCAAGTGAGCTAAGATTTCTGAGTCAGAAGTTGAGTTTAAGATAGCTCCATTTTTCTCCAACTCATGTCTTAGTGACTCTGCATTAGTCAAATTCCCATTATGAGCAAGACCAAGCTGTCCATCGTGAAACTTAAACATGAATGGTTGAATATTGTCTACAGAAGCTTCACCAGCAGTCGCATAACGAACATGACCGATAGCAGCCGTTCCAGTTAGCTTATCCAAGTTGGCTGGATCACGGAAAACTTCTGAGAGAAGCCCCATATCACGATGACGCTTCAATTGACCCGCATCATTTGAGAGAATTCCTGCTCCCTCTTGACCACGGTGTTGGAGACTGTGAAGTCCGAAATAAGTTAATTTGGCAGCATCCGGGTGACCCCAGATACCAAAAACACCACATTCTTCATTAAGAGATTTAACTTCGTATGTCATTTTTTATACCTTTTATTTTTGATATTTTCCTTATGCTATGCGAACGAAAATCTATTACTAGCTTCTCATTCCACTACTATGAACTCAAGTTTTCAAGCTCTTTAGAACTACTGCTACATTGAAAAATATCATTACTGAGTGCACTTGGCACTCTATTATTTTCCAGTAAAGTATTTAACCGCTGATGCAAAGAGATGTTGGTCTTTATTTCCTGGAATATTTTGGAAGAGACCATCTTCGAAACGTTCTGAGTGACCCATCTTACCAATAATTTGACCGTTCTTACTTGTGATACCTTCGATAGCATTTACAGATCCGTTAGGATTGTATTTAGAATCCATGCTTGGCTTCCCTTCGAAGTCAACATATTGGGTAAAGATTTGACCATTGTCACGAAGCTCTGCGAATTCCTCAGCTGTCACGACAAATTTACCTTCACCGTGTGATACTGGGATGGCATGGATGTCACCAACTTTTACTCCAGCAAGCCATGGTGAGTTCGTGTTGGCAATACGTGTTTCAACCATCTTAGCCACGTGTTGGTTGGCATCATTGTAGAAGAGGGTTGGACTAGTGCTGCTTGCATCTTCAAAGTTACCGTATGGAAGAAGACCTGATTTAACAAGGGCTTGGAATCCGTTACAGATACCAATAATCAAACCACCACGTTCGATGAAGCTATCAATGGCTGCACGTACTTTTTCATTGAGCAAGATGTTAACGATAAATTTAGCTGATCCATCTGGTTCATCCGCTGCTGAGAAGCCACCTGCAAAGAAGATAATGTTAGCTTTTTCGATATTGTCAACCATGGTGTCAACAGACTTGACAATAGCTTCCTCATTAAGTGTTACAAATGGTACCAAGTTAACTTTTGCACCTTCTTTTTCAAAGGCCTTAGCTGAATCGTACTCAGAGTTAGTACCTGGGAATACTGGGATGTAAACCACTGGTATCTCAACTGTTTCTTTAGCTTTGATCACAGCATCTGATGCCACAGCTGGTACTTCTTCCAACTCAGTTGCTTGTGCAAATTCCGTTGGGTAAACCTCTTCCAATTTACCTTGGAAGGCACTGTCAAGTTTGTGTCCATCAAGCGTTACACCATTGACAGTAAGTGTAAAGTCAGCTGCTGTTTGTCCAATCTTGGCAACACCTGAAATCTCTTCCGGAGATGTGAAGACGAATCCACCCAATTGAGCTGTCAAGGCAGTCTCAAGATTTTCAAGGGTTACAGTGGCACCAATATGGTTACCAAATGTTGCAAGGGCAAGTGCTTCAACGATACCACCATATTTGACAGCTGATGCAGATGTGACTTTATGGTCAGCTTGGATGGCTTCAAACTTAGCAAAGTTAGACTTGATGAGATCAAAGTCAATTTCTTGTGCCAAAGCTTGACCAGGAATGTAGTAAATATTTTCACCCGCAGCTTTGAATTCTGGAGAAAGAACCTTACGGCTATCCGCAGTTGTTACCCCAAAAGCAACCAAGGTTGGTGGTACTGTCAATTCTTCAAAGGTACCAGACATAGAGTCTTTACCACCGATAGATGGCAAACCAAGTTGAATCTGAGCTTCGATTGATCCAAGGAGAGCTGATACTGGTTGACCAAAGCGCTCCGCTTGTTTATCCATACGCTCGAAGTATTCCTGATAAGAGAAGCGAGCCTTAGACCAGTTTGCACCAGCAGCAACCAAACGAGCTGTTGCTTCGATTACTGCATAGGCAGCGCCATGATATGGAGACCATTCTGCTACATAAGGGTTGAATCCTTGCGCCATAACAGAAGCAGTTGTTGTCACGCCATGTTGGACTAGCAATTTCTGTACAGAAGCTTCCGTTGGTGTGATTTGGTAGCGACCACCGAGTGGGTGATTGACTGTTGAACGACCAACTGAACTATCAAAGATGGTTTGTAAACCTTTTTGACTGGCATGGTTAAGGTCAGCCAAGACTTCAAGAGTATCAGCTTCAAGGGTTTCAGCAGATGTTTGACGTTCTTCTGGAAGCTTGACATCCTTGTCAACCACCTTAGCATCTACAACCACACGTACACCGTTTGTATCAAGGAAACGACGTTCCAAATCAACGATTGTTTCACCATTCCAGTGCATGACAAGATTTGGTTTTTCAGTTACTGTCGCAACGACAACAGCATCAATATTTTCTTTATTACATTCAGCAACGAAGGCATCTACATCTTCTGGACGAACCACTACAGCCATACGTTCCTGAGATTCCGAGATGGCAATTTCTGTACCGTTCAAGCCTTGGTATTTCAATGGCACTTTGTCTAGATCAATTTCAAGACCATCTGCCAATTCACCGATAGCCACACAGACACCACCAGCACCAAAGTCATTTGATTTCTTGATAAGACGTGTCACATCCCCATTACGGAAAAGACGTTGAATCTTACGTTCTTCGATGGCATTCCCTTTTTGAACTTCAGCACCAGCTGTTTCAACAGATTCAACCGTTTGAACTTTAGAAGAACCTGTCGCACCACCGACACCGTCACGTCCAGTCTTACCACCAAGCAAGATAATCACATCACCTGCTTCAGGTTTTTCACGGACAACATTTTCTTTAGGAGCCGCACCGACAACTGCACCTAGCTCCATACGCTTAGCAACGAAACCTGGGTGGAAGTATTCACGAACATAAGTTGTTGCCAAACCAATTTGGTTACCGTATGAAGAATAACCGTGTGCCGCTGTTTTAGAAATCACTTGTTGTGGCAATTTACCAGCACGAGTTTCAGCAATTGGTGTTGTAATATCACCAGCACCTGAGATACGCATAGCTTGGTAAACGTATGAACGACCTGACAATGGGTCACGAATGGCACCACCGATACAAGTAGCCGCTCCACCAAATGGTTCGATTTCAGTTGGGTGGTTGTGGGTTTCATTCTTGAACATGAGAAGCCATGGTTCTTTCACACCATTGACATCCACTTCAATTTCAACTGAGCAGGCATTGATTTCATCAGACACTTCCATGTCATCCAAACGACCATTAGCACGCTCATAGCGACCAAAAATAGTCGCCATATCCATCAAGGTTTGAGGTTTTTCTGTACGTCCCAACTCATCACGCATGGCAATATATTTGTCATAAGTCGCTTGCAATTGTTTTTCAAATTTAGATGCTGAGAAGTCGATATTCTTCAACTCAGTCTCAAAAGTTGTGTGACGGCAGTGGTCAGACCAGTAAGTATCCAAAACCTTAAGCTCAGTCTCAGTTGGCACACGTCCAATAGACTTGAAGTAATCTTGAATGAAGAGAAGGTCATCCACTTCCATTGCCAATCCTTGCTCAGCCTTATACTTAGCAAAATCTTCTGCCGTATAAGTTTCAAAGAAATCCAAGCTTGGAATGGTCTTGTCAGACTCAGAGAAATCCTGTTTCGCAATGCCAACAGTGATATCTTTGAAACGAGAATCCACTGGGTTCAAAAGGTAGTTTTTGACAGCTTCCAACTCATTCGCATCAATATCCTTGTTAACCAAGTACAATTGCGCTGTGTTCACTGTTACGTCATTTGAACTACCAAGCAACAGCAAAGCTTCTTGTGAAGATGCCGCACGTTGGTCAAATTGACCGGGCAAACTTTCGATAGCAAAGAAAGCATACTTCTCAAGATCAGCCTTAACCGCAGCCTCGTCCAAAACAGTATCAGTCACTTGCTCAGAGAAGATGTGTTTTTTCCGCACGCGCAAACAAATCCTCTGCCAAACCAAAAACATCGTAAACCTGAACAATCCGAAGATCCTTCAAGGTTTTCAACTGAAGATTATGCTGTAATTCTTTTACTAAAGAGTCCGATTTCACACGAAAATCAGCTTTTTTCTCAACGAAAATACGTTTATCCATTTTATTTCCTTTATCTATTTCTACTTAAAGATTGTAGTGAAGACCAAGTATTCTATTCGTAAAAGGCTACTTCAATCCTTGCAATTTTTCCAATACAACTTCATAAACATCTGTCAAGCTACCAAGATCACGACGGAAGACATCCTTGTCCATATGGTGCCCTTCAGCATCCCAAAGGCGGCAGTTATCTGGTGAGAATTCATCTGCCAAGATAATCTTGCCATCCTTATCAAAACCAAATTCCAATTTAAAGTCAATCAAGCGAAGACCAATTTGTGCAAACCAATCTTTTAGTAATTCATTGATACGACGCGTTTCTTCCTTGATATAAGCAATTTGTTCATCATTGGCAATATCCAAGAACTTCACATGCTCATCATTGATGAATGGGTCATCCAAATCATCGTTCTTGTAGTAAAATTCAACGATTGGAGTTTTCAAGTCCAAACCTTCTTCAACGCCAAAACGTTTAGAGAAAGAACCCGCAGTCACATTACGAAGAACAACCTCCAAAGGAATGATAGTAACTTTCTTGTTAAGTTGTTCGGTATCAGAAATACGTTCGATAAAGTGAGTAGCTACACCCGCAGCATTCAATTTTTCAAAAATAAGAGACGAAATCTGATTATTTAGCACACCTTTTCCTTTAATAGTCTCCTTACGAGCACCATTAAGCATGGTTGCCTGGTCCTTATAGACCGACTTAATCACATTTTCGTCTTCTGTACTATAAATATCTTTAGCTTTCCCAGTATAAATCAGTTGGTTTGACATGGAATTGTTCGCCTTTCAAGTTTATTCGTCTTAATTATACCACACCAGAATCCAAAAACCAACATATAGCAAACTTTATTACTTGGGTAAAAAAACAACGTTCGTGTTTTAGTTCTTTTTTAGAGTTTCTTAATAAATAATGTATAGAAAAAAGGAGTGTGACAGAACTAAATCCATATAACATTTAGTTTCTTGCCTCACTCCAACAAAATAACAATCGTATAGTACACAACGATTATATTATTACGTCTAGCTTTCTTATTCTTTATTCAATTCCTCAGACAAATAGTCCAACAAATCAGCTACCTTAACCATATGGTCAATAGTATCATCGGAAATCTCAAGGTCGAACTCATCCTCCAAATTAATAATGAATTCCATAAGCTCTATTGAATCCACACCCAAGTCATCTAATTTGGTAGCTTCGGTTAAAACAATGTCCTCTTTACCCATCTGCTCTTGAATAACGAGCTGCATTTTCTGAAGAATTTCTACTCTACTCATCAGTTAGCCTCCTCTTTCGGACTAAAGGCTTCAACTAGCTGCTCAACAACCTTAGTATCAAGCATCGTACGAACCTGCTTAATGGTGTAGTAAACCGCCTTAGCATCACTAGATCCATGACATTTTACTACAGGAGCTTTAAGACCAAAGAGAACCGCACCTCCAGCGCTAGAGTAATCCATAGTCTCTTTCATACCTTTTAGGCTGTCTTTCAATAGGAAGGCACCTAACTTAGCTTTAAGACCACCATTCATGATAGCTGACTTAAGAGTCTTCATGGCACCAAGTCCCGTTCCCTCGATTGCCTTGAGAACTGCATTTCCTGTGAAACCATCAGCAACTACCACATCAGCAGCTCCAGACATAATTTCACGCGCCTCAACATTACCAACAAAGTTAATACTTGACTCCTTAGATAAGAGCTCAAAAGCCTCCTTACGAAGACTATCCCCCTTTGTTTCCTCAGTCCCATTATTAAGGAGACCTACACGAGGGTTGGCAATTCCACGCACATTTTTAGCATAGAAAGATCCTAAAATAGCATATTGATGCAAATGACTAGCTGTATTTTCCGCATTAGCACCCAAATCAAGCATATCAAAGGGTTGACCAGTAAAACTTGGCATTGTTGACATAAGACCTGGACGCTCAACTCCCTTAATACGTCCGACCACGAAGAGACCTGCAGCCAGAAGGGCACCTGTATTTCCCGCAGAAATCACGGCACCTGCTTTTTTCTCCTTAACAGCCTGTGCACCTAAGACCATTGAAGCTTTTTTCTTCTTGCGAATAGCTTTAGCTGGCTCATCATCCGAATTTATCTTTTCATCAGTATGCACAATGCTCACACGTTCATTCGCTGTCAAATAGGTCTTAATTTTAGCTTCATCACCATAAAGCTGGATTTCAATATCTTTGAAATCTGCTATAGCTTGGTTGACACCCTCTACAATTGCTTGTGGCGCATTATCGCCACCCATAGCATCTACTGCAATTACATGCATAGCATTCTCCCTCTCGTCCTCTGCCATAAAACATAAACTCAGATTTCTATCAATAAAATATTATGTAACTAAAATAGAGTAGTTCACTGTTTCTAGCAGAGTCTTTCAGCTTATTATCTTCTTATTATAGCACGAACTGACTTGCATTTTAACCCCTGAGACTGAAAACCATTACTTTCCTGTTTCACGTGAAACAAAAAGAAGATAATGTCTAGTCAGCACTATCTTCTTTATTCATAATATGACCCCAAGAATTTAGATTATCAATAAACTTCTTACTTTTAAGATGTATTCCAACATAATTATCATAGAGGTCATCAATAAAATGTCGTAGCTTTCGTTTCATGTCATCCTTAACAGATATGCTTCTCAATTCCTCAAAAGAAAGCCCCTGAAAACGATCTAAAAGATAAGGTACATTAGGATCCAAGTGACTACGCCTTTCATCCTCTGCATAGTGATTTGGACAAAGTAGCCCCGAGAACTTATACGAAAAATCAAAAGGAAGGCCTACACGATGGCAAAAGACACACTCGTGAAAATTCAATCGTACACCGAAACGGTCTAAAACCTGAATCTCAAAGATATTAGTCAAGATTTCATAATCCAAGCCTTCTTCCATTAATTCAAGCGTCTTCTCCAAGAATGCAAATAATTGCGCATCTGCCACACCGTCAGCAATAGCAGCATCCGTCAGAGCAGCTAAATAAGTCGCATAAGACAGCTTGAAAATATCGCTTGTAATTTCCTTAAAGGATTCTGCTTGGCTATAATCCTCTATGAAAGATAAGCCCTCATCATTTACAGTCATCATGAATTCAGCGATGGTTAAAGGTTGAATCACAGCACTTAATTTACCTGACCCACCACCTCTAACAAAAAACATCCGTTTCCCAGCTTGCTCGGTAAAATCTTAACTAGCTTATCATTCTCACGATAATTACGATTGAAGAGGACAAGCCCTCTACTCTCAAGCTTCTGCATGCTCTTCCATAAACTCTTTCAAACGAGTCATAGCTGTTTCAATAGTATCCATGCTAGCTGCATACGACAAACGAACATAGCCTTCGCCATACTTCCCAAAAGCAACCCCTGGGATAATCGCAATAGCTTTTTCACGAGCAAAGTCTTGACAGAACTTAAAGGAATCTTGAGTATAGCCTTCTGGAATCTTAGCAAAGATATAGAAAGCACCATCAGGTTTAATAATTTTGAAACCAAGTTCAGTCATTTTTTCAAGAATATAATCACGACGCTTCAAATACTCAACTTTCATTGGTTGGGCATCATCTTTACCAGCAGATAAGGCTTCAATAGCTGCAAATTGTGCCATAGTAGCTGCAGCTGTTACCAAATACTGGTGACTCTTAATCAACTGAGCCGTCAAGACTGCAGGTGCAAAAATCAAACCAATACGCCAGCCCGTCATCGCATGAGATTTAGACAAACCATTAATCAAAATCGTTTGTTCTGGCAAATACTCAGCAATAGATACATGTTGGTCCACATAAGTTAGCTCAGAGTAAACTTCATCGCTAACAACAAAAATATCGTATTTTTTCAGAACTTCAGCCAAATCTTTAATCTGTTGACGTGAGTAAGTCACACCTGTTGGGTTAGTTGGGTAGTTAAGCAAAACAGCTTTAAGCTTATCTCCCTGCTCCAAAATTGCCTTTTCTAACATCTCCGGAGTCAAAACAAAATCATTAGCTGTTGTATCAATTTCAACAATTTCAGCACCAACTAGATTTGCAATCGGCTCATATCCAGGATAGGCTGGTGCAGGTAAAAGAATCGTATCTCCTGGCTCCAAAATAGCAGTCAATGTTGCAGAAAGGGCTTCTGTAGCTCCAATAGTCACCAATATTTCATTATCTGGGTTATAAGTAAGATTATATTTTTCCTTAACAAAATCTGCCGCAGCTTGACGCAAAGCAGGAAGTCCTGCCATACCTGTATAGTGAGACTGGTTAGCATCGATAGCAGCTTTAGCTGCTTCTTTCACATGATCTGGAGTCGTAAAATCAGGTTCACCAAGTGTCAACTTTTTGATACCTGGTACATCTGAAATTGATTGGTCAAACTGACGAATCATCGAAACTTCAATCTTATCTAAATTTTTATTAAAACGTTGTGTTAAATCCATCACTGTCACCTCTTTGCAATTATGCCTTACATTATATCAAAAACTCAAACGCATTTAAACACCAAAAAAAGCTAGCCTAGGCTAGCTTTAGTCTATTTATGGCCCATTTCAAACAAAGGTGACAATGGACGTTTTTCATGAATACGAATAATTGCCTCTGAAATCAAATCAGCAATTGAAATTTGTTCAATCTTATCAATCAAACGTTCTTCTGGAAGATAAATCGTGTCCAATACGACAAGCTTCTCAATAGCAGATTTTTGAATATTATCAAGTGCTGGACCTGACAATACAGGGTGAGTACATGAGGCATAGACATGAGTTGCACCAGCTTCAGCAAGCGCATCCGCCGCATGACAGATGGTACCCGCAGTATCAATCATATCATCAATCAAGATACATGTTTTACCTTCAACGTTACCAATGATATTCATAACCTCAGAAGTGTTCATTTTATCAACACTACGACGTTTATCAATGATTGCGATTGGTGTTTTCAAACATTGAGCAAGTTTTCGTGCACGAGTCACACCACCATGGTCTGGAGAAACAACAACAACATCATCTCCAGTAAGACCAGCACGATCAAAGTAATCTGCGATAAGTGGAGCACCCATCAAATGGTCTACAGGAATATCAAAGAATCCTTGAATTTGAGAAGCATGGAGGTCAACTGTCAAAAGTCGATCAACACCTGCAACCTCAAGCATATTAGCAACCAATTTAGATGTGATTGGCTCACGTGAACGTGCCTTACGGTCTTGACGTGCATAACCATAATAAGGCATAACAACACTGATCGTTTCTGCACTTGCACGTTTTAGCGCATCAACCATAATCAAAATTTCCATCAAGTTATCATTTACAGGAGAGCTTGTAGATTGAAGAATAAAAACGTGATGACCACGGATAGATTCTTCAATATTAACTTGAATCTCACCATCTGAAAATTCACGAACACTTGATTTTCCGAGTTCAATACCCATTTTATCAGCAACTTTTGCTGCTAATTCCTGGTTAGACGATAAAGCAAACAACTTCAAATTCGTATAAGACATGATTTCCTCCAAAATATCTACTAAACCATTCTACCTTTTTTTAGATTGATTTTCAATGCAAAATAAATGGTGTCACAGTAACTTAACAAGACTAAAAAGATTTAACCTTAACCTCGACATTTTCCCGTCTAAAAGTAATTCCAGAAAGTAAAGACATTTTGCTATAAAATAAAAACGATTCGAGAAAATTCGAATCGCCTTCTTGTAGTCATTATGGGTAAATATAGTATACAGAACCACCATGAGCTGAAGATGTTGGATCAAATGTACCACGGTAGTTACCGATTGACATGTTACCTGCATAGTTTGATTCCATAACTTGAATTGAATTTGCACTTGATGCTGATGTGACGTAAGCTACGTGACCATAACCACCACCATCATTTGGCCAAACCGCAATTGCTCCGGCTACAGGAGTTGTACCAACTGAGTGGCCAGCTGCTTGTGCGCTAGCAATCCAGTTTTTAGCATTACCCCAGTAATTACCAACCCATGAAGCTAATGATTTAGCACCCCAAGTACATTGACCAACAGGATATGTATTAGGAGTTGAGGCAGCTGATACTTTAGGTGTTTCAGCTGCTGGAGCTGGTGCTTCTGAAGCTGCAGGTGCTTCGCTAGCAGGAGCTGGTGCTTCTGAAGCTGCAGGTGCTTGACTTGCTGGTGCTTCTGAAGTTGCTGCAGGTGCTTCGCTAGCAGGAGCTGGTGCTTCTGAAGCTGCAGGAGCAGCTGATTCTGGTTGTGCTTCAGATGTTGCTGGAGCAGCAGGCTCTTGTTGTGCCTCTGAGGCAGCTGATTCTGGCTGTGCTTCAGGCTCTTGTGTTGCTTCTGAAGTTGCAACAGTTGGCTCTTGAGTTGTTTCTGAAGTTTCTGATGAAACAGGTTCTTGTGCTACTTCTGAGGCTGTTGCTGTTTCTGAAACAGTAGCTTCTGAAGGTTGAGCTACTGCTTCTGAAGTTGCTGCCGCCTCTGATTGAGCTACAAATGCTGCCGCTTCTGAAGATGCTACTGCTTGTGCTGCTGCCTCTGATTCTGCAATTGCTTGAGATTGAGCAACTGATGCTGCAGTTGAAGCTGCCACTGATTCTGCAGTTGATTTAGCAGAAACAAGTGATGTTTTTTCATCTTGAGCTGTAGCCAATTCTGCAGCCAAAGTAACTTGTGCTGCTTCTAGTTCTGCTTGTTGAGTTGTCAAACCAGCTTCTGTTGTTTCAAGTTCTGCTTTATTAGTTGCAATCTCATTGATAGCAGCTTGGTTTTGTTCTTGTTTTGCAGCAAGCTCTTTTTGATCAGACTCTTGTTTTGTCAACATGTCATTATTAGCTGTAACAACTTTTGAAATAGCTGTGATACGAGTAATAGCTTCAGAGATTGACTTAGAGTTCAAGATAGAGTTGATGTAGCTAGTCGCAGTATTATTTTGTTGAGCACTACGAGCTTGTTTCGCCAAAGAATCTTGACGAGCTACAATTTTACTTGATAATTCTTGAATTTCAGATTCCAAATCTGCTGATACTTTTTCAAGTTCAGCATTTTTAGTTCCAATTCTGATTTTTGTGTTCTAAGTGTAGATACTTGAGATTGGATTGTAGCAACTTGCGCTTGTGCAGTCTCTTGTTGAGAAGCAAGGTTACTAATTGCGTTATCTGCAGCAGCGATTTGCGAATCATAATCCTCTGCATGACTGATGCAGCTGCTGATAAGGTTACACCACTTACCAACACTGCTGAAAG
>ENA-OQJV01000081-OQJV01000081.1-human-gut-metagenome-genome-assembly--contig:-NODE-81-length-15000-cov-2.406374_pt1 | contig 15000 bp, 18 predicted proteins | sample MGYA00242616_ERZ504783 | MGnify/ENA primary metagenome ERZ504783 (study PRJEB26092, sample SAMD00036360) | human gut metagenome | host: Homo sapiens | study: EMG produced TPA metagenomics assembly of...
TAAAAACTTACTAGGAACATCCATGGAGAAACTATGGTTAAAAGTCACGTTTCTTTTTTAGCTTGGAGAGCTTCTTCATTATCTAATTTAATGTAAGCACCTCGGCCATTTTTTTTTCCTGTTGGATCAATGAAAATCTCACCATCTTTAGTTTTTACAATGCGGAGCAAATCACGTTTATCAATGATTTCTCCTGAGACAACTGATTTGCGTAAAGGTATTTTTCGTGTTTTAGCCATCAAACACCTCTATGTTCTTCTTATTCTGCTTCTGTTGTTTCAGTTACTTCTTCTGTTGTGACTTCAACAGGTGTAGCATCTTCTGCAACAATCTCGTCAACAACTTCCTCAGTAGCAGCCTCAGCTTTTTCAGCTTCGAGTGCTTCATATTCAGAAGCTGACTTGATGTCAATACGGTAACCAGTCAAATGAGCTGCCAAACGAACGTTTTGTCCACGACGACCAATTGCAAGAGATAATTTGTTATCTGGTACAACTACTGTCGCACGTTTGCTATCATCTTCGTCAAAGAGAACATAGTCCACTTCAGCCGGTGCAATAGCATTGTAGATAAATTCAGCTGGATCTTCAACCCATTGAATAACGTCAATATTTTCCTCAACAGGAACTTCAATTCCCGTCTTAGCATCCAAACGTGTTGGGTGGAAACGGCTGACAACTTTCTTGATGTTGCTTCCACCACGACCAACGATAGTACCAATAGCATCAACGTTAGGGTTATGACTGCGAACAGCAACTTTGGTACGATCACCAGCTTCACGAGACACGCTCATGATCTCTACAGTTCCATCAAATACTTCAGGAATTTCTTGTTCCATGATACGTTTGATGAATTCTGGATGGCTACGGCTTACAAAGACGTTAACACCTTTAGGGTTGTTTTCAACTTTATAAACATAAACATCGATGACGTCGTGTGACTTAAAGCTTTCGCCAGGAATTTGGTCTTGGCGTGACAATTGAGCTTCGAGCGTTCCAAGATTCACATAAATGAAACGTTGGTCAAAACGTTCAACTGTTCCTTGCATGATTTCACCTTCATGTTGCTTATAGTCATTATAAGTAATTTCACGCATCTGCTTGCGCATCTTTTCCATAATGGTTTGTTTGGCAGATTGCGCTGCGACACGGCCAAATTCATCGACTGACTCTTCAAAACGAATCTTGTCACCAAGCTCGTAAGCAGAGCTGATAGCAAGGGCATCTTTCAAGCTAATTTCCAAAACGACTATCAAAGACTTCATCTACAACTTCTCGAACAGTATAAACTTGAAAATCACCTGTTTTTCATTGAATTCAACTACAGCTGATTCTGACTGACCATAACGACGCTTGTAGGCTGACTTAAGCGATTCAACCACAGCATCGATGATATCTTCCTTGTTAATGTGTTTTTCTTCTTCCAAGACACGGAAGGCTTCTAGCATTTCTTTGCTCATATTCTTTGTTGTTTTAGCCTCTAAAGGCTAAAACTGGCATCCTTTCTTTATTTACACTAAGAGTTTTAGAGTTTGACTGCCAAACGAGCTTTAGCAACTGTTTGATAGGGAATCTCAACAGTTTTATGGCGAGTCTTATCAAGGTAATCAATTGTTAGGGTTTCCCCATCAAAGGCCACCAAGTCACCTTGGAAAATCTTGATCTTATCAATAGCCTTGTAAAGACTAACATTGATATATTGACCAACAGCATTTGTCAAAGCTTCTTTGGTTTTTAAGGGACGCTCTAACCCTGGACTAGAAACTTCCAGCATGTATTGATCCGGGAAAGGATCAGGCTGAATAGTATCCAAGAGGGGACTGATAATTTCAGTCAAGTCTGCAGTATCTTCTACAGTAATACCTCCTGGCTTATCAATCAAAACTGACAAGACATAGTCACCGCCAAGCTTTTCGTACTCGATATCGACCAGTTCGTATGGCTCAGGAATAGCTGGAGCTACGACTGCCGTCACGAGATCAATAATTTTTTGCGACATTATGACCTCCTTACACACACAAGAGACGAAGTTTATACTCCGCCTCTCTTTCGTTATTTTCCTATATTATAGCATAGCTCAAAAGCCATTGCAAGGAATAACCATATCATTTCAAAGCAAAAAGGTTGGGAATCACCCAACCTTATTTATTGCGCCGCTGGAACAGTGCTGTAAGTAGTCACACCCGATCCATTATTATTGTATGTAGGGGTTGTCGTACCTTGTTCCTGAACATAATTACCTGTGTTTTCACTATAGTTATTGCTATAGGTAGTACCTCCATTGTAGGTACTTACCGATCCACCACCAGCTGCCTCAGATGTCCCAGCCTCATAATTTGAAGAAGCTTCACTCGAAGCCGCACTTCCTTTAGAATTAACGAAATCATCTGAGCCATAGTTAGAGCTACCAGAACCATAGAGAACCAAACTAGTCTTAAGATTAGATTCAGAAACTTTCTTCTTACCGACTTCCTTCTTAATACGATTTTGCACCTTAAGAATATCCTCAGTGGAGGCTACTTGATAGCTTCCTCCATTGATCATGGCATCCGAACCAGCCAATTGGTATGACTTAATATTTTTAAGGGCATCACTATAACCCATCAAGCTACGCAAAGTATTGGTATCACCAAGATCGATACTGGTTTGAACATTTGAACTTACAGCCGACAAAATTTTCTTGTAAGAACCAATAGAGTCCATCTTCAAGAGCTTAGCTACAACTTTTTGAATAACCTCACGTTGACGTTTTTGGCGACCATAGTCACCATCAGGGTCATCGTAACGCATACGTGAATAGACTAAAGCTTGCTCACCATTGATTTTATGGGTTCCGGGCTCAACTTTTGCCTGAAATTCAGGTTCATTTTCTGCAATCGAAATTGGAAAATCAAAATGATTCGTTACCTCAATACCACCAACAGCATCTACCAAATCAATCATACCCTGCATATTAATCAGTGCATAATAGTCAATATCAATATCTAAAACCTTTTGAATGGTTGAAATAGCCAAGTCAGCACCACCCTCAGCATACGCTGAATTTAGTTTTGCTTCACCCGACCCCTCAATATCTGTCAAAAGGTCACGTTCCAAACTGGTCATAGTTGTTTTCTTAGTCTTAGGGTTCACTGTTACCAAAATCATGGTATCAGAGTTTCCTTCCCAGGTTTCCTTACGTTCTTTGGATCCTGTATCTACCCCCATCAAGAGAATAGTTATAGGCTTAGTCTGTTGAATAGCCTTACTATTCCCAGAAATTGCTTTAGAAGTCCTAAACGTTTTTGACAATTCGCCTGTGGCGTAATTATAAGTTGTCGTTAGGTAAATACCAGCAGCTACTACTGTCGTTGCAAAAATCGCCAACAACATCAATAAAATTTTTCGTCCAAGTTTCATGTTTTTTCCTAATCTATGAGTTTAGCCATAAGGTAAACATCTAGAAATTCTCCATTTTTAGTTCTTGCACCACGTTTCTTAGTGCCTTCAATGTCAAATCCAAATTTTTGATAGAGATGAACCGCACGCTCATTACGTGCTTGAACCGTCAACTCTAAGCGGCGGATAGTTGGTGTATGATCTGCCCAGTCAATCATTGTTTCCATAAGAAACTGGCCAACACCATTCCCCCAGTAGGGTTTGGCAACCGCAATAAAAACGTCCCCAATATGACTGGTCTTAGTATCTTGGTCAGAGGTAACATTACAAACACCAATGACCTCATGACCCAATTTTGCCACCAAACAAATCTCATTAAGCCTATGCTGATGACTTTCAATATAAGTGGCTAACTGTTCAACACTCAGTATAGAACTTCTATCATCTTGTGCTAGAAAATCCGATTCCAAGGCTACAGTCTCTAGTAAACGAGCTAGAGAGGCAGCATCCTCTCTTTGAGCTTCCTCAATGACTAATTCTTGCTCAGCCATTTACCATTTCCTCCTGAATCTCCTTACTTCTAGGACCGAAAGATTCAAAAAGCAACTGACGTCCATCTCCATGATGAGATATCGAAATTAGGAGATAATCCCCTAACAGACTCTCGTCTAGGAGCTCACCCCACTCGATGATTGTCACACCTTCACCATACAGAAAATCATCCAAATCAATAGAATCAGGATCATCACCAATGCGGTAGACATCTAAATGATAGAGTGGCACTCGCCCCTCATACTCCCTTACAATAGTATAGGTTGGACTCTTTATCATCTGTGAAATATCCAAACCTTTGGCAATTCCCTTGGTTAAGGTTGTTTTGCCAGCTCCCAGATCACCTGAGAGAACAATTATATCTCCAGAATCGAGCAGTCGACCTAGCTTTTGACCGATACTAATCAATTCTTCTTCATTTTGACTGTAAATCATGTTCTCATTATATCAAAAAATAAAATATGGACTAGAATCCACTGTAAAAATACAGTAGAAACTTATAAATATTGAATCATTTAAGTAATAAGTTAAGATGTGTGCTTTAATTTTTAATTTATTTTACCCACATCAACCGCTCATAGATTAGAAATCATTTTGTAAAACTTACTATAGATTTGAAAGTTAATCAAAAAAACTCTCTCACATTCCCCAGATAAAATCGCAAAAGAAAAAGCCTGACAAATATACAGACTTTAACTTTCAAGCTTTAGAACACAGCCATACTGATGAAGTTAAGGATAAACAAGATATCCAAAATCCACATAATAAAGTGGACATCCTTAGCTTGACCTTTGACGATTTTGACCAAAGTATAAGTAAGGAAACCAGCTGCGATACCATAAGTAATACTATATGAGAATCCCATGAAAATAGAAGTGAAGAAGGCAGGAATAGCTTCAGACAAGTCTTCCCAATCGACACTCTTAAGGTTAGAGAGCATCATAACACCTACAATAATAAGAATAGGCGCTGTTGCCGCATTTGGAACGATTGACACCACTGGACTAAAGAAACTAGAAATGGCAAAGAGTACAGCAACCACAAGAGCTGTCAAACCAGTACGTCCACCAGCACCAATACCTGCTGCAGATTCAACGTAAGTTGTAACGTTTGAAGTCCCTGCAATGGCACCAATACTTGTACCAACAAGGTCAGAGTAAAGAGCACGGTCAAGAGCTTTTGATTCGTTGTTATCACCTGTTGAAGCAATGATACCAACCTTCTCACCAGTACCGATCAAGGTACCGATAGTATCGAAGATATCAGTCAATGAAAAGGCAAGAATAGCCATAAAGACACCAGGCAAACGAGAAACGTCTGCAAAGAGTGATCCCAATCCCTTAGATCCAAGCGCTGCACCAAAGACCTGACCAAGATCTTTAATAGATGATGTCAAGCTAGCTGCGTGCCAGTCAATGCTTCCAAGATCAACGACACCAGCAAAGATAGCAATGATAGTCGTTACGAGGATTGAAAGAAGAACACCACCACGAATACCTTTAACAATAAAGAAAATCGCAATCGCAAGACCAATCAAACCTACAATTACAGTTGGGTTATTGAAAGCAACCAAACCTGGTGTAGCTGACGATGAAGCTGTAATTGAAGCCTTAGCCATGTCAGCACCTTTGCCTGCTACAGTGTAGGTATGTGGATTAATTGAGAATTTCAAGAAACCAGCATTTTTAATCCCAACATAGGCAAGGAAAACACCGATACCTGCTGAAATAGCAGATTTGAGAGCTGTTGGAATAGACTCAATAATCATCTTACGTACTTTAGTTACTGTGATGATCAATGAAATAACACCACATAGAAAGACCATTGCTAAGGCCTCTTGCCAAGTGTAACCCAAAGAAAAAACCACTGTGTAGGTGAAGAAGGCATTAAGCCCCATACCAGGCGCTTGGGCGTATGGTAGGTTAGCATAAAATGCCATCATCAACGTCCCTGCAACCGCACCAATAATTGTTGCTAAGAAAACACCTTGTGCAGGCATTCCTGTCTGAGCCAACATCGCTGGGTTAACAAAGAGGATGTAAGACATGGCAAAGAAAGTTGTCAATCCGGCAGTCACTTCTGTACGGACGTCAGTACCATGTTCTTTCAATTTGAAAAACTTTTCCATGAAAGTTTAGACTCCTTAATAAAAAATATTGTCAAAATCCGAATAATTTCGGAACATTCTCACGTAGAATGCAACATTACTATTCTACATGAAATTATTTGACGGTGCAAGGTTTATTTCCTGAGACTTTTCTTATGAAAAACCGAACGTTCTTAGAAAGCTCTTTCTTAATCACCAACAAAGGACAGATTTTTGCTATAATAGGAACATGACAAAAAATTGATTGCACTAGATCTTGATGGAACGCTCTTGCGCCCAGATGGAACTATTTCAGAATTTACACAAAAGACGATTAAAGACGTACAAAACAAAGGACACCAAGTCGTTATTGCTACAGGTCGTCCTTATCGTATGGCTATTGACCATTACAAAACACTAGGGTTAGAAACACCACTCATCACCTTCAACGGCTCTTTGACCAATCTTCCAGACCAAGACTGGGCTTATGAGCATTCGGTTAAATTAGATAAGAAATATCTGATTAGCCTCTTACAACGCCATGATGAATTAGAGATGGATTTTTCTGGCTAGTGAATATCGAAAACACTTCTATATCACTATGAATCACCCAGAGCGTATCCAACCACAACTCTTTGGTGTTGATAAAATTATTGAGGCTATGCGTTTAGAACCAACTAAAATCACGCGCAACCCTAACGCTCTCCTTATGCAAACTCGTCATGAGGATAAGTACCAACTTGCCGATGACATCAAGAAGGACTTCAAGGAAGAAATTGAAGTTGATTCTTGGGGTGGACCGCTTAATATCTTGGAATTTTCACCTAAAGGCATAAACAAGGCCTACGCCCTAAACTACTTACTTAAGGCCATACGCAAATCAACGGATGATTTGATTGCTTTTTGGTGACGAACACAACGACACAGAGATGTTGGAACTTGCTAAAACTGGTTATGCCATGAAGAATGCTAGCTCTGTTCTTCTCCCCCACGCTAACGAACAAATTGAGTGGACTAATGAAGAGGATGGCGTTGCTCGCAAACTCCAGGAACTCTTCTTATAATAACAAAAGACACCGAAAATTTCTTCGGTGTTTTTTCTTATGATTAAGGTAAAATAGCCACTGCACGCACTGGGGAGCCTGTCGCCTTGTCCCAGTGAGGAAATGCAATCGAAATCAAAGCACCAACGGCTGGAACTTGATCCAATTGATTCAAAACTTCTACCTGATAAATGTTTTGTTCCAAGAGGTAGTATTCGTTTACCAAGCCATGTTCTGCTGCTGGAATACCAGCATCTGTATCAAAAGTCTCATGACCGACAGCCTTAACATGGCGTTCATGAATCAAGAATTCTAGAGCTTCGCGGCTCCAACCTGGACTTTGCTGAACCCCATTTTCATCAAGGTTGCGCATAGCATCTTGATCTGGCCAACGCTTCGACCAATCACTACGAAAAGCGACAAAGGCCCCTTCAGTAATTTTTCCATGCTCTGCTTCAAAGTCTAAGATATCTTGTTTGCTCAAGATAAAGTTTGGATTCGCAGCAACTTCTTTAGACTTGTCGATAACATAGAGTGGTAAAAGAAGATCTTTGAGGGCAATCTCATCCAACCAACGACCACCTTCTACAAAGTGAATCGGTGCATCAATATGCGTTCCGTATTGACCAACCACTGTAAATTTTTGAACATGGAAACCATCTTTTAATGTGAAAAGATCTTCTTGTTTCAAAGCAGGAAGGGCTGGGAAATGTGGACTTTCCGCATTAATTTTGTGGGTCAAGTCAACCCATTTCTTAGATTGCAATTCATTATAGATACTTAGTAAATCTGACATAAGGAGGCCCTCTTTTCTTATAGATTAACCTTAAATAGTTAATTGAAGAAATTATAGCAGTCAACACCAGCTATTACAAGCTTTTATCTCATTTTTTCTTAATCCTATTTCCTCTAGTTAGATATAGCTTAAAACTATATTTAACACTTATTGTCTGAAAAAAAAGTATATTTGCAATAATTTGATGTTTTTTTCAATTATATGACACTTTTGTTACGAAAACCATTGACAAATTCATGGTAATGTCCTATAATTAGAGTGTTCTAATTTTCGAGGGACTAAAAAAATATTGTTGTCATTTCATACTGATCGATGCTAATACCAATAATCATTTTTCTATTCCTAAGAAACAATATATAAAAGGAGGAAGAACACTAATGGGTATCGGTATTATTATTGCTAGCCATGGTAAATTCGCTGAAGGTATTCACCAATCAGGTTCTATGATTTTTGGTGAACAAGAGAAAGTTCAAGTGGTTACTTTCATGCCAAATGAAGGTCCTGACGACTTGTACGCTCACTTCAAAGATGCCATTGCTCAATTTGACGCTGACGACGAAATTCTAGTCCTTGCAGACCTTTGGTCTGGATCACCATTTAACCAGGCAAGCCGAATTAAGGAAGAAAATCCTGATCGCAAGATGGTTATCGTGACAGGACTCAACTTACCAATGCTTATCCAAGCATATACGGAACGTATGGTAGCTCCTGATGCTGGGGTTGAAGAGATTGTCGCTAACATTTATAAGGAAACAAAAGAAGGCGTTAAAGTCCTTCCAGAAGGCCTTATTCCTGAAGAAGACACTAAACCAGCAGACGCTAAACCTTCTATTCCTAAGGGTACCATTCCTGAAGGAACAGTACTTGGTGATGGAAAAATCAAATACGTTTTGGCTCGTGTTGACACACGTCTCCTCCACGGTCAGGTTGCGACTGGTTGGACTCACTCAACTCACCCAGACCGTATCATCGTTGTTTCAGACACTGTTTTGTCATGATAAACTTCGTACAAACATGATTAAACAAGCCGCTCCATCTGGTGTTCAAGTTCACGTTATCCCAATTAAAAACATGGTTAAAGCAAACAATGACCCACGTTTTGGTGATACACGTGCTATGCTTCTCTTTGAATCTGTTGAAGATGCTCTTGCTGCTGTTAAAGCAGGTGTTGATGTTAAAGAAATCAACCTTGGTTCTTCAGCTTATAAAGAAGGAAAAGTCAATGTTACTAAAGCTCTTTCATTTGACCAAACAGATGTGGATGCTATCAAAGAGTTGCAATCATTGGGTGTCAAATTTGATGTTCGTGGGGTACCAAGTGATAGCCCAGCAAACGTTGATGCCTTGATTAAGTCAGCTGAAACTAAATTAGCAGAGAAGAAATAATTTTGGAGGATGCATAAATGAGTTTAGTACAAATTATTTTAGTCGTAATTGTTGCTTTCATTATCGGTTGTAGCTCAGTTAACGACCAAATCGAAACATACCAGCCAGTTGTGGCTTGTTCCCTAATCGGTCTTGTTACTGGTCATCTCGAACTCGGCGTAATGTTGGGTGGTAGCTTACAGTTGATCACTATGGGATGGGCTAACGTTGGTGCTGCCATGGCACCAGATGCCTCACTTGCCGCTGTAGCTTCTACAATCATCCTTATCTTGGGTGGTCAAGGAGCTAAAGGGATTGGCCCTGCCATCGCCCTTGCGGTGCCTTTGGCTGTTGCCGGTCTTGCCTTGACAATGTTTGTCCGTACTGCTACAGTCTTCATCGCTCACATTATGGATAGTCGTGCTGAAGATGCTGATATCGCTGGTATTGAAAGATGGCACTTTATCGGTATGTCCCTCCAAGGTCTCCGTGTTGCTATCCCTGCCCTCCTCTTGCTCTTGATTCCTGCACACCTTGTACAATCTGGTCTTGAATCTATGCCTGAATGGTTAACATCAGGTATGACAATCGGTGGTGGTATGGTTGTAGCCGTTGGTTATGCCATGGTTATCAACATGATGTCTAGTCGCGAAGTTTGGCCATTCTTCTTCCTTGGTTTTGCTTTGGCTGCCCTCAAAGAATTGACCTTGATTAGCTTGGGTATCATCGGCCTCTGTCTTGCCGTTATGTACCTTGCACTTGAAGCTAGTGGTTCAAATGGTTCTTCAAATGATGGAGGATCAGGTGATCCCCTCGGTGAAATTCTGGAAGACTTTTAATTAGGAGGAAAGAAAATGGCTGATTCAAAAATTAAATTAACAAAAGCAGATCGTTTCAAAGCTTTCTTGCGCTCATACTTCCTTTTAGCTTCATTCAACTATGAACGTATGCAAAATGGTGGTGTGGCTTACACCCTTATTCCTGCAATCAAAAAACTTTATCAAACAAAAGAAGACCGTGTAGCTGCTCTTAAACGTCACTTGGAATTCTTCAATACACAACCTTTCATGGCTAACCCAACTCTTTCCGGGTTACACTTGCCTTGGAAGAAGAACGTGCTAACGGGGCGGACATCGATGATGCCGCTATCTCAGGGGTTAAGGTTGGTATGATGGGACCTCTTGCAGGTGCCGGTGACCCTCTCTTCTGGTTTACCCTTCGCCCAATCTTCCTTTCATTAGGAGCAGGTTTGGCTGTTTCAGGTAACATCTTGGGACCTATCGTCTTCTTCGTACTTTGGAATGCTATGGTCGCTGCCGTTAAATGGTACACTCAAGAGTTCGGTTATAGAGCTGGTGCTGCGATTACAGACGACGTATCTGGTAACCTTCTTCAACAAGTAACTCGTGGCGCATCAATGATGGGGATGTTCGTTATCGGTTCTCTTATCCAACGTTGGGTAAGTATCACCTTCACACCAGTTGTCTCTACTGTTAAACAACAAGAAGGTGCTTATATCGATTGGGATAAACTTCCAAAAGGTATTGCCGGTGTTAAAGAAGCCTTCCATCAACAAGCTGCCGGTCGCTCTCTTGACGTTAACAAAGTGACAACCTTGCAAGATAACTTGAACCAATTGATTCCTGGTCTTGCTGCCCTTGGTTTGACTTTCCTCTGTATGTACCTTCTTAAGAGAAAAGTTTCTCCAATCGTTATCATCTTGGGTATCTTTGTCCTAGCTATTGTGCTCCACATTATTGGTCTACTCTAATCGGAGCAAGGTATGGTTAAATCGCTCAATACCGAAATGGCTCACACAACTAAGGGAACTTGGTTTCGTGAAGGGCCTATTTACGGAAATATCATGGTCGGAGATAAGGCCTTCGAATTTTACAATGATACGAAGTTGCAAGACTACGTTCAAATTCCTTGGGATGAAATCACTTATGTGATTGCCGATGTCTACTTCGGTGGTAAATTCATCCCACGCTTTGAAATCCGCACTAAGCAAAATGGACGTTTCCGTTTTGCCAGTCGAAAAAGCCGAATAACTTTGAAAGAAATTCAAAAAAGAATTCCTCGAGAAAGTTTAAGAAAAGCACCTAGCTTTATCGCTGTCCTCAAACAAGGCTTTAAAAATCTTTTCCGACTCATTGTCAAGAAGAAATAATCTCCGAATATTATAAAAAGATTGTCTAATCTAATGATTGGGCAATCTTTTTATAATATTTTGCTCATTTTTGAAAGAGTTTGACTTCTTTTGAAATTTTATCTCACTAGCTATTGACATTTTCTTGAAAGCGTTTTAGAATATAATCGTTCTTGATTTCTTATGTTTAAAAAGATTGAGAGACGCTTTTTTTTAGCGTCTTGATAAAAATCGGAGATAGTCTTTTTAAGCCTAGGAAAAAATAATTTATAAGGAGGAGAACACGAATGGGTATCGGTATTATTATTGCCAGCCATGGTAAGTTCGCTGAAGGGATCCACCAATCAGGCTCTATGATTTTTGGAGACCAAGAGAAAGTTCAAGTCGTAACTTTCATGCCAAGTGAAGGTCCTGATGATTTGTACGCTCACTTCAACGACGCTATTGCACAATTCGATGCTGATGATGAAATTCTTGTTTTGGCTGACCTTTGGTCTGGTTCACCATTTAACCAAGCTAGCCGAATTGCTGGAGAAAATCCAGATCGCAAGATTGCTATCATCACAGGACTCAACTTGCCAATGCTAATCCAAGCATACACTGAACGTATGATGGATGCTAACGCTACTGCAGAGCAAGTTGCTGCTAATATCATCAAGGAAGCTAAGGGTGGTATCAAGGCACTTCCAGAGGAGCTTAATCCAGCTGAGGAAACAACAGCAGCTCCTGTAGAAGCTGCTGCACCTCAAGGAGCTATCCCAGAAGGGACAGTTATCGGAGATGGTAAACTCAAGATTAACTTGGCACGTTTGGACACACGTCTCTTGCATGGTCAGGTAGCAACTAACTGGACACCTGCTTCTAAAGCAGACCGTATCATTGTTGCTTCAGATGACGTTGCTAAAGATGAGCTTCGTAAAGAATTGATCAAACAAGCAGCACCAAATGGGGTTAAAGCAAACGTTGTTCCAATTCAAAAATTGATTGATGCTTCTAAGGACCCTCGCTTTGGTAACACACACGCGCTTATCTTGTTCGAAACTGTTCAAGACGCACTTCGTGCTATCGAAGGTGGCGTGCCAATCAAAGAACTTAACGTTGGTTCTATGGCTCACTCAACTGGTAAAACAATGGTTAACAACGTTTTGTCTATGGACAAAGACGATGTTGCTTGCTTCGAAAAATTGCGTGACCTTGGCGTTGAATTCGACGTCCGTAAGGTACCAAATGATTCTAAGAAAGATTTGTTCGACCTTATCAAAAAAGCTAACGTTCAATAACCTTCATTCGGATAAATTAGTTGATACTCTCAGCTAATCACAACTCAATAGAAAAGGAATTATTACCATGTCAGATATGTCAATTATTTCTGCAATTTTGGTCGTAGTTGTTGCCTTCCTTGCTGGTCTTGAAGGTATCCTTGACCAATTCCAATTCCACCAACCACTTGTTGCTTGTACTCTTATTGGTGCTGCTACAGGTAACCTCACTGCAGGTATCATGCTTGGTGGTTCCCTTCAAATGATCGCCCTTGCTTGGGCAAACATCGGTGCTGCCGTCGCTCCTGACGCTGCCCTTGCCTCTGTTGCTGCTGCCATTATTTTGGTTAAAGGTGGTAACTTCACAACTGAAGGTATCGGTGTTGCGACTGCAACAGCTATACCACTTGCAGTTGCCGGTCTCTTCCTAACTATGCTTGTTCGTACAGCATCTGTTGCCCTTGTTCACGCTGCAGATAAAGCAGCAGAAAGCGGAAACATCGCTGGTGTTGAACGTGCACACTACCTCGCCCTCCTTCTTCAAGGTTTGCGTATCGCTGTGCCAGCTGCCCTTCTTCTTGCTATCCCAGCAGAATCTGTTCAACATGCTCTTGGATTGATGCCTGACTGGCTCAACCACGGTATGGTTGTCGGTGGTGGTATGGTCGTAGCCGTTGGTTACGCCATGGTTATCAACATGATGGCAACTCGTGAAGTTTGGTCCATTCTTCGCCATCGGTTTTGCTTTTTGCTGCTATTAGCCAATTGACACTTATCGCTCTTGGTGCTATCGGTGTCGCTATTGCCTTCATCTACCTCAACCTTTCTAAACAAGGTGGCGGAAATGGTGGCGGAACTTCAACTGGTTCAGGCGACCCAATCGGCGATATCTTGGAAGACTACTAGGAAGGGGTGCTCTCATGGCTGAAAAAATTCAATTATCTCAAGCGGATCGTAAAAAGGTTTGGTGGCGCTCACAATTCTTGCAAGGTTCATGGAACTATGAACGTATGCAAAACTTGGGTTGGGCTTACTCACTCATTCCTGCTATCAAAAAACTCTACACTAACAAAGAAGACCAAGCCGCAGCTCTTAAACGTCACTTGGAATTCTTCAATACCCACCCTTACGTAGCTGCTCCTATCATGGGTGTTACCTTGGCTCTTGAAGAAGAAAAAGCTAACGGTACTGACATCGAAGATGCTGCTATCCAAGGGGTTAAAATCGGTATGATGGGACCTCTTGCCGGTATCGGTGACCCTGTTTTCTGGTTCACAGTTCGTCCTATCCTTGGTGCCCTTGGTGCATCATTGGCACAAGCTGGTAACATCGCTGGTCCACTTATCTTCTTCATCGGTTGGAACCTTATCCGTATGGCCTTCTTGTGGTACACTCAAGAACTTGGTTACAAAGCAGGTTCAGAAATCACTAAAGACATGTCTGGTGGTATCTTGAAAGATATTACTAAAGGGGCATCAATCCTTGGTATGTTCATCTTGGCTGTCCTTGTTGAACGTTGGGTATCTATCGTCTTCACTGTAAACCTTCCAGGTAAAGTTTTGTCTAAAGGTGCCTATATCGAATGGCCTAAAGGCAATGTTAGCGGTGACCAACTTAAGACTATCCTTGGTCAAGTCAACGACAAACTTAGCTTTGATAAGATTCAAGTCGATACCCTACAAAAACAATTGGATTCATTGATTCCAGGTTTGATGGGACTTCTCCTTACTTTCGCATGTATGTGGTTGCTTAAGAAGAAAGTTTCACCAATCACAATCATTATTGGACTCTTTGTAGTTGGTATCATTGCAAGCTTCTTCAAAATTATGTAATAAAAAGGGTAAGAGTTTAGCCAAGCTGAACTCTTTTCTTATGCTATAATAAAGGTACTACAATCAAAAAGCGAGATAGATATGGCACAATCACTAAACAAAACAGTTGAATTGCATACAACAGGCGTTTCCTACATGGCTATCGGGGGGGAAAGTCGGCAAATTTCTAATCGGAGATGTGGCTCTTGAATTCTACCCAGATGTCAATGTCGAGCAATACATTCAAATCCCATGGACTAGCATTACTCAAATCGGTGCGAATGTATCAGGAAAGAGAATTAGCCGTCACTTTGAAGTGTTGACAGACAAGAGCAAATTCCTCTTTGCTTCTAAAGATTCTGGGAAGATTCTAAAAATTGCTAGGGAACACCTTGGCAATGAAAAAGTACGTCAAGCTACCAACTCTCATTCAAACTATTGGGGCTCGACTCAAAGGTTTATTTGCCAAAAAATCATAATTTTTGTATAATATAACAGACGGATAAGTACTAGCTAGACCCTTACAGAAAGCCTGCGGTTGCTGCGAGCAGGTAGGGTTGAC
>ENA-OQJV01000082-OQJV01000082.1-human-gut-metagenome-genome-assembly--contig:-NODE-82-length-14946-cov-2.745529_pt1 | contig 14946 bp, 10 predicted proteins | sample MGYA00242616_ERZ504783 | MGnify/ENA primary metagenome ERZ504783 (study PRJEB26092, sample SAMD00036360) | human gut metagenome | host: Homo sapiens | study: EMG produced TPA metagenomics assembly of...
TGATGCAGGTATCACTGTGGATGTCTACACTGTTATGAGTTACGGTGTTAAGATTAGTGAGGTTTCAAAAAATATTCAAGAACGTGTGAAATTTAATCTTGAGAATCAACTCGGTATCAAGGCTGAAACAGTAAATGTTTACGTTCAAAATATTAAAGTCGTAGGAGAAAACTAGTGTCTAAAATTACAACAAGCTTGCTTCAGGAGATGGTCCAAGCGGCAGCAACACGTCTAGGTAAGCAAGCAGAATATGTGAATTCACTCAATGTCTTCCCAGTACCAGATGGAGATACTGGAACAAACATGGGAATGACTATGGATAACGGAGCCAAAGCTGTCGCAGATCAATCAGCTTCAACAGTTGGTGAAGTTGGTCAGATTTTGTCTAAAGGTCTTTTGATGGGTGCCCGTGGTAACTCAGGTGTTATCACGTCACAATTGTTCCGTGGATTTGGTCAAAGTATCAAGGATAAAACGGAACTTGACGGCCAAGATCTAGCTCATGCCTTCCAAGCAGGGGTTGAAGTTGCTTATAAAGCTGTTATGAAACCTGTCGAAGGAACAATCCTTACAGTATCTCGTGGTGCAGCTTCAGCAGCGATTAAGAAAAGCTGAATCTACAAATGATGCTGTTGAGGTTATGCGTGCAACTCTTGACGGAGCTAAAGCTGCCTTGGCTAAGACACCAGAGATGCTTCCAGTTTTGAAAGAAGTTGGTGTGGTAGACTCAGGTGGTCAAGGTTTGGTCTTCATTTATGAAGGTTTCTTGTCAGCCCTCACAGGTGAGTATATCGCTTCAGAGGACTTCCAAGCGACACCAGCTACGATGACAGAGATGATCAATGCAGAACATCATAAGTCAGTTGCTGGTCATGTTGCAACAGAAGACATTACTTTTGGTTACTGTACGGAAATCATGATTGGTCTCAAACAAGGTCCAACTTATGTGAAGGACTTTGACTATGAAGAGTTCCAAAATTACTTGAGCAACCTTGGGGATTCTCTCCTTGTTGTTAATGACGATGAAATTGTCAAAGTTCACGTCCACACTGAGGATCCAGGTCTTGTCATGCAAGAAGGTCTTAAATATGGGGCTCTTGTCAAAGTTAAGGTTGACAACATGCGTAACCAACACGATGCACAAGTTCAAAAAGAAGAAGCTATCCAAGCTGCACCTTCTGCTCCTAAAGACTTTGCTCTTATTGCAGTTGTTGCTGGAGATGGGCTTGCAGATATCTTCAAATCACAAGGTGTTGACTATGTGATTTCAGGTGGTCAAACAATGAACCCATCAACAGAAGATATTGTTAAGGCTATTGAGCAGGTTAATGCTAAGAATGTTATCATCTTGCCAAACAATAAAAACATCTTTATGGCAGCACAATCAGCTGCTGAGGTAGTAGATGTCAATGCGGCAGTTGTTGAAACGCGTACAGTACCACAAGGCTTTACAAGCTTGCTTGCTTTTGATCCTAGCCAAAGTATCGAAGCGAATGTTGAAGCTATGACAGCTAGTCTTTCAGATGTAACAAGTGGTAGCGTGACCTTGGCGGTACGTGACACAACTATTGACGGACTTGAGATTCATGAAAATGATATCCTTGGTATGGTTGATGGTAAGATCCTTGTGTCTACACCAGATATGGATCAAGCCCTTCTTGACACTTTTGACAAGATGATTGACGAAGACAGTGAAATTGTTATGATTTATGTCGGCGAAGAAGGTAATCAAGAACAAGCTCAAGCACTTGCGGAAAAATTGGAAGAGGCTCACGAAGATATCGAAGTTGAAATCTTCCAAGGAGACCAACCAGTTTATCCATACCTCTTTAGTGTTGAATAATATTGAAATAATCATTTAGGAAGTCTTAGGGCTTCCTTTTTGTTTTGTCAGTTTTGATACGGTTGGGATATCTTTTCGGAATTACAGAAATATTCTGAAAATTCCTTGACATTACTTTCCAAAGTGGTAACATATGTTGTAAGAAATTTTATAGATTGAAGGTAACATCATGAGAAGTGATATGATCAAAGTTGGTGTTGATAAGGCACCGGCACGCGGACTTTTGTATGCGACTGGGCAAGTTAAATCTGCCAAGGATATGCAAAAGCCCTTCATTGCTATTTGTAACTCTTATATTGATATTGTTCCAGGGCATGTTCACTTGCGTGAATTAGCAGATATTGCCAAGGAAGCCATCCGTGAGGCTGGCGGTATTCCTTTTGAGTTTAATACCATTGGTGTGGACGATGGGATTGCCATGGGGCATATTGGGATGCGTTACAGTCTTCCATCTCGTGAATTGATTGCCGATTCAGCAGAAACAGTTATTAATGCCCACTGGTTTGACGGGGTTTTCTATATTCCTAACTGTGATAAGATTACGCCAGGGATGATTTTGGCAGCCATGCGTACTAATGTGCCAGCAGTATTTTGTTCTGGTGGCCCTATGAAGGGTGGCGTTGACATGACTGGTCATCAAGCGACGCTATCAAGTTTGTTTGAAGCTGTAGGTACCTATCAGGCTGGAGATATGAGCAAGGAAGAGCTCGATTATTTGGAGAAAAATGCTTGTCCAACTTGTGGTTCATGTTCAGGAATGTTTACCGCTAACTCAATGAACTGTTTGATGGAAGTTTTGGGTCTTGCCCTTCCAGGTAACGGTACTATCCTAGCTGTCTCAGATGAACGTCGTGAATTGGTTCGTCAAGCAGCCACAAAATTGATGGATAACATCAAAAATAATGTTCGCCCACGTGATATTGTGACCAAAGAAGCTATCGATGATGCGTTTGCTCTTGATATGGCTATGGGTGGTTCAACCAATACTGTCCTTCATACCCTTGCTATTGCGCGTGAGGCTGGTATTGACTATGACCTTAAGGACATTAACGAAATTGCCAAGAAGACACCTTATCTCTCTAAAATTGCCCCTTCAAGTGTTTACACTATGCATGATGTGCATGAAGCTGGTGGTGTTCCAGCCATTATCAATCAGTTGATTAAAAAAGGAGCCATCAAGGGTGATCGTATTACAGTTACTGGTAAGACTTTGAAAGAAAATGTAGCTGGTGCTGAAATCAAAAATGAAGAAATTATCCATCCAATCGAGTATCCTATTTCACCAGTTGGTGGTTTGTCTATCCTTTACGGAAATATTGCTCAGGATGGAGCTGTAATCAAGGTTGGTGGTGTAGATCCATCTGTTAAAACTTTCCGCGGTAAAGCTATTTGTTGTGATTCACAAGATCAAGCCCTTGAGTTGATTGACAATGGAACAGTTAAGAAGGGACATGTCGTTGTCATTCGATACGAAGGTCCTCAGGGTGGTCCTGGTATGCCAGAAATGTTGGCACCAACTTCTAAGATTGTCGGACGCGGTCTTGGTAAGGATGTGGCACTGATTACGGATGGCCGTTTCTCAGGAGCTACTCGTGGTATTGCTATTGGTCACGTTTCTCCAGAAGCAGCAGAAGGTGGTAATATCGCCCTAATCGAAGATGGCGATGAAATTGTGATTGATCTTCCAAATCGTACCCTTGATCTACTTGTCGATGATGCAACCCTTGAAGAACGTCGCAAACATTTGAAACCTTTCAAATCAAAAATTTCAAGTGGTTGGTTGCGTCGCTATACAGCCTTTGCTAAATCAGCTAATGTCGGCGGAACTTTGATGAGTGACGAAGAATTCGAAGAACGTAAAGCAGAACGTCAAGCACAAGAAAAAAACTAAGAACATTCTTTCCGAAGAGTTTGTGATATTTTTCTCTGAAACCCTTGCAAATTTGGTTAAAAATGTTATCATAGTATACAAGGTTTTGAATTTTTAGACAATTCGAAAAAAACAACTACTAAAGGAGGTCCATGTGAAGAAAATTGAACTTGAAGAAGCACGCTCTGGTGCTGATTTGATTCTTGATACACTTCTTGAACTTGGGATTTCAACTATCTTTGGATATCCTGGCGGAGCGGTTCTTCCTTTGTATGATGCTATTTACAAAAATGACAAGATTAATCATATCTTATCTCGTCATGAGCAAGGAAGTCTGCACGAAGCTGAAGGTTATGCCAAATCAACTGGTAAACTCGGTGTTGCTCTTGTAACGAGTGGTCCTGGTGCCACTAATGCTATTACAGGGATTGCAGATGCTATGAGTGATAGCGTACCTCTCCTAGTCTTTACTGGTCAGGTCGCAACATCAGGTATTGGTAAGGATGCCTTCCAAGAGGCTGACATTGTCGGAATTACCATGCCGATTACAAAATACAATTATCAGATTCGCGATACAGCTGATATTCCTCGTATTATTAGGGAAGCGGTTCATATTGCAACAACTGGTCGTCCTGGTCCAGTTGTTATCGACCTCCCTAAAGATGTCGTAGCTAAGGAAACAGCCTTCATCAACGATCCTGAAATTAATCTTCCAAGTTACCAACCGACGCTAAGACCAAACGAAATGCAAATCAAGAAAATCTTGAAGCAGTTGGGTAAAGCTAAGAAGCCGGTTATTGTAGCTGGAGGTGGGGTGTCTTATTCTGAATCTGCTAAGGAGCTAGTTGCTTTTGCAGAACGCTACCAAATCCCAGTTGTCACAAGTCTTCTAGGACAAGGGACAATTGCTACTAGCCACCCCCCTTTTCTTGGGTATGGGTGGTATGCACGGTTCATATGCAGCTAACATTGCTATGACCGATGCTGACTTTATGATTGCCATTGGTTGTCGTTTTGATGATCGTTTGACAGGTAATCCTAAAACATTTGCTAAAAATGCTAAGGTTGTCCATATCGATGTAGATCCAGCTGAGATTGGTAAAATTATTGCAGTGGACCTTCCAGTTGTTGGTGATGCCAAGCAAGCTCTTGAAATGCTCTTAGCAGAACCAGTGGTTCAGAATAACACTGAAAAATGGATTGAAAAAGTCACAAAAGACAAAGAGCGTGTACGTTCTTACGATAAGAAAGAACGTATGGTACAGCCTCAGGCAGTTATCGAGCGTATCGGTGAATTGACTAAGGGTGATGCCGTTGTTGTTACTGACGTTGGTCAACATCAAATGTGGACAGCTCAGTATTATCCATACCAAAATGAGCGTCAACTGGTGACCTCAGGTGGTCTTGGAACAATGGGATTTGGTGTCCCAGCAGCAATTGGTGCCAAAATTGCTAATCCTGATAAAGAAGTTATCCTCTTTGTTGGTGATGGTGGTTTCCAAATGACGAACCAAGAATTGGCTATCTTAAATATTTACAAGGTGCCAATCAAGGTTGTTATGTTGAACAACCACTCACTTGGTATGGTACGTCAATGGCAAGAGTCCTTCTACGAAGGGCGTACATCAGAGTCTGTCTTTGATACCCTTCCAGATTTCCAATTGATGGCTCAAGCTTATGGCATTAAGTCTTACAAGTTTGATAATCCAGAGACAATTGATCAGGATTTGGAAGTTATCAAGGAAGACGTGCCAATGTTCATCGAGGTGGATATCTCTCGTAAAGAGCATGTCTTGCCAATCGTTCCGGCTGGTAAGAGTAATCACGAAATGTTGGGGGTGAAGTTCAATGCGTAGAATGTTAACAGCTAAACTTCAGAACCGTTCGGGTGTCCTTAACCGCTTCACAGGTGTTCTTTCACGACGTCAAGTTAATATTGAAAGTATATCTGTAGGGGCTTCTGAGGATCCTAACGTTTCACGTATTACGATTATTATTGATGTGAATTCTCAAAATGAAGTGGAACAAATCATCAAACAGCTTAATCGTCAGATTGATGTGATTCGTATCCGTGATATCACGGATCAGCCACACTTGGAACGTGAAGTTATCCTAGTTAAGGTATCAGCACCAACCTCTAAGCGTGCTGAAATCTTGGCGATTATTCAACCTTTCCGTGCATCGGTGGTTGATGTGGCACCAAGCTCTATCACTATCCAGATGACTGGTGATGCTGAAAAGAGCGAGGCGCTTCTACGAGTTATTCGTCCTTACGGAATAAAGAATATCGCTCGTACGGGTGCTACTGGATTTACCCGTGATTAAAAAATCCAACCTAAATTTGTTAACCCAGCCTTAAAAAGGCAATAAAATATTTTTTTAGAAAAGAGACATATTACTATGGCAGTTCAAATGGAATATGAAAAAGACGTAAAAGTAGCAGCACTTGACGGTAAAAAAATCGCCGTTATCGGTTACGGTTCACAAGGTCATGCGCATGCACAAAACTTGCGTGATTCAGGTCACGATGTGATCATCGGTGTTCGTCCAGGTAAATCATTTGATAAAGCTAAAGAAGATGGTTTTGATACTTACACAGTAGCAGAAGCAACTAAATTGGCTGATATCATTATGGTTTTGGCACCAGATGAAATTCAAAAAGATATCTATAAAGATGAAATCGAGCCAAACTTGAGTGCAGGCAAAGCTCTTGGTTTTGCACACGGATTTAACATCCACTTCGAATTCATCAAGGTTCCTAAAGATGTTGATGTCTTTATGGTTGCTCCTAAAGGACCAGGTCACTTGGTACGCCGTACATATACAGAAGGCTTTGGTGTTCCTGCACTTTACGCAGTATACCAAGATGCTACAGGTAATGCTAAAGATATCGCTATGGACTGGGCTAAGGGTATTGGTTCTGCACGTGTTGGATTACTTGTAACAACATTTAAAGAAGAAACTGAAGAAGATTTGTTTGGTGAACAAGCGGTTCTTATGGGTGGGTTGACACACCTTATTGAAGCTGGTTTTGAAGTCTTGACTGAAGCAGGCTATGCACCACAATTAGCTTACTTTGAAGTGCTTCACGAAATGAAATTGATTGTTGACTTGATCTACGAAGGTGGATTCAAGAAAATGCGTCAATCATGTTCAAATACTGCAGAATTTGGTGACTTTGTAACTGGTCCACGTGTCATCGGTCCAGAAGTCAAAGAAAACATGAAAGCTGCCCTTGCTGATATCCAATCAGGTAAATTTGCACGTGAATTCGTTGAAGACCATGATGCTGGCTTCCCACGTTTGAAAGCTTACCGTAAAGAAGCTGAAGAGCTTGAAATTGAAAAGATTGGTGCTGAATTGCGTAAAGCAATGCCATTCGTTGGTCAAAACGACGATGACGCATTCAAAATCTATAACTAATGTGATAGTCTCAAAAACCAGTCTAGTACTGGTTTTTTGTGTTCTGAAGAGAGTAGTTGGGAATCCGACTGCTCTTTTTGGGTAAAAAAACTCACTCCATTAAGGAGTGAGAATAGCTATAAATTAGTAAGTCAAGACAAAGTTTTTCTTCTTACCACGACGGATAACAGTAATTTCATTATCAATTTTATCTGCATCTGAGAGGGTGTAATTCAAGTCTTGTACACGTTCACCATTGATGTAGATAGCACCGTTTTGGACATCTTCACGTGCTTGGCGTTTAGAAGGTGAAATCTTAGCATTGACGAGAAGTTCAACGATGTTCAGATTTTCATCTGCTGAGATCTCATAAGTTGGGACACCGTTAAGGGCAACTTTAAGGTCACGTGCTGAGAGAGCTTTAAGGTTACCAGCGAAGAGTTGTTCAGTGATGTGAACAGCTTGTTCGTAGGCTTCTTTACCGTGAACCAAAGTAACAACTTCGCGAGCCAAAACCTTTTGTGCTAAACGTTGGTGACGAGCTTGGTCAAATTCTTTACCGATTTCTTCGATTTCTTCAAGTGACAAGAAAGTGAAAATCTTCAAGAAGCGAACAGCATCATCATCCATAACGTTGAGCCAGAATTGGTACATTTCGTAAGGTGTTGTTTTAGTAGCATCAAGCCAGACAGCGTTACCTTCAGATTTACCGAATTTTTTACCAGTTGAATCTGTGATAAGTGGCACTGTAATGACGTGTCCAGATTTATCTGCTTTACGACGCAAGAGCTCAGTACCTGCTGTCATATTACCCCATTGGTCAGAACCACCAATTTGGAGGGTTACGCCGTACTTATCGTTGAGTTCATAGAAATCGTAACCTTGCATGATTTGGTAGGCAAACTCAGTGTAAGAGATACCTGTTTCGATACGTTTCTTAACAGATTCCTTACTCATCATGTAGTTAACTGTGAAGTATTTACCCACGTCACGCAAGAAATCGATGAAGCTGACTGAACCAAACCAATCATAGTTGTTGACCATAACGGCTTTGTTGTCACCATTTTCAAAATCAAGGAAACGAGAGAGCTGACCTTGGATTTTTTCAACCCAACCTTCAACGGTTTCTTTGGTTTGGAGGCTACGTTCAGCATCTTTAAATGATGGGTCACCAATCAAACCTGTTGCACCACCAACGAGGGCGTAAGGTTTGTGTCCAGCCAATTGAAGTCGGCGACTTGTAAGGATAGCTACAAGGTGTCCAAGGTGGAGACTGTCTGCTGTTGGGTCATAACCAGTGTAGTATGAGACTGGTCCCTCTTCAAAGGCTTTTACAAGGGCTTCTTCATCTGTGGTTTGAAAAATCAAGCCACGTGCTTTTAGTTCTTCAAAAATTGTCATGATATTCTCCAGTAAAGTATATTCTGCACCATTATACCAAAAGAAAGCAACCCTATGCAAGCTTTGTCAAAGTTTGTTATAATAGGCTTTGAGGTATTTCTATGAATTTTGAAAAAATAATAAATTATTTTAGGCGACTAGGGCAGACTATTCGTACAAAGTTTGCTGGTTCTAGGTCTAAAAGAGGAGATAAATCTTTTAAAGAAAGGAAAGCTACGACTGGATCTAAGTGGAATCGTAAGCAAGCACGGAAGTCGCCTGAGGATGGGATGACACTCTTAGACATGGGTGATGTTTTCTTAAAAACCTTAAAGCTTTTGTCTGATTTCTTTTATGTGGTTATTATCGTCCTTACCTTGTTCGGTGCAGGAATTGGTTTGGGTTATTTGGGGAGTCAAATTGAGTCTGTTCCGTCGATTAAGGACAAAACCTTGTTGAATCAGATTAGTGAGGTTAGTTTGGTATCTTCGATGAGCTATTCCGATTCCAAGAAGATTGCGGATATTGACACTGACTTGCTGAGAACACCTATTGAGAGTGATGCGATTTCTAACAATGTCAAAAATGCCATCATTGCGACTGAGGATGAAAATTTTAAGAAGCATAAGGGTGTTGTGCCAAAGGCAGTATTTAGGGCTTTGGTGTCATCAGTTTTGGGAGTTGGCTCTTCAAGTGGAGGTTCGACGCTAACACAGCAGTTAATAAAGCAACAGGTAACAGGGGATGCGCCAACCTTTAAACGTAAGGCGGCAGAGATTATCTATGCCTTACAATTGGAGCGTCGTGTTTCTAAAAATGAAATTTTAACCGATTATCTGAATGTTTCTCCTTTTGGACGTAATAACAAGGGGAAAAATATTGCTGGTATTGAGGAGGCTGCTCAAGGTATCTTTGGGGTATCTGCGGCAGATTTGACAGTTCCTCAGGCAGCCTATCTGGCAGGTTTGCCACAGAGCCCGATTGTCTACTCCCCTTATACAGCTGATGGACAATTAAAAAACGCAGAGGATCTTTCTTATGGCTTGGCACGTCAACAAGATGTACTCTACAATCTTTATCGCGGTGGCTATCTAGATAAGTCGCAGTACGAAAGCTATAAGAATTATGATATCACTAAAGATTTCAAGGCTGGTGAGAAGTCTGATGCCGTAAGTCATGACTATTTGTACTATTCTGTCATGTCTGAGGCTCAGGGTGTCATGTATGATTACCTCGTTAAACGTGACAAGGTATCGAGTCAAGATTTGAAAAATGATAAGACAAAGGAAAGCTATCGTGAGAGAGCCCTTCAAGAGCTCCAAACCGGTGGCTACAGCGTTAAGACAACTATTGATAATGCAGTTTATAATGCGATGCAAGATGCTGCGAGTCAATATGGTGGCCTCCTCGACCAAGGAGGTAATAGTGGAGTTGAAGTCGGAAATGTGCTCATGGATAATGCGACCGGAGCAATTCTAGGATTTGTTGGTGGTCGTAGTTACGAAAATAACCAAAATAACCATGCCTTTGATACGGCACGCTCCCCAGGTTCCTCTATTAAGCCTATTATCGCTTATGGAATTGCTATTGATCAAGGTTTGATGGGTAGCTCAAGTATCCTTTCTAACTACCCAACTAATTTTACGGGTGGAACGCCTATTCTCCATGATGGTGATAAGGGTACAGCTATGATGAACCTACAAGAGGCACTCAATACCTCATGGAACATTCCAGCCTTTTTGGACTTATCAAATGCTTCAACGTCATGATGTTGATGTTGAGGGTTACATGACCAAGATGGGTTATAAGATTGCTAACTACAATATCGAAAGTTTACCTCTTGCGGGGGAATTGAAACTACGGTTGCCCAGCAAGTAAATGCCTATCAAATGCTTTCCAATGGTGGCGTCTATGAGAAGGGCCATATGATTGATAGTATTACTGACCGGACTGGCGAAGTTATCTATCAGCATAAATCTGAAGGAGTTCAAGTTTTTTCAAGAGCTACGGCTAGTATCATGGATAACTTACTCAAAGAAGTGGTAGTTAAAGGAGCAACAACTCAATTTCATTCTGAATTGAAAAATGTCAATGGTGCAGCAGCCTCAGCGGACTGGATGGGTAAAACAGGAACGACAGATAACTTTGCGGATGCTTGGCTGATTGTGTCAACGCCTGGTATTACTCTTGGTGGTTGGGCCGGATATGATAATAATACACCAACCAATTCTAAAACGGGTTACATATATAATTCCCAATATATGGCTCGTTTGACTTCCGCTATCTATAATGCTAATCCAGGTATTTTTAAAACGGGAGATAAGTTTAATATCGATTCAAGTGCCATTAAGGCAAGTGTGCTTAAATCAACAGGTCTTAAACCAGCAACAGTGTCTGTCAATGGTCGTAATGTTTCTGTAAGTGGTGAAATGGTTGATACTTATTGGGCTAAAAATGGGCCTGGAGATACAACCTACAAATTTGCTATTGGTGGAACTGACAGTGACTATCAAAAAGCCTGGTCTAGCATTCTTGGAGGGCATTAGGAATTCCCAAGAAAACTTGCAAAAAAGCAAAAAATTAGGTATAATATAGGCAACTATTTGTCGTCTTACTTGGTTGAAATATTGTCCAATCAAGAGATACAGCAGTTAAATCAACGTTTTTTCGGTCAGATTTAGCTGCTATTTTTGTGCTTATTTTTAGGATTTTCAAGTGTTGTAACTCATATTTAAAGGTTCTAAAAATTCAAATACTAAGAGTTTTGCTTATCCTTGATCAGATAAGTGGATGTTAGTGTTTAATCACTTGTTAATGGGACAAGCGACTGAACAAGGCAGAAGACAAATATTTAAAGTGCACGACTTGCAAAGCAGGTCTCGAATGTAGAAAAGGAGTAGAAGACTTGGCAGGACATGACGTTCAATACGGGAAACATCGTACCCGTCGTAGTTTTTCAAGAATCAAAGAAGTTCTTGATTTACCAAACTTGATTGAAATCCAAACGGATTCATTCAAAGAATTCTTGGATACTGGTCTTAAAGAGGTTTTTGAGGATGTACTTCCTATCTCAAACTTCACAGACACTATGGAATTGGAATTCGTTGGTTACGAATTGAAAGAGCCTAAGTATACACTTGAAGAAGCTCGTATCCACGATGCATCATACTCAGCACCTATCTTTGTGACTTTCCGTCTTATTAACAAAGAAACTGGTGAAATCAAAACTCAGGAAGTCTTCTTCGGAGATTTCCCTATTATGACTGAGATGGGTACTTTCATCATCAATGGTGGTGAACGTATTATCGTTTCTCAGTTGGTGCGCTCACCTGGTGTTTACTTTAACGATAAGGTTGATAAAAACGGTAAAGTGGGTTATGGATCAACAGTTATCCCTAACCGTGGGGCATGGCTTGAGCTTGAAACAGATTCAAAAGACATTGCCTACACTCGTATCGACCGTACACGTAAGATTCCATTCACAACGCTTGTGCGTGCGCTTGGATTCTCAGGTGATGACGAAATTGTTGATATCTTTGGTGATAGCGAGTTGGTTCGTAATACCATTGAAAAAGATATCCACAAAAACCCAGCAGATTCACGTACTGATGAAGCACTTAAAGAAATTTATGAACGTCTTCGTCCAGGTGAACCAAAAACTGCCGACAGCTCACGTAGCTTGCTTGTAGCTCGTTTCTTTGATCCACGTCGTTATGACTTGGCTGCTGTTGGTCGTTACAAAGTCAACAAAAAACTTAACATCAAGACACGTCTTTTGGGACAAACAATTGCTGAAAACTTGGTAGATCCTGAAACAGGTGAAATCCTTGTTGAAGCTGGTACTGAAATGACACGTGATGTGATTGATTCAATCGCAGAATACTTGGATGGTGATTTGAACAAATTTGTATACACACCAAACGATTATGCGGTGGTTACAGAACCTGTTGTTCTTCAAAAATTCAAGGTTGTTGCACCAAATGATCCAGATCGTGTGGTTACAATTGTTGGTAATGCCAACCCAGATGACAAAGTTCGTGCTTTGACAACAGCGGATATCTTAGCTGAAATGAGCTACTTCCTCAACCTTGCTGAAGGTATCGGTAAAGTAGACGATATCGACCACCTTGGTAACCGTCGTATCCGTGCCGTTGGTGAATTGCTTGCTAACCAATTCCGTATTGGTTTGGCTCGTATGGAACGTAACGTACGTGAGCGTATGTCAGTTCAAGATAACGAAGTCTTGACACCACAACAAATCATCAATATTCGCCCTGTAACTGCAGCTGTTAAAGAATTCTTTGGTTCTTCACAGTTGTCACAGTTCATGGACCAACACAACCCATTGTCAGAGTTGTCACACAAACGTCGTTTGTCAGCCTTGGGACCTGGTGGTTTGACACGTGACCGTGCCGGATATGAAGTTCGTGACGTGCACTATACGCACTACGGTCGTATGTGTCCAATTGAAACACCTGAAGGACCTAACATCGGTTTGATCAATAACTTGTCTTCGTACGGACACCTTAACAAGTATGGTTTCATTCAAACACCATATCGTAAGGTTGACCGTGCAACTGGTAAAGTAACCAACGAAGTAGTTTGGTTGACTGCCGACGAAGAAGATGAGTACACAGTTGCTCAGGCTAACTCTAAATTGAACGAAGATGGAACATTTGCAGAAGAAATCGTTATGGGTCGTCATCAAGGTAATAACCAAGAGTACCCATCACACCTTGTAGATTTCGTGGATGTTTCTCCTAAACAGGTAGTTGCCGTTGCGACAGCATGTATTCCTTTCTTGGAAAACGATGACTCTAACCGTGCCCTCATGGGTGCCAACATGCAACGTCAGGCTGTGCCTTTGATTGATCCTAAAGCACCTTATGTTGGTACTGGTATGGAATATCAAGCTGCCCACGATTCAGGAGCTGCAGTTATTGCTCAACACGACGGTAAAGTTGTCTACTCTGATGCTGATAAAGTTGAAGTTCGTCGTGAAGATGGTTCTCTTGATGTTTATACTATTCAAAAATTCCGTCGTTCAAACTCAGGTACTGCCTATACCAACGTACTTTGGTTAAGGTTGGCGATATTGTTGAAAAAGGTGATTTTATCGCTGACGGTCCATCTATGGAAGGTGGAGAAATGGCCCTCGGTCAAAACCCTATTGTCGCATACATGACATGGGAAGGTTACAACTTCGAGGATGCCGTTATCATGAGTGAGCGTCTTGTGAAAGATGACGTTTATACATCTGTTCACTTGGAAGAATTCGAATCAGAAACACGTGATACAAAGCTTGGGCCTGAAGAAATCACACGTGAATTGCCAAACGTTGGTGAAGAAGCCCTCAAAGACCTTGACGAAATGGGTATTATCCGTATCGGTGCTGAGGTTAAAGAAGGTGACATTCTTGTTGGTAAGGTAACACCTAAGGGTGAAAAAGACCTTTCTGCTGAAGAACGTCTTCTCCACGCTATCTTTGGTGATAAATCTCGTGAAGTACGTGATACATCACTCCGTGTACCTCACGGTGGTGATGGTGTCGTTCGTGATGTTAAAATCTTCACACGTGCAAACGGTGATGAATTGCAATCAGGTGTTAACATGCTTGTTCGTGTTTACATCGCTCAAAAACGTAAGATCAAGGTCGGAGATAAGATGGCCGGTCGTCACGGTAACAAAGGGGTTGTTTCTCGTATTGTTCCTGTTGAAGACATGCCTTACCTTCCAGACGGTACACCAGTTGATATCATGTTGAACCCTCTTGGGGTGCCATCACGTATGAACATCGGTCAGGTTATGGAACTTCACCTTGGTATGGCTGCACGTAACTTGGGTATCCACATCGCAACACCAGTCTTTGATGGAGCAAGCTCAGAAGATCTCTGGGATACTGTTCGTGAAGCAGGTATGGATAGTGATGCTAAGACAATCCTTTACGATGGACGTACAGGTGAACCATTTGATAACCGTGTGTCAGTTGGTGTCATGTACATGATCAAACTTCACCACATGGTTGATGATAAACTTCACGCTCGTTCAGTAGGTCCTTACTCACTTGTTACCCAGCAGCCTCTTGGTGGTAAGGCACAGTTCGGTGGACAGCGTTTCGGAGAGATGGAGGTTTGGGCTCTCGAGGCGTATGGTGCCGCTTATACACTGCAGGAGATTCTGACTGTTAAGTCTGATGATGTTGTAGGACGTGTAAAGACATATGAGGCAATTATCAAGGGCGAGAATATTCCAGAGCCAGGTGTACCGGAGTCCTTTAAGGTACTTCTTAAGGAATTACAGGCACTGGCACTTGATGTACGCGTACTGGATGCAGATAATAATGAAGTAGAAATTAAGGAAAGCACAGAGTATGGCAATACTGACTTCAGAAGTATTATGGAAGACGGTGGAAAGCGCCATTATTCTGAGGAAGAGTTCCAGAGAAACGGTT
>ENA-OQJV01000083-OQJV01000083.1-human-gut-metagenome-genome-assembly--contig:-NODE-83-length-14934-cov-2.932464_pt1 | contig 14934 bp, 18 predicted proteins | sample MGYA00242616_ERZ504783 | MGnify/ENA primary metagenome ERZ504783 (study PRJEB26092, sample SAMD00036360) | human gut metagenome | host: Homo sapiens | study: EMG produced TPA metagenomics assembly of...
CGTCATAATGATCATGGCTTCCATCCCTGCCCCCATACCATACCCGTTTCAACTTTTCCATGGAAATGGTGCTGTTTGGCATCCGGCGGATCTTCTCCAGCACAATGGGGCGTACCTTCTGGCAATACTCCTGTTCCCTTGATGTCTGCACCTTCAATGCCTTAAACAGGATGTCCTCTTTGGAATACATAATGGTCATGGCATTTTTAAGGCTTCTTGGGGTGTGATTGGAAGCATCCACATGCACATGCTGCCCGCAGGATGCATTTACCTTCGCCCCATGATGCCTGAGACACCGCACCACTTCCTGCAGTTTTCCCATTTCTCTATAGGAAAGTTTCGGACTGACCATCTCGGTGCTGTATTCTCTTCCGGCAGGAACCATGCGTCCACGCTCCCTGCGTTCCGTATAGATGCTCCCATCATACATGAACTTCCATTTCTTTCCTTCCTGATCTGTCACAGACCAGACCCCATAATATCCACCGTCGCAAACTGCCCTTGTTCCAAACAGCTCTGCCACTTTCTCCGCAGCCCTCTGCCTGGTGATCCCTGTCATCTCAATCTCTGTACCAAAATATTGATCCTGAATTCCAATTGCCATACTGCCTTACCTCTTTGTCTTTTCATCCTCTGCCCGGATCTCTGTATCTGCCTGCCGAAGAAGCGTTCCGATGGCTTCGATCACGTTGACGGTCACTCCATTTCCAGCCTGTTTATAAAGCTGGCTGTCCGAAGTCTCCTGTTCTATGCGGTCAATCTGCCAGTCATAAAAGCCCTGCAGCCGCAGACACTCCCTTGGCACCAGCCTCCGGATTCTGCCCCGATAGGCAACTCCATGCCGGTCTGTGGCAGTAATGGTGAACATCGGCTCTTCCGGCTCCTTCATCCTCCGGCCATTCTGCCGGGTTTCTTCTCTTCCCGGAGTCAGCACTGCCCTGGCACCTTCCTCTTTTTAAGACACCGGAGCATTCCCCTTTATGATTATGGATGCCGGACTGTCTGGTATTCAGACACCTGCACTGCTCTGTGACAAGAGGCGGCACAGACAGATCCACAAAATGAAGCGTTCCCTGCTGGATTCCTGTGGTAAGGGTATGGGCGATCTGATGCCCCACACGCCCTCTTCTGGTATTCATGCCTGCATATCCTAAGTCAATGCTGTCTCCCGGATACGCCATCTTATATCCCTGCTTGGTATTCTCCTTGATGGGAATACCCATCTCATACAATCCAGTTTTTCCACCCATACCGCCTGCCAGCGATGTCAAAGTACAGCTTAATCCTTCCGGGCTGTACACTCTTTTCCCTTGGCTGCCTGTTCGGATTTGTATAAGAGACGTTCCATTTGCTGCTGGGAAAGGTAATATTTTTCCGGCACATCTTCGATCAAGATATCCGACAAGATACACCCGTTTTCTGGATTGGGGGACTCCAAAATCCTTGCTGTTAAGCACTTTCCATTCCACACCGTACCCCAGCTCAGATAGCGTACTGAGGATGGTGTGAAACGTCCTGCCTTTGTCATGCGAAAGCAGTCCGGGAACATTTTCAAGGATGAAATACGCAGGTCGCTTGTCTGCAACCAATCTGGCAATCTCGAAGAACAGAGTTCCTCTGGCATCTGCAAATCCTTCCCGCTTTCCGGCGATAGAGAATGCCTGGCAAGGAAATCCTGCACACAAAAGATCAAAGTCCGGCATTCGTTCAGTTTCGATTGTTCTTGCGTCATTGCAAAACCACTCCCCTTCTGTGTCGAACAGCAATCGGTAGTTCTTATCCGCATAAGCATCCACCTCGCAGTGTCCCACACAGGTAAAACCGCCTGCACGTCTTAACCCTTCCCGGAATCCCCCGATCCCGCTGAATAAATCAAAAAATCGAATGGTTGCGGCAATCAACCTCCTTTGCTGAAAAAAGCAGGCGGCATGGTTTTTTCTCCCACACCGCCTGCTGGTTTTATAGTTCTATGCGTTTGGCATTATGCGATCTCTTCGGTTTCTTCCTCGGATTCTGGAATCTCTTCTTCCTCTTCATCCTCAGAAATTTTCTGCATCCATCTCTTCCTCTGCGGTTTCCACCACCTCTTCTTCACTAGTATCTTCCGCTTCTTTCAGATTGTCTGTTTCTTCGATTTCCTCCGGCTGTTCCAGTTCCTGCCATTTGGCTTCTACCTCTTCCACCGCTTTTTCGATGATGCGGATGATAAAATCTTTCTGTTTGATGCCTTCCTTTGTGACTGCCCATTTGACTCTCTGGAATAATTCCTCTGTGACCTGTACTGCTAATGTTCTTTTTTCCATGCTTTCTTCTCCTTTGTTCTCCAGTCTGTTAAAGTGTTCTTCGATCACCTGCCGGATAAAGATCTGTGTACTTGTTTCCCTTTCTTCGATCTCGGCTCGTACCTTCTCATGTAATTCCACCGGGATCTTTCCGCATATGTTCTTCATCTCTTCCATAAGCGTTTTCCCCTTTCGTTTTGTTATACACAACATACTCCAAAATTTGAAAGAAAGCTATTCACAATACCCACTAAAGAATCCATGTCAAAGGTATGCAAAACCCAAGCATATCCAACAATGCCATACTTTCCTTGCCCATAGGCCTCACCCCCTTTACTCCTGCTCCATCTGAATAAAAAATCCAGCATCTGACCGGGAATTTCTTCCTTTTCCTGTGCTGGCATCCGTTCCACATCGCCACATTTTAACTCTTCCCGAACAGCCTCCTGAATGAGTCTTTTTAAAGTTTCCCTCTCTTCTTGTTCCAGGATCACATCCACCAGATACTGGTTCCTCTGCCCTGTCGGAATCTCCATCAAAAGCTGCCACGCTTTTTCATGTTCCGGGTTCTTAAGGTTTGGGCGGAAGGAAAAGACCGGGCGGCTCACAGCGTCCTCATCTGCCCCACAATCCGTTCATATCCGGCAGCGTTGGCATGGACGTCCGTCAAGTAAATCGGGCGACACAGGCGGTCCTGCTCGCTTACACGGTGTTTAAAAATAGCAGCACCGCCTCCCATGAAAACGGAAGGGACTGCCCGCAGGTCAAAGCCTGCCTCGGTGATCGCAGACAGGATTTTCTCAATATAAAGCCTGCCCTGCCTCTCAATCAAAGACACCACTTCCGCAGGCATGCTGCTGGGTTTTCCACGTAAGACACGCTCGATCTGCGTCTCCGTTACCGACAGTCCTGTATTTCTCCTTACCTGTTCTCTGATCTCATCCATACAACGGATGACACCCAGTTCCAGACTTCTACAGGTAGCTGCGTTAGGAACAGCATTATCAAGCCGCATCAAGTCCACCGTCCAGCCTCCGATATCCACAAGAAGCACAGAAGGCTCATCTTTTTAAATACTCTGGATTAAAGAGCCAGGGCTGAATATCCCTGGGGGAACAATTTCACATCCTCAATCTGGATCTCATAGCGTTCCCTTCATATAAAAAACGGATTAGCTGTTTTTGAAATAGATATTCCTTGAATTTCTGTTTTTCCCTTCCAAACCCGGTAAGGGGAAGTCCGGCTGCAAGAACAACTTTCGCTGTCCTTTCCCCCTTTCGCTTTCGAATCTCCTGTGCCAGCGCTGCCAGCGTCAAAAGATAATAATTGTCGTTGGCGGTCTTGTCCTTTACCAATGTCTGTCTCCCAGTCCCACACACATAATATTCTCCCTGGTACTGGAGAACATTCTGCATGGTATAGGGTTCGTATTCATACCGGATGATCCCTGTGGGGAAACACACCTGCTTTGTTTTGATGGCATAATATCCATGGTCGATTCCAATGACCATCACTTACCACTCCCTTCTTTTCTGTTCTATGTAAAATTTCCGTTGAAAGAGCCCTTGCCCCCAAAGGCGCGCCCCGGCAGGCATTCTTTTCTTTCCAGCCTGTTGTTCTTCCTACTCCTGGTCTCGAAAAAATGTTTGGACAGGAAGATAATGCAGTGTTCCTTCCAAAACAAGAGCCTGTCTTTGAAAGCGAAGGATTCCCTGGCTCTGTAACTCTATCATTTCGTAATATGCTTTCTTTGTTAAAAAATAACGATGATATATTCCCGCTTCCTCAAACTTCTCTGTCTGCTTCAACACTAAAAACTCCACCATATACCGGGTGTCCGGTGCAAACCGTTTCTCACATAGCATGGCATCTCCCTGTACTGCCTTCACACCCTCCGACTCCCTGGCTACTGCCAATAATTCATGGATACTGATACTCACCTTTGCTATCACCTCTCTTCCAAAAGAAAAGACAGACACCTAAATGATGCCTGTCTCTTCTGGGATTTCCATTCCCTTTTCTTTATAGATCTTTTTGACTAATTCTTTTAGTTCCTTCCGGATCTTTCTGTCTGGTACATTGTTACAAAATTCCTGTAACCATCTATCCTGCAAATATAAATCAATTTCGGTTATATCACAAGAAACAATACTGCAGGTTTCATCATATAACTGTTCCAGTCTTTGAAAATGTTCTCGGAATTGTTCTCCATAATGATGCCAAATATCCAGGTTCAATCTTGTCAGACCAAGGAAATCGGTAACATACGTCAGCCTGTCCAAATCTGAAAATGTCATTTTTTCTTTTTCCCAGCAGGATTTCCCTGTCACGCTTTCCACATAAAAACAGGAAAGCAAACCGTTCTATATCGCTCTGATGCATAATCATTCCCCTTTGCACAAATAATTCCTTATTACGAAACATTATAAAAAGTGAAATCAGTAAAATCAATATAAAGTTTCTTTATTGCGAAACATTGAGAAATGAGAGGATTCTATCATGCAGAAGATCAGACCAGACATGGATATCGGCAAAAATATCCAAGCCATCCGTTATCAAAATAAACTTACGCAAGACCAGGTCATTGCAAAATTAAACCTGATGGGTATCTCCATGTCCAAAAGTACCTATGCCAAGCTGGAAACCAACCGTATGAACATCAAGGTATCGGAACTTGTTGCCCTTGCAAAAATCTTCCATACCGATATCAACACATTCTTTTCCGGGCTTCTCTAAACCGGAAAAGAAACATTTCCTATAATTCTTCTCCCCTCTTCTTTTCCCACTCTCCTTTATCTTTGTTCCCTCCACTCTCTCTTACATTGGGATTGCTTTTGAAATAATTCCTCATATCGAAGAAGTATATCCATACTGTCTTGTGTAAAATCAAAGGACTGAAGCATAGGGTATCGCGGCAATGCACTTGGGACATATTCTAACTGTTCCAACTGCTTAGACGTGTATTTTTTCTTTCTGGCTTCACTATATGGCAAAAGACCGTATTCCGTCTTATACGCTGGAATACGGTCTTTCTTCATTTCCTGTAATGCTTCAATCATATTTTTATGATGGTGTCGGGATTTATAGGTATCTATCTGCCCTCTGGTCATGCCGACAGCCGATGCAAAATCCGATATCCTTTTATAGAATTTCCCTTGAATCTTACATCTTGGAATAAAAGCAAATACCTCAGTCTTGGGCCACCCACATTCATCCCGTAATTGCTTCACTAAACGGAAACATTCTATAAACGAATATTCTGGTTTATAGCGCTGTTGTCCATATACTAACAGCTTGGAGATATTATATTCCCTGCATAAAAAAGCAGCATTCTGATATACTTTCCCTTCATACTCAATTTCATATCTTTTCCCATTATTCCTGATCGGCAAATAAATAGCTTCCTCCAATGTTTTCCCATATTTCAAGCGTTCAAAAACATTGCAGGGCTGCACTTGATACTCCGCACACAATTCTACCAATGTATTATAGGATTTTCCTTCAAAACATATCGGTTCTTTCTGCAATAGTTCAAGAACAATTTCTTCTAATGTCCTGTTTCTTGTATGGATTCTGGCTGAAATGGAAGTCTCTCTAATTCCAAATGCTGTTGCCACCTCATATCTGCTCTGATATTTTTTGCCCCATAGCATAATTTTCTTCTCTTGTGCCTCTTTGCAACGATCTACCGCTTCTTCTACTGTTTTGCACCTTTGTATGTAATGTGCTAATGAATTCCAAGGTAATCCATATTCTTCAGCCAACGCTTTAGGCGAACGATATAACTTTCCATTGTATTCAAAAAGTCGCCCTCTTCCTCGCACATCATTGACACACATTTGCATTGCATCTTCTAGCGACCAGCCTCGGCGCCGGAAGGAATATATTCTTTGACGGTCAATTCCATATTCCTCTGCCATTTCTTTTATCGTTTCATATGTTTTCCCATCATAGCAATACGCCATAGTCATCACCTCTTCTCTTTACCACACCAGTATACCCACTTATCGTAAAAAAGCTATTCGGACATACCACTAAAATATTACCTTTATACCTGTCTATTATAGACAATAAAAACCTGCTACAAGGATGTCTTTCCTCATACCAGATATCAATACTTTCTTCCTACTCCATACACATTTTTTCTCATTACTTGTGTATCATGTACCTATATTGTCATGTAATCCTACTGTGTACACGCTATGTACAGTAAGCACATGGGGTTCAGTTTACATCCGCGAGCACTATAGATGGTCTCGTAATCAGGGCTCTTCCTATAGATGTGCGCTGCTGCTGGCCTCCTGAAAGCTCGTTTGGCAGATGAGTGCGTCTCTCTGTAAGTCCAAGGCGTAAAAGCATGTCATCCATCTGTGCTTTTTCCACCTTTCTTCCATCAAGCTCCATCGGGATTGCCATGTTTTCCTCCACATTTAATATAGGTATCAGATTATAAAACTGATAAATGATACCTACCTGTCTTCTTCTGAATATGGCAAGCTCATCATCATTCATTGCAAAAATATCAGTGCCGTTTATATACACCTTTCCGCTTGTTGGCCTGTCAACACCTCCGAGCAGATGAAGCAGTGTGGATTTTCCGGAGCCGCTCGCCCCGACTATTGCCACAAACTCTCCCTTTTCCACGCTCAATGACACATCGTCCAAAGCCTTGACCTGATTTTCTCCGGCTCCATATATTTTTGATAAGTGTTCTACCCTAAGCAGTTCCATTTAATTCTCCTTTTCTTCTCTATACATTTTTGAGTGCTGTGCGGTCTGTCCTTTAAAGTGCAGCCGCCCCGCGATACAAGTGTATAATACATTATGTAAAGTTACAGGTAGGTTACTTTTAAAAAATATTACAGCATAATATAAAAACTCCGGTCAGAACAAAAAGTTTTCTGTGCCGGAGCTTATATATCATATGTTTTATAATTATCTATGCCAATAATTATTTCTGCTTATATGAAGACAAAAAGTCTGCAAGCTTGCCTGTGGCATCCTTTAATATCTCTGTTCGAGGCAGATATACCACTCTGAAGTGATCCGGCTTATCCCAGTTGAAGCCGCCGCCGTGGATGATGAGTATCTTCTTCTCACGAAGCAGATCAAGTGCAAACTGTTCATCGTTTGTGATGTTGAACCTTGCAGTATCAATCTTTGGGAATATGTAAAATGCTGCCTTTGGCTTTACTGCCGAAATTCCCGGTATATCGTTTAATGCCTTGTAGACGTACTCTCTCTGCTCATAGATTCGTCCGCCCGGCACAATATACTCGCCTACACTCTGATATCCGCCTAAAGCTGTCTGCACTATCGACTGCGCCGGAACATTCGAGCAAAGACGCATGTTTGAGAGCATGTTGAGACCCTCGATATAGTCCTTTCCGAGCGCCTTGTTGCCGCTTAAAACCATCCATCCAATACGATAGCCTGCTATCATATGTGACTTAGAAAGACCGCTGAAGGTCACACAGAAGAGGTCCGGTGCAAGCGACGCAATAGACACATGCTCATAGTCATCCATCACAAGCCTGTCATATATCTCATCCGAAAAAATCATGAGCTCGTGCTCTCTTGCCACATCAGCTATCTGCTGCAGCACCTCCCTTGGATAGAGCGCTCCCGTAGGGTTGTTAGGGTTTATTATTACGATGGCCTTTGTCTTGTCTGTAATCTTCTTTTTGATATCCTCTATGTCCGGATACCACTCTGACTGCTCATCACAGATATAGTGCACTGCCGTGCCTCCCGCAAGTGTAACGCAGGCTGTCCAAAGCGGATAGTCCGGTGCCGGCACAAGCACCTCATCACCATTGTCAAGAAGTGCTGACATGCTTAGGTTTATAAGCTCGCTGACTCCGTTTCCGGTATAGATATCCTCAACCGTCACATTAGGAAGCTTTTTGAGCTGTGCATATTGCATGATTGCTTTTCTTGCAGAAAAAAGTCCCTTGGAGTTGGAATACCCCTCACAGTCCGTGAGCTGGCGTGACATATCATATATCACCTCATCAGGTGTCCTAAAGCCAAACGGCGCCGGATTTCCTATATTGAGCTTCAACACATTTGTGCCGTTTTCCTCCATGCGGGCCGCCTCATCCACCACCGGTCCTCTTACATCGTAAAGCACATTATCTAATTTTCTGGATTTTCCAAATTCTCTCATCCTGACAATCTCCTTTTATTTTCGTAACAATTCCTGTAACCGTAATCATATCCTGCTAGCCTAAAAGCTCAAAAACAGCCTCAGCGTCAAATACCACCTGCTTTACCTTATCAACCTCTATCTGATAAAGTGCATTTGCAGCCAGATGCTCTGCAGCCTGCTCGAGATCTCTTATGCCCGATGTGTTCTCGTGAAGCTTAATCACTGCATCAAGTCCGTCCTCTGTGAGAACGCACTCCTCCTCCTTCATTCCCATTCGCTCAAATACCTTGCGCAGGGCAAATCTCTGGAAGATGACCTTCTTCTCTTCATCGGTATAGTCCGGAATATCAATCACCGCAAAACGTGACATAAGCGGTGCAGAAATCTGTGATTTATCATTGGCTGTTGCAATCGGATATACTCCGACGGTCGGCACCATACACTCCATATAGTTGTCTGTAAAGCCCAGATTGTCAAGCAGTGTCAAAAGCACATCTGCCGGATTTCCGTTGCCGTTTTTGCTTGAGGCCTTGTCGAGCTCATTGATGATAAATACAAGATTTGACTCTCCCGCCTGTGAAAATGCCTCCATAATGATTCCCGGCTTTGCGTTTGAATAGATTCTTGAGCTTCCTGTGAGCTGCTCTGCATCATTTATGGAGCTCATATCGAGTGTGGTCCATGGAAGCTTGAGTATACGTGCAACAGCATATGCAATCTGTGACTTTCCCGTTCCTGCCGGTCCGCAGAGCAGCAGTCCGTAGGCAGGAAGTGTATGCGTCCTGTTTATCTGGATAATGGTCTCAATAATTCTCTGCTTCACGCTCTCCATGCCATAGAGCTCCTCATCGAGTATGCGTCTTGCCTCAACAGGGTCGATTGCCTCAAAGTAATTTCCCTTCCACTGGATATTCATCATGATGGAAAGTGCTCTCTGCGCATGGCGTCTTTCCTCAGGTGATACCTCGCTTGAACGCGCAACTGCCAGATTTCTTCTGGCCCACAGCAGTATATTGTCAGGCAGTGTACGACCTGCACAGGTCATGAAATCTGTAATGCTTTGTATACTGGTGAGCTTCATGCTGTCGCCCTCTTCCTCGTAATCATCGAGGTCAGGCTCATCCTCAGGCATGGTGCTCGCAAAGAGCCTCTCCATCATATACTGTAAGAATCCGTCCTCCGCAGACAGCTTTGTGCCTCTGCCGAGAGCCACCTCTCTCACCCTGTATACCGCGTATCCGTCAGGTGTATTGGCTCCTGAAAGCTGTACCTTTATGTGATTTTCGCCAAGCCACTTAAAAAGGCTAACGAAGCGGGAATCAATGCGCAGGATATCTGCACTGGTCACCCCATCACCATCCTCAAATTCAAAGGATGTACGCTTTATCGGATTTGTAAACATACCGAGCGCATGGTGCGCCCACTCCTTTTTGCTTATTGTCTATCACAACAATCGGTTTATCGGCCGATGCCTTTGTCTCTGTCGAATGAAATGTCTCATATGTACACTCCGGATGCTCGTTTGCTACCGGTGTATCGCTAAAATCAAATACTGGCATTTTTATTCCTCTCTTTTCGTAATTGTATTCTTCATCATACCCTGTCAAAGGCTATGTCTTGTACCACCTCGCCCGCGATGATAAGTCCTGCCACTGATGGTACAAATGCAAGGCTTCCGGGAATATCCCTGCGCTCTGTGCACTTGTGTTCGGCACCCGGCGGACAGATGCAGTTGCTTCTGCAGCTTATAGACATATCCTCTATCGGTCTTGTAGGCTTCTCCTCAGAGTATACCACCTTGAGCTTTTTCACGCCACGTTTTTTAAGCTCACGGCGCATGACCTTTGCAAGCGGACACATGCTGGTCTTATATATATCAGCCACCTTAAATGCACTTGCATCCAGCTTATTTCCCGCTCCCATGCTGCTTATGATAGGCACATTTTTCTCCTGTGCCTTCATGACAAGCGCAATCTTTGCTGTGACCGTATCAACCGCGTCAACTATATAATCATACTCTTCAAACGGAAATTCATCAGCATTTTCCGGCAAAAAGAAACACCTGTGCGTCACGACACTGACATCAGGATTAATATCATGAATCCTCTCCTCCATCACATCTGTCTTGTATTTTCCTATGGTCTTTCTGGTTGCGATTATCTGCCTGTTTAGGTTTGTAAGACACACCTTGTCATCATCGATAAGGTCAATCGCTCCCACGCCGCTTCTGACTAGTGCCTCGCAGACATATCCGCCCACTCCTCCTATTCCAAATACTGCGACTCTTGCGCCCTTTAGCCTATCCATCGCCTCTTTTCCAAGCAAAAGCTGTGTTCTTGAAAACTGATTTAACATTTATTTCTCCTTTTCATCCCTGACCACGCCGACACCGGCAGAAATCAGGAGTCTTACTGTATCCTTAAGCATGCTCCAGTCAGCCTTTGACAGCTCATCGGCAGCCTTTATCATCTCAATAAGCTGCTTAAATGACATCTGGTCAAGGTTCTCAAAATTGGAGTCCGATGCAATTGAAAAAAGCACATTTACAAACTGCTTTCGCTGCGCCTCATCCATGCTGCCTATCCAGTTTCTGAGTGTCTTGTCAAGGCGCACACTGTTTTTGTCCAGCCCATCTGCCTTTATGATACTTCCGCCCATTATCTCCCATGAAAAAGCATCATGTTGCAGCGGCCCCGAATTATGGCTTCTTACCACCTCATAATTGTCCACATGCTCAAGCAATAAGCCAACAATAGACGACTGTGGCAGAAATGTCTCTATTCTGTCAAAAATTCTTTTGTAGCCTGCCGTATATATCATCTTGTGATTGAAGCCCGGCCCGTCAAAATTAAACACCTTAATAATGACATCCTGCACCTCTTTATCCACATGCATGGCGGCAAACACTGCCAGATTTCCACCCTTTGAGTGTCCGCCTATCCACAGCTTTCCTGTATTGATGCTTTTATTGTTGATATTTTCATCATCTAAAGCTTTATCATTTATGGCTTTTTCATTTATGACCCTATCATCATTGCATATATATGCTGCCACCTGCTTTAAATATTTTTTCGCCTTGTTCTGTCCCGGTGTCTCATCGAGATAGCTTAGATTAAAGTTTTCCTTCCAGCCGACCACGGAATGGTCTGTACCACTGTAGGAAATGAAATATGTGCCGTCAGGCAGTTCTATCGTAACCGCAGAAAACTGCGACTCCTCTTTTTCACTTATATCGTATATATAATATCTCAAAATGCAGTCAGCATAGCGCCTTGAGTGCGCCAGCTTTTGAAGTAGCCTCGCGGAATGGCGGAAAAGATTAGGCATCTGCTCAATCTCATCGTCACTGTGGTCCGCGCAGTAAAGGCTTGAAAGCTGTTTTATCGTAAGGTATGACTTCTTTGCATCCGGCATATATGGCTTCATCTGCACATAAATAAGCTGTGAAAAAATCAGTCCGTCCACCTCATTTACATGCACCTCATCAAAGCCTATGTCTCCACGCCAGTCAATATAATCCATGATATCTGCCATACAATGCCCTCCTGAAATATATCTGTCTTATTCATCATAGTGATCTAGGAAGCTGTGCTTTATGCCATCCTTTTTATATGCTACAACCGTAGCCAGATTTACATTCTCCACGCTCTTAAATATATTTGCCTCGACAAAAGGATTCACCTTTTTAAGATTAGCGATGAGCTGCTTTATCTCAACACGCTTTGAGCGGTTTTCCTCATTATTGCAGGTGGTACAGGTATCTGTAAACTTGCAGGCACACTGTATGAAATGCAGACCGTTGTAATCACGCCAGGCCTTGATATCGTCCTCCCTGACCAGGTAAAGAGGCCTGATAAGCTCCATGCCCTCAAAGTTTGTGCTGTGAAGCTTAGGCATCATGGTCTGTACCTGTGCACCGTAGAGCATGCCCATGAGTATCGTCTCGATAACATCATCATAGTGATGTCCGAGCGCAATTTTGTTGCAGCCCAGCTCCTTTGCAAATGCATACAGATGTCCTCTTCTCATCCTCGCACATAAATAGCATGGCGATTTTTCGATATCATATACAGCATCAAATATATCTGACTCAAAAATAGTGGCAGGGATGCCAAGGTTCCTGCAGTTTTCCTCTATGACATGCCTGTTTGCCTCATTGTAGCCCGGGTCCATGATGAGAAACTTCACATCAAAATCAAACTTGTTGTGATGCTTAAGCTCCTGAAAAAGCTTTGCCATGAGCATGGAATCCTTACCTCCCGAGATACACACCGCAATCTTATCCCCCGGCTTTACAAGCTCATAGGTGTTTATCGCCTTTGTAAACTTGCGCCAGATGGATTTCTTAAATTTCTTTCTGATGCTTTGCTCCACATCTGTCTTTATATCGCGCTCTGCCACCTCATCCTCTTTCATGGCATCAAGCAGCCAGCTTATATAGCCTCCCTTTAAGCTTGCCGCATCAAAGCCTTTTTCTGTGAGATACTCTGCCACATCCACACTCGTCTTACCACGGCTGCAGACTATGACAAGCTTCTTATCATGCACCACCCTATCATCTGACTCTATTTCCTCTGCCTGAATATTGAGTGCTCCCTTTATGGCACCGTGCGCCACCTCTTCCTCACTTCTTATATCTATTATCTGATAGCTGTTACTATCCAGCTTTTTAACTTCTTCTATACTAAGCTGCATTTTATTTCTCCTATATTATTTCCGCAATGACTTTATTTCCTGAAATATCCTGTACTCATAATATGCCGTCACCACAAGGATGAGCCCTATCATAATGAGGCTGTATACATCGCGGATTGCTATTCCAAACGCATCACACACGCATGGCACCAAAAGCCCCGCAGTAAAAACAAGCTTTACAAACATCAAAAGCCTGAGTGAATACTTTCTGATATTGCCCACACACAGCTCCGCTGCTATGTGATTGAGCTTTTCCGGATAATGCTGCAGCCATGTGATTGCAATGTATACAAGCAAAAGCACAAGTATATTGGCCACAAACTTAAATACCTGTATGTGATAGCACACTCCATAATAAATCTGTAAGCCTATATACGCAAGAGCTAAAAGCGCATCTATTGCCTCAAGCACCGCCGAAGCAAAGGTCATATCTCTTTTTCTCATATAAATCTACTACCTTTCATTAACACCTTAAACTCGTAAAAATAAGGTAAAACGATATTGTTTTTCTTTAAACTATCTAATTTTATCATATTATGGACTATCTTTCTAGAAAAATTGTGATATAATAATCAGGTTAAAGGAATTTTATTTAAAAATTAATAATACAACGAGGTTTAATCGAAAATGAGCAAATTAACAATACCAAAGAACTATTCTTCGGCACTGAATCTTCACGATACACAGCTTGCCATCAAGACTGTTAAGGATTTCTTCCAGGGCATGCTCGCACAGCGTCTTTCCCTGACACGTGTTTCAGCACCGCTTTTCGTTGACCCTACCACAGGCTTAAACGATAACTTAAACGGATATGAAAGACCTGTTACCTTCGGCATCCTTGAGCAGGGTGACAAGGAGGCTGAGGTCGTTCACTCTCTTGCCAAGTGGAAGAGATATGCATTAAAGAAATACGGCTTCTCTCTCGGCGAGGGCATCTACACAGATATGAATGCCATAAGACGTGATGAGGAGACTGACAATATCCACTCTATATTTGTTGACCAGTGGGACTGGGAAAAGGTCATCCGCAAGGAGGACAGAAACTTAGATTTCCTTGAGGAAACAGTAAAGACAGTATACAAATGCCTGCGCAAGACCGAGCAGTATATGGCTATACAGTACGACTACATAGATTTGATTCTGCCAAAGGATATCACCTTTGTCACCACATCAGAGCTTGAGGAAATGTTTCCGGACAATACTCCAAAGGAGCGCGAGTATTATTTTGCAAAGGCAAAGGGTGCAATCTGTGTAATGCAGATTGGTGACAAGCTTGCAAACGGAGAGCCTCACGACGGACGTGCCCCTGACTATGACGACTGGGCTTTAAACGCTGATATCATCGTATACTATCCTGTTCTTGATATCGCACTTGAGCTTTCATCAATGGGTATACGTGTAGATGAAAAACTCTCTGAAGGAGCAGCTTGACAAGGCCGGATGTCCTGAGCGTGCTAAGCTTCCATTCCAGAAGGCTATCCTCAACAAGGAGCTTCCGTACACTATCGGAGGCGGAATCGGACAGTCACGAATCTGTATGTTCTTCCTCAGAAAGGCTCATATCGGTGAGGTACAGAGCTCACTGTGGCCTGAGGAGACAATTAAGGAATGTGAGGAGCATGGTATTCAATTGCTATAATCTGCATACCATACTTTACTGTTTATTATTAGTCCGTATAAATTTAGTACACTATACTAATGATATGAGGGGTACAAAAAGTATTTTGCCCCTCATTTATGATTATTCATGAATTTAATAAAAAACCTGACTGTGTCAGACAAGCATGACACAGCTAGGTTTTATTA
>ENA-OQJV01000084-OQJV01000084.1-human-gut-metagenome-genome-assembly--contig:-NODE-84-length-14902-cov-3.088393_pt1 | contig 14902 bp, 18 predicted proteins | sample MGYA00242616_ERZ504783 | MGnify/ENA primary metagenome ERZ504783 (study PRJEB26092, sample SAMD00036360) | human gut metagenome | host: Homo sapiens | study: EMG produced TPA metagenomics assembly of...
TAAGCATATTTGTCACTGTGGCTCCTGACAGATGAAACTTTGCTTCGATATCCTTTTGAAATATATTTTGGTCCTGATTATCCATTATATATCCAATCATCATACCCTGGCTTCGCGGTATACATTCTGTTTTACTGCACCTTTTTCTGTCAAAATATCTGTCTATGCTCCTGCTGATGCGGTTTATCTTGTGTCCTAAGTATTTATCCGGTGTAAACTCCTTCATATCTGAAATCCTTTCATAGATTTTTCTTGACAATAAAAAAAGTATATCTATAATATAGTTAGCACACTAACTAATTAAATGCAAGTATTTTTTTTAGTTAACCACATTACCATAAATGTGGGAAGTTTGTTTTAATCAAATATGAATATAAGAAGAAAGGACAAAACATATGTTAAAAACACTAGGTGCCCAAATAAAGGAATACAAATGGGCTTCGATTGCGACACCTGTTTTCATGCTGCTTGAGGTGGCTGTGGATACCATAATCCCTCTTCTCATGGCATCAATCATCGACAACGGTGTCAATATGGGCGACACAAGGCATATCTATATCATGGGTGTGTGGATGATTGTCGCAGCACTGTTTGGTCTTTTTGACAGGATGTCTCGGTGCAAAATATGGTGCAAAGGCCGCCATGGGCTTTGGAAAGAATCTGCGTGCTGCAATGTTTCGCAACATCCAGACCTTTTCCTTTGCAAATATCGACAGATTCTCATCCGCGAGTCTTGTCACACGTATGACAACCGATGTGACCAACATCCAGAATGCTTACATGATGCTGCTTCGCATGGCTATGAGAGCCCCTGCATCCATAATATGTGCGATGGCTATGTCATTTTTCATCAGCCCTCGCCTTGCGACAATATACTTAATCGCTGTCATTGTGCTTGGAGCTTTACTGCTTTTCATCAGTAAGGCGGCCATGAAATACTTCGACAGAGCCTTCAGGCGCTATGATGACCTGAATGAAAGCGTACAGGAAAACGTATCCGCTATCCGCGTTGTAAAGGCATACGTCCGTGAGGATTATGAGAAGAAACGTTTTTCAAAGGCAGCACAGAATATCTACGACGTATTTGTGAAGGCAGAAAGCCTTGTGGTATACAACTCTCCGCTCATGCAGTTTACAGTGTATGCCTGCATCCTGTTAATAAGCTGGCTCGGAGCTCATATGGTGGTAAGCAGCACTCTCACTACAGGTGATCTGATGGCTCTTCTCACCTATTGCATGAATATTCTGATGAACCTCATGATGCTCTCCATGGTGTTTGTAATGATTTCACTCTCACTCGCATCCGCAAGACGAATCAGCGAGGTATTAAATGAGCAGAGCACACTGCACAATCCAAAGGAACCGCTTTACGATGTGCCTGACGGAAGCATAAGCTTTAAGCATGTAACCTTCAGATATTCAGACACCGCTGAAACTCCGGTTCTGTCAGATATAAATCTAGACATAAAATCCGGTGAGACCATCGGCATCATAGGAGGAACCGGAAGCTCGAAATCTTCCCTTGTAAACCTGATAAGCCGTCTCTACGACACAGACACCGGCTCTGTAATCGTCGGAGGCCACGATGTGCGTGAATACGACATGGACACTCTCAGAAACAAGGTAGCTGTCGTGCTCCAGCAAAACGTGCTTTTCTCGGGCACCATACTCGAAAATCTGCGCTGGGGTGACAAAAACGCTACCACAGATGAGTGTATTGAGGCCTGCAAAATGGCATGCGCCGATGACTTTATCGAGTCCTTCCCTGACAAGTACAACACCTACATAGAGCAGGGCGGAACCAACGTATCCGGTGGCCAGAAGCAGCGTCTGTGTATCGCAAGGGCTCTGCTTAAAAAGCCAAGGATACTCATACTCGATGACAGTACCTCGGCTGTAGATACAGCAACAGATTCAAAAATCCGTGCTGCCCTCGCAAAAACAATACCGGGAACCACTAAGCTCATCATCGCACAGCGTATCTCATCAGTCATGGATGCTGACCGTATCATCGTGATGAATGACGGAAAAGTGGACGGCTTTGACACTCACGAAAATCTGCTTAAAAATAATGAAATCTACCGCGATGTTTACGATTCCCAGACAAACGGCGGAGGAGACTTTGATGAAGGAGGTGCTGCCTGATGCCAGGACCAAGAGGACCACGAGGTCCAAAACCCAAAATTAAAAATCCCGGTAAGCTTTTTGCGCGCCTCATGGGATTTATTTTCAAGAAATATTTACCTGCCTGCATAATTGTTGTGATATGTATCTTTGTCAGTGTACTTGCAAATGTGCAGGGAACCATGTTTACCAAAAATTTGATTGATGACTATATAGTACCACTGCTTAAGACAGGAAATCCCGACTACGGACCACTCCTTGCAGCAATGGGAAGGGTCGCCGTATTCTACGGTATCGGCGTCATTAGTACGTTTGCATACAGCAAAATAATGATCTACGTATCACAGGGCACCATTAAGAACCTGCGTGTTGAGCTCTTTTCCCATATGCAGGATCTGCCAATCCGATACTTTGACTCACATGCGCACGGCGATATCATGTCAATTTATACAAACGATATCGATACACTCCGCCAGCTCATCAGCCAGAGTCTTCCGCAGATACTTAACAGTGCTATCACTGTTGTGAGCGTTTTTGTTTCAATGGTCATATTAAATATTCCGCTCACCATACTAACTATCGTGATGGTAATCGTAACAACAGTCGTGACAAAGAAATTTGCAGGCTTCTCCAGCCGCTATTTCCTTGCACAGCAGCGCGACCTCGGCAAGGTTAACGGCTTCATCGAGGAAATGCTCAACGGCCAGAAGGTAGTCAAGGTATTTACCCACGAGCAGGAAAATATTGAAGCCTTCGACAAAATAAACGATGAACTCTTTGAAAGCGCTTACAATGCCAACATGTACTCCAACATGCTCGGTCCTGTAAACGCACAGATTGGAAATCTAAGCTACGTGCTCTGCGCTCTTGCCGGCGGTGTTATGGCTCTTTCAGGCTTTGGCGGTCTGACCCTTGGTAAGCTTGCGAGCTTTCTGACCTTTAACAAGAGCTTTAACATGCCTATCTCGCAGGTCAGCCAGCAGTTCAACAGTATCATCATGGCGCTTGCCGGATGTGACCGTATCTTCTCACTGCTCGACGAAACGCCTGAGACTGACGAGGGCTATGTCACACTGGTAAATGCTAAGGAAGAAAACGGAAAACTTACCGAAACCCATGAACGCACCGGCTTATGGGCATGGAAGCATACTCATCAGGCTGACGGCTCTGTGGACTACAAAAAGCTTGAGGGCGATGTGGTATTTGACGATGTGGATTTCGGATATGTGCCTGAGAAAATTGTACTGCACGATGTGGATCTTTTTGCAACACCCGGTCAGAAGATTGCCTTTGTTGGCACCACCGGAGCTGGAAAGACTACCATCACTAACCTTATCAACCGCTTCTACGATATAGCAGACGGCAAGATAAGATATGACGGCATCAATATAAACAAGATTAAAAAGGCTGATCTGCGCCACTCTCTTGGCATTGTTTTGCAGGATACCCATCTTTTCACAGCTACTGTCATGGAAAACATCCGCTACGGCAAGCTTGATGCCACAGATGATGAAGTATACGCAGCTGCCCGCCTGGCAAACGCCGATACGTTTATCCGCCAGCTTCCTGACGGCTACAATACTGTACTGACAGGTGACGGTGCAAACCTAAGCCAGGGCCAGCGCCAGCTTCTAGCCATTGCGCGTGCCGCTATCGCCGATCCTCCTGTGCTCATCCTCGATGAGGCTACAAGCTCAATTGATACACGTACTGAGCGTATTGTTCAGGACGGCATGGATAAGCTCATGCATGGCCGTACTACATTTGTTATCGCACACAGGCTTTCTACTGTCAGAAACAGCGACTGTATTATGGTTTTGGAGCAGGGACGCATTATTGAAAGGGGAAGTCATGATGAGCTGATTTCAAAGAAGGGAAAGTATTATCAGCTTTATACAGGAAAGACTGCTTAATTCACTAGACTAACTACGAAAACCTGGAGACCGGGAATACGGCAGAGGGCACACCCTCATGTGCGCTAACATGAGGGTGTGCCCTTAATGCCTACCTGGATCATCTTCATTGCTTCTATTGCTGTCTTATGACTTTCAGGCGTTACGCAGGCGCAGGCATTTTCTATTACAAACACCTCTGCGTCTTTACAAAATGTCTTTGCAATCGCCACGTTACTTATTACACATATTCCTGTGCAGAATCCGCAGAAATAAATCTCTGTATCGCTGTTGTCATATCTCGCAAGCAGTTCGCCAAGCTCTTTGCTGCCAAAAGTCGGCTTGTCAATATAAGTAATATCGTCACAATTAACTCCACGCTCCTTCATTGCATCTTTAAGACGAGCGTCTACTTCCCATCCGTTTGTCCCTTTAATACAATGCGTTACCGGAAGTTTCTTTCCTTCCTGAGTATTCAGATAGTTTTCATCATGCGTATCCCTTGTGAATATCACATCATCATATTTTCCTGACCTGATTTCCTCTGCAATAACATTTGTTGCCACGTCACACTCTTTGTTTCCAAGAGCTCCTGTAATAAAATCATTCTGTGCGTCCACTACTACTAAAATTTTCTTTGCCATAATTATTTTCTCCTTTATGATAGGAGCTTTCCTTTCCATCTTTGAAAGCCTTCCAAAAGTCCTGCAACTGGTCGGTATTGGAAAATATTTTATTTCTGAACCACTCCTGTATATGCAGCTTAAATACCTCTTTAATCTCCTTGTTCGGAATTACAAGGCTATATTTTTTGTCCTCACTTTCGAAATACCAACATCCTTCTCCTGCATAAATGCAATTTATTCCGGCAATTGTATTTATGCAGCCTGTGAATAATCCATAAAAAATTTTACTTGCGATATGCTCTGCTATAACCAATCCTGTTCTATTTTCTTCTGTAATTGTATAAACATATCATAATACTTTTCTTTGGTTTGACGTATAATATCCATTGCAATTGCCTGATTATATGCGTGTGCAACATTATTTCTCGAAACCAATGCATCCAGCCATAATTCTTCATCACTAATCATTCCTGCCTTGTAAGCTGTTTTTAAAAATTGTTCTTGGCGATCCTGTTGCACCCTCCGCATAACCAAAATTCTCTAATAATTCTTTCATCGCCTTCCATGATTGTTCAAAAACAGATTTCATATAAGCCAACCATGCCAGCAATTTCCACATTTCCATATGGTTCTTTATAAGAAAAAATATCGTTTAAATTGACTAATGCTGCCTTAAAATTCTCAAATTTTTTCATATAGCACTACCCCCTCTCTTTTTATTGATTCCAACAATTCTTTTCTTACAGGCTTATCCAAATCCACTATATCAAATTCCAACAACGTTGAAGTTGTTTCGTCTACATCCAAAATAAAATGACTACTGCTACCACCGCAAAAAGCCAGATCTATATCACTTCGCTCTTTATAATCACCTCGCGCTCTTGAACCAAAAAGAATTACTTTTTCAACACAATTCTTCTTCGCCAGCTGGATAATTTCCTGTAATACTTTACATTTTATTCCTGTTTTTCAAAGGTACTATTTACATCCATAAATGCTCCTATATTACTTCATTTATTCTTCCTCTTTAATCACCTTTAGGAAACGCTTGACCTCCGCCCATGCACGCTTGGACTCAGGGAAATTGAGGTATCCCATCTGGAACACATGAAACATCCCCTCATACACTGACAGTCGCACCTTAACACCCTGGATTCTTGCCTTTGCAGCGGCCTCTACCGAGTCAGATAAGAGCATCTCTATCGAGCCTACCTGTATGAGCATTGGTGGAAAGCCTCTGAAATTACCAAACAGCGGCGATATGTATGGATCCATTTTATCGTGGTCACCGGGATAATCATTCACGTAGATTAGACTGTCCCTTGTGTTCCCAAACAGTGGGTCCTTTTCGTAGTTTGTCTCATATGACTCTCCGCCTGCTGTGAGGTCTGTCCATGGTGACATGGCTACTATTCCTGCCGGAAGCGGCATGACGTGGTCTCGAAGATACATGGTGAGGCACATTGCAAGTCCTCCTCCCGCTGAGTCTCCTGCCAGCACAATCTGCGAGCCAAACCAGCCCTGTGACAAGAGCCATTTATAGCAGGCTATGGCATCCTCAAGTGCTGCCGGATACGGGTGCTCCGGCGCCACGCGATAGTCAGGCGTGAGCACTGAGCAGCCTTCACTTACCTCATTATAAAGGCCTGCAAATACATAATATGCATTGCGCACTGCCCCCATATATCCACCACCATGCAGCTGCAGTATCACACGCTCTGTATTTGGGTTTTCCTTTGAAGATAAAAGCTTCATAGTGAAACCGCCCATATCTATATCCTCTGTTACAAAACAGTCCGGAACAAGCCATGCAGGTTCCTTCATGCGCTTCCTGAGCTCTCCGGATTTTATTTTTTTGCCGATTGCAAGGTCATTTGTGATATGTCCCATCAGATTAGCAAGTATTTTTCCCTGTATACTGACTTCTTCATCTGCCACAGCTGCATTGCTATGGACTTTTTCCACATGCTCACTTTTCATGGCAGATAATGAGTTCTTAAAGGTCTTTTCAAGCTTATTACCCAAAGCTCCTATTATTCCAGTTTCATTATCACCATTACTATCGCCGTTTTCAATTTCCGGATGGTAGTTTCCCATCTCTTCATCCTCAAACATATGCGAATTTCCTATTCCATGAAAGCCTATCATATATGAAATCTCCGTTTCAGCTCTGTTCTGGCTCTTTTGTCACCGATAATCAGTGTTCCGAGAAACAAAAACAGCGATGCGCCCATCGCTCCCATTGCCAGATATGGGAACCATATGACCTTGACTGCCACAAGTATCATCGCAATCACGCTCATCAGCACAAGAAAAAGCTGCATCATCATGTAGCTCTGCCAGTTTCTTATGTTTACTATCATAAGTATAATTGTTGCAAGAACCATCGCCAGTATGGCGCTTGGGAAAACAAATGTAAGTGCCCAGCCACTGGCTCCTGTGAGCAGGTCTATGCCCTCGAGAAACAACACCGTGAACACAAATGTGCTTACAATTTTAAAAATATATCCGTTTCTTCCGACTATTGCCAGACGCAGCGTCACATTCGCATAGATTACAACAAGAAGCACTATAAAGCTCCAGTTTATCTCATGGTCTGTCATGTAATCAACAGTTGTCAGCACAATCTGTCCTACTATAGACAGAAACAATATGATATTTTCCAGTAATCTGTATTTTCTTGATGCGCCCTTGACGTCAGGATATCTCGTACCGTTGTCATGGCTTGCTGTACTATCTGCCCTCTTTGCTGCACTATCTGTATCGTTTACGCACTTATCCGGCACATCATTATGCTGTTCAAAAACCCCTTCAGTGCCCTGATGATTGTCCGATGACAATTCAACCGGTGCCACAACCTGCTGGCAGAGCGGGCATTTATCTGTATTGTCTGCAATATACACACCGCATTTCATGCATTTAGTCATAATACTCTCCATTTGTCTCAATTGTCACTTCCACTCCGTCATTTACAAGCTTCTTAAAAAAGCTTCTCTGAATCATCGTATCGGCCAGAATAGATGAAAAAGTAAACACCAGCGTGTCCTTGTAGGAGCATATGGTGCCCTTCATAGGCTGTCCCTTGGACATTGGTATAAAGGAATAAAAGCCTGTTATATACGGCTCGTATTCCGGCTCTACTTTTATATTTCCAATATTTGTGATAGTAGTGGTGTTTGCCAGTGCCGACTGTGTATAGACCGCCTTCATTGCCAGATTTTTTATAAAAAGAGGCACCGGTCTCATCAGGATATTTTTCTGATTTGACACACTGTATGAGAAAAGATCCTCCAGATGCTCCTTCGAAATCTGTGAATTGATGGAATCCGTCACTATTTTAAGCACCTCCTCAAATGTGTAGGTGCTGTTTTGCGGTCTGAACTCAGCAGATATCATGACAAAAAAGTTCTTTGTGGTCACGGAGTCAAAATAAGGACGAAGGTTCACAGGAACTGCAACCCTGACAGGCATATCGTTTGGCATGCCGTGAAAACACTCCTGATACACACTCCACACAAAGCATGCTACCAGATAATCATTTATGGAAACTCCATAGCGGTGGCAGACCTGCTTCAGCTGTGATACAGGCATCATGCCATGTATCAGCCCAAACTCTCCATCAGGTACCTTTTCCAGCTTTAAAAGATACGCCTTCTGCCTGTTAAAGCCACTTGGCTTACTTGATTTGTAGTTCTTTACAAAGCTGTCCTCTCTATTTAAGGATGTGCCCTGCGTCAATGAATCGCCCTTTAGCTTTGCAATCTCCGGATGTGTGAGACGCAGATACTGGTAGGTGAGCTCCCTAAGGAAATTTATGCCGCCCATGCCATCTGTCAGCACATGAAATACCTCAAGATTTATTCTGTTCTTATAGTATGTCACCCTGAAAAGATAGCTGTGATTCTTGTTCGGTCTTATAAATCTGCACGGAAATGTATTTTCCTCATGCACCTTTGGTGCCTTTTTGCCATTTTCCTCAAAATAGTTCCAGAATACTCCCATCCTGAGTCTCACATTAAACAGACCAAACTTCGGAAGCACTATATCCAGTGCCTCCTGCAGCTTTTCACTGTCAATCTCATCAGTTAAGGTGACTGAGATCCGATATACATTTGTCATGCTCTCCCCCGCTATACTAGGGAACAGATTTGCTGTGTTGTCCAGCTTGTCCCAGCGGATTGAACGCGTTTTCGACATTTTAAATTCCTCGCTTAATATAATGATATAGCGAAGCAGCACCCTAATCGAGCCTGCCGTACACCTCCATCGGCACATATGCCTTTATCTGTATCCCATCAGCCACATATTCCTCCGACACAAGCTCGCCCTGTTTTCTGATGAGCTGTATCACGCCAGCCTTATCATATGGGATAATTCTCTCAATATATACCTTGTTCTCTCTTAATATCTCCTCTAAAAGAGATTTTACCTCATCTAATCCCAGATCCTTTGCCGCTGAAATGTTAAGAGTATAATCTGCCCTGAAATCATGCAGCGGTTCGTTGTCTGTGCGGGCATCCTGCTTATTAAAAAGTGTGACAAATTTCTTGTCTTTTACACCAAGATCATCCAATGTCTGGTAAGTTATGAACATCTGCTTTTCCCGCTGCATATTTGATGCGTCCACCACATGGAAAAATGATGTCAGCATACTTTGCCTCCTCAAGGGTGCTCTTGAAGGCCTCTATCAGATGATGCGGCAGCTTTCTGATAAACCCGACCGTATCAGTTAAAAGCACCTGCTGCTTGCCATCAAGCGCAAGAATACGCGTTGTAGGATCAAGCGTTGCAAAGAGCTTATCCTCCTCAAGCACATCTGCCTCTGTCAGGTGATTTAACAGCGTGGATTTACCTGCGTTAGTATATCCTACTATCGCAACAACCGGTACTTATTTTTTTCACGCTTTGCCCTTGTGATATCTCTGTGCTTCTGAACCTCTTTCAGCTCTCTCCGAAGCTGTGCTATCCTGTCATTTATAAGACGGCGGTCCACCTCAAGCTTTTTCTCTCCGGGACCTCTTGTTCCTATTCCACCGCCAAGCCTTGACATGGACTTTCCCAGTCCCGACAAACGGCTTAATCTGTACTTGAGCTGAGCAAGCTCAACCTGTATCTTACCCTCACTTGTTGTGGCCCTTGATGCAAAAATATCAAGAATAACAAGTGTCCTGTCCATAACCTTTGTGTCAAGGTACATCTCCAGATTCTTCTGCTGTGCCGGACTCAGCTCATCATCGCACACAATGCCTGTTGCCCCTGTACTCTCCACAAGCTCTGCAATCTCTGCCACCTTGCCGGTGCCGACATACGTGCCCGGATGTAATTTTTTCTCTTCTTTGGATAAGTGTGCCTACAACTGTCGCACCTGCTGTCTTTACCAGCTCCGCAAGCTCTGAAAGTGAATCATCTGCATCATCACCGTCCTGCTCGCTCACTCCGACGAGCACCACTCTCTCCTCAATATCCTCTATCTTAATAGTATCTGCCATAATCTATCTGGTCTCCAAAAACTGATATTCTCTTGCTGCATCCTCATCATCAGGATAATCCTTCATGTATTCCTCCATTTTGCTCTTTGCTGTGGCAAAATCGCCGGAATACTCATATGCTATAATCATAGCCTTTGTTATCTGCTGCTTGTTCGGCACACTTTCAAGTTCAAGTGCGTTCTGAAAATAAGTAATCGCAGTGTCATAGTTACCATTGTCCATCTGCGCCTGTCCCATATTCATCAGATCATACGAATCTGCCTCACCGCTGTCTAGGTATTTCTTAAAATACTTCTGCGAGCTGTCATTGTCGCCCTTCTTCTGATATACCTCACCCATATAGTAGTTTGCCTTGACAAGCTTCTCATCAATAGCCTTTTGCAGACTCTTTATTGCTGAATCATAATCACCGAGCATGGTGTATATACGGCCTCTCTGCATGTAGTCGTCAGCAGTTTTTGCCTTAAGCTTTAATGCCTTATCCAGGTATTCCTTTCCCTGGTCATTCATGCCATACTTTGACAGGGTCTCATAAATGCCAAGATAGAGCTCATAATTATCATCATTCTCACTGAGCGCCGTCTTAAAATCCTTCAAGCCCTTGTCTGAATCATTCTTGGCAAAATATATACAGCCTCTCAGATAGTATGCGTCAGAATCCTTATTATAGTCGATAATAGCCGTATATGTATCAATCGCGCCATCCACGTCACCGCTTAAATACTGTGCCTTTGCCTTATAATAACATATGTCAAGCTCCTCTGCGCCTACTGAGCCCACCGACTGGTCCAGTGCCTTCTGAAAAGCATCGACCGCATCATCATAGCTGCCGTTCTCTATACAGTTGATGCCATACTGTCTGTACGCATCCTTGTCCTTTGCCTTGTCGTCGGAGCCACAGCCGGTAAGCATGCCTGCTGTGAGCACTACGGTAAGCGTGAGTGCCATAAATTTATTCTTTATCATAATAGTTCTCCATGTGTATATTCTTCTCCTTATTATATATGTATTTGCCAAACTTGTAAATCCCGCCCTTACATTTCTGCCAGGAGCCCGCCGTCCCCTGCGCTTACGTCCCGTACTCCAGCAAAAAAAGAACCCCCGCGGGATGCACCCGCAGGAGTTCTTAAGCCCAATTTGTATTTAAAGGAGGAAGAAAAATTCTAAGCCTCTAAATGCCAGATTTCATCATTGTACTGCTTGATTGTTCTGTCAGAAGAGAAGAAACCAGCCTTGCTGATGTTGACAAGCATCTTCTTAGCCCAAGCCTTCTTATCCTCATAATCAGCGTAAGCCTTCTCTTTTGTCTTGCAGTAATCCTCAAAGTCAGGGAATGTCATGAACCAGTCTTTGTTGAGGAGCTCGTTGTAAAGTCTCTCTAAGTTCTCCTTAGAACCAACCTTCATCATCTCATCACTTACAAGGAAGTCAACAGCCTTCTTTAAGTCTGCATCCTTGTCATAGTAATCCTTAGAGCAGTAGTCGCCTCTCTCATATCTGTCGATAACAGTCTGTGAATCCTCACCGAATACATAGATGTTCTCATCGCCGACAAGCTCAGCTATCTCTACGTTTGCTCCGTCACTTGTTCCAAGTGTAATAGCACCGTTAAGCATGAACTTCATGTTTCCTGTTCCTGATGCCTCCTTGGAAGCAAGAGAAATCTGCTCTGAAATATTTGCAGCCGGGAATAATTTCTCAGCTAATGTTACGTTGTAGTTCTCAACCATGAATACCTTAAGGTATGGACTTACCTCAGGATCATTGTTGATAATCTGCTGTAAGCAGAGGATTGCATGGATGATATCCTTTGCAATGATATATGCAGGAGCTGCCTTTGCACCGAAGAAGCACGTGATTGGTGTAGATGGCTTCTTGCCTGCCTTGATCTCAAAGTACTTACGGATGATGTAAAGCACGTTGAGCTGCTGTCTCTTGTACTCGTGAAGTCTCTTAACCTGGATATCAAAGATTGAATTGTCAGGTACGTCGAGATTCTGAGTCTTCTTTAAGTAAGAAGCAAGCTCTGTCTTCTTTGCGTTCTTGATATCAACAAGCTTTGTGAGAACAGCGTCATCATTGATGAAATTGCCAAGCTTCTCTAACTCGTTTGCATCCTTCTTCCAGCCTTCACCGATAAGCTCTGTGATGTATGCTGAAAGCTCCGGGTTACAAGACATTAACCAACGACGGAATGTGATACCGTTTGTCTTGTTGTTGAACTTCTCAGGATATAACTTGTAGAAGTTATTGAGCTCTGTATTCTTTAAAATCTCTGTGTGGAGGTATGCAACACCGTTTACAGAATATCCGAAATGAATATCCATCGTGTGCCATGTGTACAAGACCGTCCTTGATGATGTATGTGCTCTCGTCAGCTACCTTTGCGCGAACCTTGTTGTCAAGCTCACGGATGATTGGCATAAGCTGTGGAACAGCCTTCTCCAAGAAGCTGATTGGCCATTTTTCAAGAGCCTCTGCAAGGATTGTGTGGTTAGTGTATGCACAAACCTTTGATACAATCTCAATAGCCTCATCCATCAGGATGCCCTTCTCCTGAAGGAGACGGATAAGCTCTGGAATAACCATTGATGGATGTGTATCGTTAATCTGAACTGCTGCATAATCAGCAAGGTCATGTAAATTAGAGCCCTTTGCTTCTGCCTCTGCAATGATAAGTCTTGCTGCGTTTGATACCATGAAATACTGCTGGTATACACGAAGGAGACGTCCCTTATCATCTGAATCATCAGGATATAAGAATAATGTAAGGTTCTTCTTGATATCATCCTTGTCGAAATCAATTGTGTCGCCTACGATTGACTCATCAACTGACTCGATGTCGAATAAGTGAAGCTTTGTTGTACGGTTGTTATATCCAACTACGTCGATATCGTAAAGTCTTGACTGTACTGTGAATCCACCAAAGCTTACAGGATATGTGATATCTGTCTTTGTAAGCCAGCTCTCCTTTGTAATCCATGGGTTTGGAGTCTCCTTCTGGAGATTATTCTCAAATACCTGCTTGAATAATCCGTAGTGGTAGTTGAGGCCTACACCGTCTCCGTTGAGTCCGAGTGTTGCGATTGAATCTATGAAGCATGCTGCAAGACGTCCAAGTCCTCCATTTCCAAGTGAAGGCTCAAGCTCGATTTCCTCGATTTCAGCAAGTGACTTCCGTTTTTCTCAAGAGTCTCTTTAACTTCATCGTAGATACCTAAGTTGATAAGGTTGTTTGATAAAAGCTTTCCGATAAGGAACTCTGCTGAGATATAGTAGAGCTTTTTCTTTCCTTTGTTTGAAACCTTTTTCTCTGCCTTGTCTTTTACAAGCTCAAGTAATGCGTAGTATACTTCCTCGTCTGTACTAACGCTGATTCCCTTCTGAAGCTTTGTTTCGATTTCCTGCATGATTGCCATTTTGATTTCCTCCCAAATCTGTTATCATGTATACACGCCAATGTGTCAAATTAACTAATTTTCATTTAGCGTGCTTAACTTCTTTGTGTCATTTGATGAATCAAGTATAATCCATTACACTGCACAATTCTTGCAATATACAGTCGAAAACTTGCACAATCCTATCATTTTTCGGTATTTTTAGTGGCTTTTCAATAAATAATATGCTAAAATATCATCATGAATATATTAGAATATGAAAATTATCACGAAGACAAAACACATGTGGAGCTTACGTTCCCATACAATACCTACCTGTGCTCTATTCCTCTTGATTTTTCCGGAGTTCCGCTGCACTGGCACGACGACATGGAGCTTATCTATATAAAGAAGGGCTGCGGTCATATATCTGTTGATTTTAAGGAGTACCATGTCACAGCGCCAAGCCTGGTGCTGATACTGCCGGGACAGCTTCACTCTATAGACCAATATATGGATGAATCGATGGAGTACGAAAATATCATATTTTCCCTGTCGATGCTGCTTCCCGGAAAGTACGATTACACCAAGGAGGATTTTCTTACACCTCTCTTAACCGGCAGATTCACAGTTCCGACGGTTTTTACACCGGTGTATCCATACTACGAGGATGTCGTGGCTCCAATAGATGCATGCGATGAGATTTGCAAGACGATGCCGCAGGGCTATCAGCTTTATATAAAGAGCAAGCTCTACGAATTCTTTTTTGTGCTTGATAACCGTTGCCGTAATCTGACAAAGCCACTAAAAAGCAAAAAGACTCTTGATAAGATGAAGGTTGTGCTCAAATATGTGGAAAATAATTATGCTGACAAAAATCTCCATTGCCGATATCTCTGATGTAGCCGGGTTTTCCGAGTCTCATTTTATGAGATATTTTAAAGAGACCATGGGCACATCGTTTGTTGACTATTTAAATGACTACCGCCTTACCATGGCTGCGAGACTTTTGCAAAGCTCAGACAGCTCGGTGCTTTCTATTTCCGGTGAAGTGGGGTTTGAAAGCCTGTCATATTTTAACAGAGCCTTCAAAAAGCACTATGGCATGACACCTCTGCAGTACCGCAAGGGCAGTTGACACCACTCTAGACAGTTACAATACAATATTTCTTAAATAAACGATGGAAAATAATCATAGAAAAAAAATACATACATAAAAATGACTGCCCCATTCCGTAGAAAACAACAGGGCAGCCCGAAAGCTTGAATTAATCAATAAATATGCACCTATTTAGTTTTTATCACATACCCTGTATACGTGCTGTATCTGTGCTTTACAGCCGATCATATGCTTGCACTCTCAATCATTGCTCCGTCTTGTCGGTCTTTATTGC
>ENA-OQJV01000087-OQJV01000087.1-human-gut-metagenome-genome-assembly--contig:-NODE-87-length-14560-cov-2.725213_pt1 | contig 14560 bp, 15 predicted proteins | sample MGYA00242616_ERZ504783 | MGnify/ENA primary metagenome ERZ504783 (study PRJEB26092, sample SAMD00036360) | human gut metagenome | host: Homo sapiens | study: EMG produced TPA metagenomics assembly of...
GTCAAAGAGATAGACAAAGAGCAGATAGGGGGCATTTAGGATAAGCAGCTTTTTAAGTTCCGGCTTCATAGCGATACCTCCCTGTCCTTTTTCTTCACTTTGTCCTTCTGTGCGTTCAGAGCTGCCGCCTTGTCTTTCAGAGTGGAAAGCAGCTTGCGGATAGAGGGCTTTTTATCCCTGCCTAATTTCTTTGCGGTAAATTCCCGGAACGCTTCGGTCATAACGTCAATATCCTTGCCCTTAAAAGACACAAGATAGGTCGGCGGCTTGCCGTTCTCAATCTTCTTGACGTTGTAATCAAGCCCGCTTTTCCTTGCGATAGGGTCAAAGGCTTTGATATTTTGGTCGGTAATCTCAATGTTGGAAACCTTTTCTCCCTGCTTCATAAGCTGCCGCATAGTGATTTTCCCATGCGGGGCTTTGGTTAGCTGCCCTTTGCCTTTGGCAAGCAGGGCTTTCATAGCCTTTTGCAGCACTTCGGCGGTCAGCTTAGATGTTTTGATTGCTAAAGACACGACTTTTTCATTGACTTCATCTTGCATGAAATCCCTCCTTTCATAGTTTGGTTAGGGTGGTGTGCCGCTTCGGGGCATAAAAATAAGGCGTACATTTTTCATGCCGCCTTTAGATACGCACCCGCAGCCCGTTCAAATCCGAAGCCCTCACACCGACAAGATACCAGTTGTCCCCGTACTCCATGCGGGTCGGCTTCCATTTGCCGCGTACAAATACTTCAAAGCAATCCCCACAATGCAATCCTCCGTAGTAGTCGTTAAGGTCAAAGCGAATGTCATAACGGTCTGCCGTTTCATCAAAAATCAAAGCTCCTGTTTTCTGTGCCATATTAAAATCCTCCTGTTTTTTAATAGCCGCCGTACATATCGTGGTTGACAAGGGCGGTGTAATAGCTGTCAATGGTGTTGGGCGCGTTGAAAAGTACCGCTTTCAGATATTGCTTGATGTTACGGATTTTCGTGGTGTTCTCTTTCATGCAGTCAAAGACAAATTCAATGTGGCTGCTGTTCAGCTTCATAAACTTTGCTTTGACAAGCTCTGCCGGATAATCGTCCCCGGCGATACGAATTGTCTTTCGTTTGGTGCAGACAGTTTCAAGGATAAGGGACACAATCTCGTCCAAGCGTTCCCTGTCAATGTTGGTATGCTTGATAAAATGCTCATACTCGATATTGTCCTTGATGATTTCCTCATACACGCTGTATGCGTCTGCCGCTTCCGTTCCTTTCCGTTCCGGCTCTGCCGTTTCTTCCCTCAAAGGAGAGGGGTTAGGGGAAAGGATAGGAATGGAATGGTTACTTGATAAATCCGTATTTGATTTTCTTTTTTTGGTAAGTCAGTCTTTTGTATATCTTTATTTAATTGCATTGGATTTTCCAACGTAGGTTTTTCCTGCGTAGGATTTTTCCAATGTTGGATTTCCCAATGTTGGATTTTCCAATGTAGGTAAATCCAAGTTAGGCGGCTGCTCATAGATGATGTAATCAGTTCCCCGCAAGCGTCCTTTCTCGTCGCGCTCCCTTGAACGCTGAATATATCCGGCTCTTTCAAGCTCCCGGACAGCTTCGCGGATAGCGTCGATTTTTCCCGGTTGATATAGGACAGTCCCGCAAGGGTATAGTCCCAATCCTCCGGCAAGGACAGCATTTGCGATAACAGCCCTTTTGCCTTTAGGGAAAGTTCCTTGTTGCGTAAATGGTGGTTGCTCATAACCGTATATCCTGTGTTTCTCTCCACGCGGAAAACTGCCATAGCTTCATCAACTCCTTTGCTGCATATTTGTTACGCGGTAGAACAGCGATTTTAAGGGTTTAGGTATCAATCCCTTACCCTGTGAAAACCGTACCCGCAAAGCCTTGTGTAGCAAGACTCTTTTTGCCCCTACTGCGTAACATGAGGGTAAAAAAATAGCGGCGTTCCTTGTTTCCCGGTTGGGATAAGGTAACGCCGCCAGTGCGGTGCTATATGAAATTGTGTGATTGCCGACGTGCCGCGCCGCCAGTGCGTCGCGTTTGTATTGGGTTGTTTCATGCTCGCAAGATGTTCCGGCATATCAAGGCGCAATCCGTTAAAAGTAGTAAATTGGTAGTAAAATCAATCTGAAATCCTGCGAATGTGCTTGTATTTCAAGGGTTTTTCGGGATAATCAAAATTTTTATTCTATAAAAGTGCAAAAGAAAATAATGATAGCTCTTTTCGTTGGATGTGGCTGACAATTGTCCTGAGCTTTGCATTCTATATTCCGGTTGTACTGTTGGCTGATGTAATTCCGATGATCGGCATGCTGATGATTCCAAAAACCTGTGCATATGTTTGGACAGTATTAATTGGCTACAAGGCAATGAAAAAAGAAATAGCTTAAGATAATCATATGATGGGAAACGAATTATGTAAATGGAGTATTTAAGAGAGTATAGGGAGAACGCAGATGAAAGATAAATTTTGTGTAAAGAAAAAACCGTTGCTGCTGATTGCCGGCATTTTTTTATTCCGGGCTGGGTCTGGCACTGGCATCAGCGGGAATTATTTTTACAAGAAATTATTTATTTTACAGGCAGTTAATTGAGAAGAGAGAGGGACAATGAGCCCTCTCTTCCTTTGGATTTAAATTCCATGAACAAGTCTATAATTCCTTGATTTTTTCATTCATTTTTCTGACATCATTGCGATAGTGAAGCATGAAGCCTCCCCAAATTATAAATGCCAAAGCTATTTGAAATATGGCTGCAATAATTCCGTGAATGATAGAACTTGTTCCTCCTATCCATCCGACAGTATATGCGACGATTGTATAAATAATACAGCCTGTTCCCATTGATTACGCTTGCGGATGGGCGATATCGGAGGATTGTAAGGAGAGTACATTACAAATATTATTTGATAGTGCTGATTCTTATATGTATGAAAATAAACAGTTATGTAAGAAGCAAAATCAATGAGTAAAAGCAGATACCATAATTACCGCTGATGCAGTATACTTATCCTTACCGGTCTGTTATTGTGCTTTATTAGGTGTCTGTATATCACAATCCCTGCTATTATGAAGCAGCCAATCTGGATTGAGGCTGTTTTTATAGTCAAAAGGACATTGAATGCAAAAAAACCAATGTCAGAATAGATCTGAGCGAATGTGGATTTATTATTACTACAACTGAAAAGAATATAAAGAAAAATGCCAGATAGACAGCCGGATGCAATTCCGGAAACAGGCCCAAAAGGACTCCGAAGGAGGCGGTAATAGCTTTACGCCTTTTTGTTTTTGTAAAAAAGGAAATGCATGTCCAAAGACAGGTGCAACTAAAACAGGTACAAACAAAAAGTGAGTTTATATCTAAGCATTTCTGACCAAGATACACCGGGATAAATCCCTTTGCAAGCTCACATATGAGTGATAGTATTCCGCATAAAAAGCCACCATACATAAATGCGTTGCTCACACCCGGATTGTGGTCATCGGGAAGTGTGCAGATATCAATGTTTTTTAATAGTTTTGGTATCCAGTAAGCAAAGAGAGTGCTTCCGAGTACGAAGCCTAAAAGTGTAAATAAAAAATATAGCATGATAATTTCCTTATAGTTTTATAGTTACATGGTTTTATAGTCAGTCAGTTGTATCAGTGTGAGTCAGTTCTTCAAGCAGACCAACAATCTGTATGGCGGCATAGGGCTTTCGCTCACGGCGCTGTGCACGTATCATTTCTGCATTTAGCTCTTTATTTTCTATCATTATTTTCCCAAGCTCAATCTGCTTTGACAGACGCTTTGATGAGACAGACAGATGACGTTTTTTGAAAAATGCAACATTTGCTGCCTCGCATCCGGGGATTGGAGCAGTGTGTACAATCGGTATATTTTTTACAAGTGCCTCAGTTGATGTGAGGCCGCCTGGCTTTGTATAGATTACATCACAGGCATCCATGAAAAGTGAAACCTGATTGGTGTAGCCTATTACGTGTACACGTTTGTTGAACTTAAACTCATTTTGCAGTATGCGTTTTATTTTAGTATTGTTGCCGCAAATGATTACAATATGCTCATTATTATGACATCTTATTGCAAGCTCTGCGGCAAAGACAGCAAGCTTGCCAAAACCCATGCTGCCACTCATCACAAGAAAGATAGGCACATCGGATGGCAGATGTAGCCTTGTTCTTGCAGTGTCTTTAGCTGTTCTTGTACAGAAAGCCTGTTTCACCGGGATTCCTAATGGCAGCAGCTTGTTTTCAGGAATACCACGTTTTGCAAATTCATCGGTCAGATCATCGTGTGGAATAACATAATAATCCATATTTGTCTCTTCCCAGAATGGGATACAGGTGTAGTCGGTTCCCACAGCGACGGCAGGGATATGAAGCAGATTTTTTCGCTTCATGCAGCTCAGGGTCTCAGCAGGGTACAGATGAGGTGTGACGACAGCATCAAAGCCGTTTGATTCAATGTATGCTGATAGCTTTTTACAAAGCAGGGCATTGGCAAAATAAACAGGGGATTTACGTTTATCACTCGATATCAGCATGCCAACCTTATAGAGTAGTCCGAAGAAAAACGGAATATGCTTTACAATACCTATATATGCTCCTGATACTGCGTGCGATGTTCCTTTACCCGATAAGAGAAACATATCTATCATTGTCACAGAATGTCCTTTATGCTCTGCCGCTTCTTTTATAGCTTTACCGGCACTGTTGTGTCCCTCGCCGGTGTCACAGGATAAAATAAGAATTTTCAAACCGTTTAATTCCTTCCTAAATAAAATATGCGATAAGTGTACCATAATTTTTTAAAATTAATCTACAGTGCAATAAAAAGGTTGACATATCTAAGTTCAAAGCTTATTGTGGTAGCTGGAATGTACAAAAATAGTATAATTATAAACTACAGATTACTGATATGACGGAGGCTTAATTTGAGATGGAAAATTTAATGTTTTGTCTAAATGCCACAGGACCTATTTTTCTGATGATGGTGTTTGGACTTTTTCTTCGCAAAGTGGGGATTTTGGACGAAGACCTTGCAAACAGGATGAATAAGTTTGTGTTTAAGATACCTTTACCTTTTTTACTGTTTAGTGATCTTGCGGCAGTTGATTTTTCAAGGGTTTGGAACATTAAATTTATAGTATTCTGCTTTGTGGTTACGTTGATAAGCATTACAATATCAACATTTGTTTCCTGTCTGTGGAGGGATAAATCTATACGGGGCGAGTTTATACAGGCCTCATACAGAAGTAGTGCGGCACTGCTTGGAATTGCCTTTATCAAGAATATTTATGGAAACGCAGGCATGGCACCTGTCATGATTATAGGAAGCGTACCGCTTTACAACGTGATGGCTGTTATAGTGCTTTCATTTTTTAAGCCGGGGCAAAACGGCATAGACAGGGCAGTGCTCAAAAAGACATTTAAGGGAATAGTGACCAATCCTATTATTTTAGGAATTGTTGCAGGCCTTCTGTGGTCAGCTATAGGTCTGCCGTTTGCGGGAATACCGGCAAAGGCTGTGACGAGCATTGGCAATATGGCAACGCCTATGGGACTTATGGCTATGGGTGCCACATTTGATTTGAAAAAAGCATCAGCAAAGGCGAAGCCTGCATTTGCAGCCACATTTATCAAGCTTGTAGGCTTTGTGGCAGTATTTCTTCCTATTGCGGTAGCCTTCGGGTTCAGGGACAGTGAGCTTATTGCAATTCTTGTGATGCTTGGCTCAGCAACTACAGTGAGCTGCTTTGTCATGGCAAGGAACATGGGGCATGAGGGCGTTATTTCATCGACCACGATAATGCTCACGACACTGCTCAGTGCGTTTACGCTGACACTCTGGCTTTATATAATTAAAAGTCTGGGGCTTGTATAAAATGGAAGAACATAACTGTTGATTTGGTGGATAATTCCTCTTTACTTTAGCGTGATAATTTGCTAATATGTTAAAAGGTTGTAGTTATTGGATGATTTTGAATAATTACAATGATTATTTAACATATGGAGGAAATGAGTATGAGAAGAGGATTAGCACTTCTTTTGACAGCAACTTTAGCACTTTCAATGACTGCCTGTGGTGGCATCAAGGGTGCGGGAACACAAAAAAGCGAAAAGGGCGACGGCATGACTTACGCAGTTGAGGCAGGCTCAGCAGGAGAGGCTGTGGCAAAGGAAAAGGGCTTTAATTACAATTCGGTTTCATCACAGGCTGATGCGCTTATGGAGGTTAAATCAGGTACATCTGATGCGGCAATCATAGACCTTTTAATGGCAGGAGCCATGATTGGAGAGGGCACAAGCTACCCTGATTTAGTACATACAACAGAGCTTACATCAGAGAAGTATGGTGTCGGATGCCGTAAGGGTTCTGATCTTGCTTCATATATCAACAGTGTATTCGCAGAATCATATGCTGACGGCAGCGCGCAGGAGATTGCAAAGAAATACGGAGTACAGGATTCACTTCTTGAGCAGGAGCCTTGCGAGTTCAAGCAGTCTGACAGCGACAGTGATGTGGATTATATCAAGTCACAGGGCAAGATGATTGTCGGTATCACAGAGTTTGAGCCTATGGATTACAAGGATAAGGATGACAAATGGATTGGCTTTGATGCAGATATGGCTAGACTTGTCGGTGAGAAGCTCGGCGTGGATGTTGAATTTGTAGTTATCGACTGGGACAACAAGGTTATGGAACTTGATTCAAAGAAGATTGACGTTGTCTGGAATGGCATGACACTCACAGATGAGGTTACAAAGTCTATGGAATGCACAAATGCATACTGTAACAATGCACAGGTAGTTGTTGAGCGGGAGAAATAAAATGTTCTGGAATGTTACACAAGCACTAATGAGTGGTCTGTGGACCACCTTTGAAATATTTATACTGACACTTATATTTTCACTGCCACTGGGGCTTATATTTGCATTTGGGCTTTTGAGCAGGTTTAAGCCTGTCAAGGCTGTCATGAATGTGTTTGTATGGGTTATCCGCGGCACACCGCTTATGCTTCAGCTTATCATTATATTCTACGGACCGGGCTTGTGGCTTCATCAGGCTATATGGAGTGGTGACGAGACCGGACGTATTACAGCGACGGTTGTAGCGTTTGTCATCAACTATGCATGTTATTTCTCTGTTATATTCAGAGGTGGCATAGAGGGTGTTCCGGCCGGTCAGAGAGAGGCAGGACAGGTGTTAGGCATGACAAAGCAGCAGATTTTCTTTAAAATCACTCTGCTTCAGATGATCAAGCGTGTTGTTCCGCCTATGTCAAATGAGATAATCACTCTTGTAAAGGATACTTCTCTTGCCAGAATTATTGCGGCATACGAGCTTACCTTTGCGGGAGCGGCGTTTATGAAGTCTGACGGACTTACATGGCCGCTGTTTTATACAGGTGTATTTTATCTCGTATTTGTCGGAATCCTTACACTTTTATTTAATTATATCGAGAAAAAGCTGGATTATTTCAGGTAGGAGGAAGACATGGCAATTTTAGAGGTTAGAAATATAGAAAAACATTTTGGAAGGACTAATGTGCTTAAGGATGTCAGCTTTTCCATGGAGGAGGGCAATGCTCTTGCGATAATCGGTTCATCAGGCTCAGGAAAGACTACACTGTTACGGTGTCTCAATTTCCTTGAGAGGCCTGACAGTGGCCAGATTATTGTAAATGGTGAGACTCTTTTTGATGCTTCCGAAGCGGGCAAGGATAAAGACGCCGAGCTTCGCAAAAAGAGGCTGCATTTTGGTATGGTGTTTCAGCAGTTTAATCTTTTTCCGCAGTACACGGCACTTGAGAATGTCACTCTGGCAGAGCGCCTTCTGGCACAGGAGACACCTGAGTTTAAAAAGGATAAAAAAGCAATCCTTACACGTATTGATGAGCATGGAAAGGAGCTTCTGGACAGAATGGGGCTTGCTGAGAGGATGAACCATTATCCGCATCAGCTCTCAGGTGGACAGCAACAGCGTGTAGCTATAGCAAGGGCACTGGCGGCTTAAGGCCTGATATACTCTGCTTTGATGAGCCTACATCGGCTCTTGACCCGGAGCTTACAGGAGAGGTGCTCAAGGTCATCCGTTCCCTTGCGCAGCAGAATACCACAATGATTATTGTTACACATGAGATGGCCTTTGCGCGCGATGTAGCAGATCAGGTGATCTTTATGGATGGTGGTGTGATTGTTGAGCATGGCGACCCGCATGAGGTGATTGACCATCCGAAGGAGGAGCGTACCAGGCAGTTTCTCACCAGATATGCGAACGGCTGATGTGTGAGAAATATATTATGCATGTCGAAAAAGTAGTGAAATAAGTGTAAATTGAAAAGTAGATATTGATTTTTTTTTAACTAAACATATATACTAACAAAAGAAATGGATGTAAATCCATAATTTATAGAAAAGAGGTTTATTCAAATGGCAAATGTTGATTTAACAAAGTATGGCATTACCGGAACAACAGAGATCGTTCACAATCCTTCTTACGAGACATTATTCGAGGAGGAGACAAAAGCCGGCCTTGAGGGTTACGAGGTTGGTAAGGAGACAGAGCTTGGTGCAGTTAACGTTAAGACAGGTATCTACACTGGACGTTCTCCTAAAGATAAATATATCGTTATGGACGAGAATTCTAAGGACACAGTATGGTGGAATACACCTGAGTATCCAAACGACAACCATCCAATGAAAGAGGATGTTTGGGCAACAGTTAAGGATCTTGCTAAGAAAGAGCTCTGCAACAAGAAGCTTTTCGTAGTAGATGCATTCTGTGGAGCAAACAAGGATACACGTATGGCTGTTCGTTTCATCGTTGAGGTTGCTTGGCAGGCTCATTTCGTAACAAACATGTTCATCAAGCCATCAGCAGAGGAGCTTGAGAGCTTCGAGCCTGATTTCGTAGTTTACAATGCTTCAAAAGCAAAAGTAGAAAACTACAAAGAGTTAGGACTTAACTCAGAGACATGTGTTGCATTCAACATCACATCAAAAGAGCAGGTTATCATCAATACATGGTACGGCGGAGAGATGAAGAAGGGTATGTTCTCTATGATGAACTACTTCCTCCCACTTAAGGGCATCGCTTCAATGCACTGTTCAGCAAACGCTGACATGAACGGAGAGAACACAGCAATCTTCTTCGGTCTTTCAGGAACAGGTAAGACAACACTTTCTACAGATCCTAAGCGTCTTCTTATCGGAGATGACGAGCACGGCTGGGATGACAACGGCGTATTCAACTTCGAGGGTGGATGCTACGCTAAGGTTATCGGTCTTGACAAAGAGTCTGAGCCTGATATCTACAACGCAATCAGAAGAGATGCTCTTCTTGAGAACGTTACAGTTGCTGATAATGGAAAGATTGATTTCGAGGACAAGAGTGTAACAGAGAATACACGTGTATCTTACCCAATCAACCACATCACAAATATTGTTAAGCCAGTATCTTCAGCACCGGCTGCAAAGAACGTAATCTTCCTTTCAGCAGATGCATTCGGAGTACTTCCACCAGTATCTATTCTTACACCTGAGCAGACACAGTACTACTTCCTTTCAGGATTTACTGCAAAGCTTGCAGGAACAGAGCGTGGAATTACTGAGCCAACACCTACATTCTCAGCTTGCTTCGGACAGGCATTCCTTGAGCTTCATCCTACAAAATACGCTGCAGAGCTCGTTAAGAAGATGGAGAAGAGCGGTGCTAAGGCATACCTTGTAAATACAGGATGGAACGGAACAGGAAAGAGAATCACAATCAAGGATACAAGAGGAATCATCGACGCTATCCTTTCTGGTGATATCCTTAATGCTCCAACAAAGAAGATCCCTATGTTCGATTTCGAGGTTCCTACAGAGCTTCCAGGAGTTGATTCAGGAATCCTTGATCCTCGTGACACATATGCTGATGCTTCTGAGTGGGAGGCAAAGGCTAAAGATCTTGCAGAGAGATTCAACAAGAACTTTGTTAAGTACACAACAAATGAGGCTGGTAAAGCACTTGTTGCAGCAGGACCACAGTTATAATATATTACAACAGAATTATATTAGATAATTCTAAAGCCGGGCGGTTGTATGTCGCCCGGCTTTTACTATAAAACGTTATAAAACAGGCATTTATCGAGGTTATGGATGTATAAATATTGTTATTGATAATATGAATTTAAGTTATATTAACGATATTGCTTGACAAATACAGATTATAGTAATATTATCATCATGTGAACAGAAATAATAGAAATTGTGAGGAAGGTTTTTCGATGAGAAGACAGGCATTATCTCTTTTAGTTGAGAACAATCCCGGAGTGACCAGTCGTATTTCAGGACTGTTCAGTCGCAGGGGATTTAATATTGATAGTTTCTCCTCAGGGGTTACAGCAGATCCGCGCTATACACGTATCACAATTGTTGCAAGCGGTGATGAGCAGGTGCTTGAGCAGATAGAGAAGCAGTTGGCGAAGCTTGAGGATGTACTTGATATCAAGAAGCTTGAGCCGGGACTCTCAGTGTGCAGGGAGCTTATTATGATAAAGATAAGAGCACTCGATACACAAAGACAGGCAGTTATGAATGTGACTGAGATCTTCCACGGCAAGATAGTTGATGTCACTCATGACTCTATGATTATTGAGCTCATAGGTACACAGGACAAGCTTGATAAATTCATAGACTTACTTAGCGGTTATGAAATATTAGAGCTCGCAAGAACGGGAATCACAGGACTTACCAGAGGTTCCGATGATGTAGTTATGTTGGATTAGTCACAGGACAATCCTTACATATAAATAGTTTACTTATAACAGGAGGAAAACAAAATGGCAGAACCAAGATTATTTTATCAGGATGATTGTAACCTTTCATTATTAGAGGGCAAGACAATTGCCATTATCGGTTACGGCAGCCAGGGACATGCACATGCACTTAACTTAAAGGATTCAGGATGCAATGTCATCATCGGTCTTTATGAGGGCAGCAAGTCATGGAAGAAAGCAGAAGAGCAGGGATTCAAGGTATATGTTGCTGCAGAGGCTGCAAAGCAGGCTGATATCATCATGATTCTTATAAATGATGAGTTACAGGCAGATATGTACAAGAAGGACATCGAGCCAAACCTTGAGCCGGGCAACATGCTTATGTTCGCTCACGGCTTCAACATCCACTTTGGATGCATTAAGCCACCAAAGGATGTAGATGTAGCTATGATCGCACCTAAGGCTCCGGGACATACAGTACGTTCAGAGTACCAGGCAGGAAAAGGAACACCTTGTCTTATCGCTGTAGAGCAGGATGCTACAGGAAAGGCATGGGACCTTGCACTTGCATATGGTCTTGGAATCGGCGGAGCAAGAGCCGGACTTCTTGAGACAACATTCCGTACAGAGACAGAGACAGACCTCTTCGGTGAGCAGGCTGTACTTTGCGGTGGTGTTTGCGCACTTATGCAGGCTGGTTTCGAGACACTTGTTGAAGCTGGTTATGACCCAAGAAACGCATACTTCGAGTGTATCCATGAGATGAAGCTCATCGTAGACCTTATCTACCAGTCAGGCTTCGCAGGTATGAGATACTCTATCTCTAATACAGCTGAGTATGGTGATTATGTAACAGGACCTAAGATTGTTACAGCTGAGACAAAGAAAGCTATGAAGAAGATTCTTTCTGACATCCAAGATGGTACATTTGCTAAGGAGTTCTTACTTGATATGTCTCCAGCAGGACGTCAGGTACATTTCAAGGCTATGAGAAAGCTTGCTTCTGAGCATCCTTCAGAGAAGGTTGGTGAGGAAATCCGTAAGCTTTACAGCTGGAATGATGAGAGCGACAAGCTCATCAACAACTAATCTGTCAGATATATATGACAATAAGACCCGGGGCAGTGATGCACCGGGTTTTTTATATAGCAAAACTTGACAAAATATAGTGTGATGTGTAAAATTATGAATGTTAATCAGACGGATTAAAAATACGCCTTCGTCTCTTTGAGAGGCGGAGCGTTTTTGATATAAGGAGGCAAGTATGTCAGAACCATACAATCACAAGGCCATAGAGAAAAAATGGCAGGAATACTGGAAAGAACACGAGACATTCAAGACAGATGTTTGGGATTTTTCAAAGCCTAAATACTATGCACTTGATATGTTCCCTTACCCTTCAGGAGTAGGCCTTCACGCTGGACATCCGGAGGGCTATACAGCTACAGATATCATGTCGCGTATGAAGAGAATGCAGGGCTACAATGTACTTCATCCGATGGGATATGATTCATTCGGTTTACCGGCAGAGCAGTATGCTGTAAACACAGGTCATCATCCAAACGGTTTCACTCAGAAGAATATAGAGACCTTCTCAAAGCAGTTAAGAGAGCTTGGTTTTGATTATGACTGGTCAAAGATGATTTCTACAAGTGACCCTGAGTTTTACAAGTGGACACAGTGGATTTTCAAGAAGCTTTATGAGGCCGGATATGCAAAGCATATTGATATGCCTGTAAACTGGTGCGAGGAGCTTGGAACAGTTCTCTCAAACGATGAGGTTATAGATGGCAAGTCAGAGCGTGGCGGCTATCCTGTAGTCCGCAAGAACATGAAACAGTGGGTTATTGACCAGCCGGCATTTGCAGAAAAGCTCCTTGAGGGGCTTGATGAGATAGACTGGCCTGAGTCTACCAAGGAAATGCAGAGAAACTGGATTGGCAAGAGCACAGGTGTCGAGGTCAAATTCCAGATTGTAGGTGGTGGAGAGTTCTCTATCTTTACTACATGTATCGAGACAATATATGGTATCACATTTATGGTGCTTGCTCCGGACGGAGATATAGTAAAGGGTCTCATGGACAGAGTCGAGAACAAAGAAGAGGTTCAGGCTTACATAGATGAGACTGTAAAGAAGAGCGATATGGACAGAACTGAGCTTAACAAGACAAAGTCAGGCTGTGAGCTTAAGGGACTTCATTGTATCAACCCTGTAAACGGCAAGGAAGTGCGCATGTTCATCGGTGATTTCGTACTGGCAAGCTATGGTACAGGTGCTGTTATGGCAGTTCCTACCCATGATCAGCGAGATTTCGAGTATGCACAGGCTCATGATATTGAGATGATTCAGGTAATTGATGGTGCAGATGTATCAGAGCATGCATTTGAGAAGCACGATTACCTTGGAAAGGGCTGCAAGCTCATCAACTCAGAGGAGTTTACCGGAATGGTAGTTGAGGATGCTAAGGAAGCTATTACAGCCAAGCTTGAGAAGATGGGCGTGGCAAAGAGAACTGTAAACTACAAGTTCCGTGAGTGGATTTTTGCACGTCAGAGATACTGGGGAGAGCCTGTTCCATGTGTATACAAGGAGGATGGTTCAATCTATTTCCTTCCTGATGATGAGCTTCCGCTTGTCCTTCCTGAGCTTGAGGATTACAAGGGCAAGAATGGCAAGGCACCTCTTGAGAACGCTACAGAGTGGAAGCAGTATGACAGAAACGGCGTAAAGGGTACTCGTGAGACATCCACCATGCCAGGCTCAGCAGGATCCTCATGGTATTATATGAGATATATCGATCCACACAATGATAAGGAATTTGCAAATCAGGAGCTCTTAAAGCACTGGATGCCTGTAGATCTCTATGTTGGTGGACCGGAGCATGCGGTAGGACACCTCATGTATTCAAGAATCTGGAACAGATTCCTCTTTGATCAGGGCTTATCTCCAGTAAAGGAGCCTTTTAAGAAGCTCGTACATCAGGGAATGATCCTTGGATCAAACGGTATCAAGATGGGCAAGAGATTCCCGGAGTTCGTAGTAAATCCTAGTGATGTAGTCGAGGAGTACGGCGCTGATACACTTCGTCTCTACGAGATGTTCATGGGACCACTTGAAGTTTCAAAGCCTTGGAACGACAGCAACGTACAGGGAGCAAAGAGATTCATCACACGTGTATGGAATTTCTTTACAGAGCCTGAGAATATTATCGAAGAGGATGATGGAAAGCTCACAAGAATCTATCATCAGACAGTAAAGAAGGTCACAAACGACTTCGAGGCACTTGGCTACAATACAGCTATCAGCCAGATGATGATTTTTGCAATGAAGTATACAAGGCAGGCAGATGTCCTAGAGAGTTTGCAGAGGGGCTTATCAAGATGCTTTCTTGTGTATGTCCACATGTTGGTGAGGAAATCTGGCAGAGAATGGGACATGACGATACAATCGCATTTGAGCCATGGCCGGTATACGATGAGGCAAAGACTGTTGAGGATACAGTAGAGATTGCTGTACAGATCAACGGAAAGACTAAGGGCACTCTTGAAATCGGAAAAACAGGATCCTAAGGATGAGGTTATTGCAAAAAGCAAAGGATGTTATTGCAGATAAGCTTACAGGAAATATCGTAAAAAGAGATTTATGTTCCGGGACGTATTGTAAACATCGTAATGAAATAAAAATCACCCGGTATTTTGCACAGCCACTAGACGGCCGGCAGAATACCGGGTGATTTTATTTTTGAGAACATGTGGTGGAAGTGATGGATCACTTCCGCGAAGCTTCTGCATACCGCGCTGGATCGCATCC
>ENA-OQJV01000088-OQJV01000088.1-human-gut-metagenome-genome-assembly--contig:-NODE-88-length-14560-cov-2.538904_pt1 | contig 14560 bp, 15 predicted proteins | sample MGYA00242616_ERZ504783 | MGnify/ENA primary metagenome ERZ504783 (study PRJEB26092, sample SAMD00036360) | human gut metagenome | host: Homo sapiens | study: EMG produced TPA metagenomics assembly of...
AAGAAAATACGGCGTTGTCACAGCACCGACGGGAGCTGCTGTGCAGGATATCAAAAACAATTGTCACTCCGCCCGGAATCCCTTTGTCCAGATCATCCTCTACCCGGCCCTGGTGCAGGGAGAGGGAGCGGCGGACAGCATCGTGGAGGGCATACGCCGTCTGGACGTACTGAATCTGGATGTGCTGATCGTGGGCCGCGGAGGCGGTTCGATCGAGGATCTTTGGGCGTTCAATGAGGAAAAAGTAGCGCGTGCCGTTTTTTCCTGCCATACGCCGGTGATCTCCGCCGTCGGCCATGAGACCGACACAACGATCATCGATTTCGTGGCAGATCTGCGCGCCCCGACCCCGTCCGCAGCGGCGGAGCTGGCGGTCGCTGATGTCCGCGCGGTACTCAACACACTGGAAAATTATAAAAGCCGCATGAACCATGCGATGGCAAACCAGACGCAGAGAGCGAGAAGCCGCCTTCTGCAGTACGAGACAAAGTGGAAGTATCTCGGACCGGAAAATAAGATCCGTGACCAGAGAGCACGCCACGCCGAGCTGGAGCGTCGGTATACAGATGCGATGGAAGAAAAGCTACAAAGAAGCGCGCCACCGCCTTGCCCTTTACATTCAGGCGATGAAGGGTCTGTCCCCGCTGGACAAGCTGAACCAGGGCTATTCCTACGTGGAAAAAGAAGGAAAAGCCATCACTTCGGTGCAGGATGTCAAAGAAGGTGATCTGCTCGAAATCTGTGTATCAGACGGAAAGATCGCAGCGCGCGCAGAGAAGACATCGGCCGTATCCTGGATGGAACAATCGTGAAAAAGCAGAGAATCGAGAAAACATGGGAAATATGGAAGCAGAAGAGAGAAAAGAAGAAGGAACCCCTTCCGGTGAGACACTGGAAGCAGCATTTGGAAAACTGGATCAGATGCTCGAAACGCTGGAGAGCAGCGATGTCAGCCTGGAAGACTCCTTTCGTTTATACAAGGAGGGAATGGAGCTTTTGAATGAATGCAGTCAGAAAATTGACCGCGTCGAGAAAAAAATGCTCCAGATGAATGAGGATGGAACATTCAGAGAATTTTAAAGCGGTACTCGAAGAAAAAACGCGGGAAACGGAAAGTATCATTGCCGCTTACCTGCCGAAAGAGGAAGGCTTTGCAAAGGAACTGGCAAAAGCCATGAATTACATGTCCAACTTCTGTTTGGAAGTTTTGAGCTTTAAGTTCATCCAAGATTTCAAGATTTGAACGACTAGCTTCAAATGAGATAACGTCAGCATCCAAGTTGTCGATAGCTGGAATGATATCTGTAAATTCTGAGTAACACATGTGAGTGTGGATTTGTGTGTCTGGTGCTACTGTTGAGTGAACCAAACGGAAGGCTGGAATAGCCCAGTCGAGGTAATCCTCGTACCAGTCACTACGACGGAGTGGCAATTTTTCGCGAAGAGCAGCTTCGTCAATTTGGATAATTTTAACGCCTGCAGCTTCAAGGTCAAGAACTTCATCTTTGATTGCAAGAGCAATTTGAAGAGTTGAATCTTTGATAGAGATGTCTTCACGTGGGAATGACCAGTTAAGGATAGTAACAGGTCCAGTCAACATACCTTTAACAGGTTTGTCAGTACGGCTTTGTGCGTAGCTAGACCATTTCACAGTGATTGGGTTAAGACGAGTCACATCACCCCAAATGATTGGTGGTTTAACCCCACGCATACCATATGATTGCACCCAACCGTTTTTAGAGAAGAGGTAACCTGACAAGTTTTGACCGAAGTATTCAACCATGTCGTTACGTTCGAATTCACCGTGTACAAGCACATCAAATCCAACTTCTTCTTGCCATTTAATCCATTCATCAGTGATTTCAGCAAGGAATGCATCGTATTCTTCTTGTGACAATTCATTCTTACGGAAAGCCAAACGTTTAGCACGAACTTCCTTAGTTTGAGGGAATGAACCGATAGTTGTTGTTGGAAGCAATGGAAGTTTGAAAGCATCTTTTTGAATCACTTCACGTTCTGCAAATGCTGGCAAACGAGTGTAATCAGCTTCAGTCAAGCCTGCAATACGAGCACGAAGTTCAGCATTTTCACCAACACGCTCAGTCGCAAAGAGTTCTTTGTTGGCTGCAAGGGCTTCTGCACCTTGACCATTGCGGATAGCATCCAAATCACGCAATTCGTCCAATTTTTCAACCGCAAAGCAAAGTGGTTCAAGATAGCTGGTTCAAATTCTTCGTTAGCAGTTGTAAATGGTACATGAAGAAGTGAGCAAGATGTTGTCAAAACAACATTTTCAGCTGGCACTTGTTCAAGAATTTCAAGACTCTTCTCGTAGTTGTTACGCCAGATGTTTTTACCATTGACGATACCGGCATAGAGAGTCTTATCAGCTGGGAAACCACCTTTAACCAATTCAAGTGTTTTCTTACCTTCAACAAAGTCAAGACCAATACCATCAACTGGCAAGTTCACAAGGTCATTGTAGACATCACGAACATCACCAAAGTAAGTTTGAATCAAGACTTCAAGGCCTTTCTTATCAGCCAAGAGTTTGTTGTAGAGGTTCAAAAAGAGAGTTTTTTCTTCTGCTGTCAAATCTTTAACAAGAGCTGGCTCATCGAGTTGAATACGTGTAGCACCAAGCTCTGCCAATTTTGCAAAGACTTCTTGGTAAGCTGCCACAAAGCTGTCTACAAAGTCTTCTGCTTTCACACCGTCTTCAAAGTCAGATAATTGAAGGAAAGTGAATGGTCCAACGACAACTGGACGTGTGTTAAGTCCCAATTCTTTAGCTTCTTGGTACTCATCAAAAATCTTGTGACCAGCAAGTTTAACTTCTGTTGTTTTTTCAAATTTAGGAACGATGTAATGGTAGTTAGTGTTAAACCATTTTTTCATAGGAAGGGCACGTACATCCCCTTTTCACCTTGGTAACCACGCGCCAAAGCAAAGTAACGTTCAAGATCTGTCAAATTCAAGTTTTGAACAGATTCAGGTACGACGTTGAAAACGGAAAGCTGCATCAAGGAAGTTATCGTAATGTGAAAAATCATTTGAAGGAATTTCACTGATACCCTTCTCTTTAACAATATTCCAGTGTTTTGCACGTAAGTCTTTGGCTGCTGCTAAGAGTTCATCTGCAGTAATTTCATTTCTAAAGTATTTTTCTGTTGTAAATTTTAATTCGCGGAATTCACCCAAACGTGGGAAACCAATGATAGTAGTTGACATCTTGTGTCCTCCTCTTTATTGTTGAACTTATCTTACCAAAGAAATGGGTGGCTGTATAATTGCTATTAGTTTTCTCTATATATAGTTTTTGACTATAACCTATAAAATAAAGGGTTTCTAGCTACCGTTATCTCCTTTTGTTTAGATATTGTTATAGCTAATAACTATATATCAACCAGATAAATCCTTTTTTATAACAAAAAATCCCTAGACTTTTGTCTAGAGACTCTATTATTCACTAAGATTAGAACACTAAGCTCTATAAGTGCTCAGTACTTCCTCTTGAAGCCAAGATGATGTATAAGACATATTTTCACTATTGTAACTATTCCAAATAAAATAACCAAAAACTACCAATACTAATAAGAAACAAATTCCTAATACGGCTAACCAAATGATTTGTTTCTTTAAGCTATCATACTCACTCATATAGCCATTATGGATTTTAATGAGTTCATTTCTTTTTTTGTTACTTGACTCTTTAGCAATGGCAATTTCTAGCTCATACATTTGATGCTTCCATGAATTCTTAGAAGTGCCTTTTTTCTATTTTATGGTTTGAAAGACTGCTGTTGCCCTTCTTTAAATTGTTTTTTTTTTGTTCATACTTCCCTCTGAAATCTTCTTTTAGTCACCACTATTATAACATATGTAAAACTGTCAAAAAAGTTCATTTTTAGTTAAAATTTTGAGAAAGAGAATTAAAACATGAAAAAGAACCAGAGGGAAACTTCTTATGTTATACTTTAAGTATGCATAAGAAAACTGTTATTGATTTTAAGGAACTTGGCGCCAGACAAATCTTTACTGATGCCATTAAAGAAACTAAAAACAAAGAACATTAAGGAAGTTAAGCACCTTTTAGCTGAAGTCGAAGCCTATCAAAATGAAGGCTATTATGCAGTAGGTTATGTTTCCTATGAAGCAGCCCCTGCCTTCGAGACAAAATTTCAGGTTATTGCTGGTCCATTAATGTCAGAGTATCTCCTCTACTTCACTATTCATGAAACTGTTCAAATAGAGCCTATTCCACTTGCTTATGAGCCAATTGCCTTACCAAAATCTTGGCAAGAGCTAACTTCTGCAGAGGAATACAAGGCTGCTATTGAGCAAATACACCACCATATTCGACAAGGTGATACTTATCAAGTCAATTATACTGTTCAACTTCAACAGAACCTGACAGCTGATCCCTTTGCCATCTATAACCGATTGGTTGTTGAGCAAAATGCACATTACAATGCCTTTATTCAGCACGATGATGTCTCTATCATTTCCATAAGCCCAGAACTCTTTTTTAAAAAAGATGGTGATAGATTGACCACTCGTCCTATGAAAGGTACTACTAATCGTGGTTTGACAAGTGAATCTGACCTCAAACAAGCCCAGTGGCTAGCTCAGGATCAGAAAAATCGCTCTGAAAATATGATGATTGTCGATCTTCTTAGAAATGACATGAATCGTATTTCAAAAATAGGAAGTGAGGATGTCAAGAGCCTTTGCCAAGTTGAACAATACTCTACGGTTTGGCAAATGACTTCGACTATTGAGACGCAACTCCTACCAAATAGTAGTTTAAGCGATGTCTTCCAAGCCCTTTTTCCATGCGGCTCGATTACAGGTGCCCCAAAAATAGCAACCATGGAGATTATTAAGAAGGTTGAAAAACAGCCTCGAGGTGTCTATTGTGGAGCTATTGGTATCTTGATGCCACAGGGACCTAGTATTTTCAACGTGGCCATTCGAACACTACAAATGGAAGGAACCAAAGCTATCTATGGTGTCGGAGGAGGTATTACCTGGGATAGCAACTGGGAAGCTGAATATGAAGAAACCAAGCAAAAAGCTGCTGTTCTATACCGTCAGAACCCCAAATTCAATCTCATTTCAACTGGTCGTGTCCATCAAGGAAAACTGCTATTTCTTGAGGAGCATATGAAACGCTTGCAAGAGAGCAGTCGCTACTTTGACTATCCTTTCAATGCAGAAAAAGCACACTATCAAGTCGAAGCTCTGTGCCAATCACTAAACCTTGACAAAGACTACCGTCTTAAAATGTCACTTGCAAAAGATGGTGAACTGAAGTTTGAACATACCCAATTAACAAACTTATCTAATGACTTCTGCCAAGCAAGGTTAGTTGAGCAAAGGCATCCGTTGGATAGCCCCTATACCTTCTTCAAAACAAGTTACCGTCCTCACCTTAGTATCGAACCTCACGAACAAATTTATTATAATCATGAGGGGCAACTCCTAGAAACCTCTATCGGTAACATCGTTCTTAAAATCAAAGACCAACTCTACACACCACCCGTTCACCTCGGCCTCTTAAATGGCATCTACAGACAAAGACTTATTGCTGATAATAAGCTTAAAGAAAAAGTCTTGACCTTAAAAGATATGGAACAGGCTCAGGCCATCTATGGATGCAATGCGGTGAGAGGGTTGTATGAATTGAAGGTGAAAAAACAGAATTATCTCTAAATAAAAAATGCGGGTTCTTTGTACACTCCTACACTTGCTAAAGAGAAAAGAAACTTCAATATTCTATTGGTGAAAAATCAACAACTTAATAGTAAATAAAGTATAATACTTACTGATGGTTATTCAGTTATCGTGACTGTAATGATGAACTTTTTGGCTTATAATTTACTAGCCTTAAAACTCAGTAATAATTTAGAAAGGATACAAAACCTTAAATGAAAAAATTTAAAGGCTTGACTTCTGCTGAAGTTCAAGCAAGTAAAAACGCCCATGGCGATAATAGGCTCTCTAGTAAAGAGGCAAACTCGCTCCTCTCAATCTTTATCGAAGCCTTCCAAGATCAATGGATTCTTATCCTCTTGGCTGCCTTAGGATTTAAAAATCATCTTCAACTTTGTTGGAATGATTTTTCCCTGCTATTGGTGAAGCCAACTGGTATGAGGCTATCTCACTAATTTTTCGCCATTTTTGATGTCTACAGGATTCTCAGCAGTCTCACAATACCGAAATGAGCAAAAATTCAACACTCTTCAAGAAGAGGCTTCAAAAACTAATGCTAAGGTTTATCGTGATGGTAAACTTAAAGAAGTTCTTGTTGATGATATTGTAAAAGGTGATCAAATTCTCCTTCAATCAGGGGACAAGATTCCAGTTGATGGTATCATCTTGGAAGGTGAGTTAAAAGTAAACCAAGCTGTCCTTAATGGTGAAAGTGAAGATGCTAAAAAACTTCCACTTGGTGATCAAGCAGAGCCAGACTCTTCCGACCTCTTTACAGAGCTCAAAGTCTTCCGTGGTACAGTTGTTACTTCAGGTGAAGCCGTTATGGAAGCTACACAAATTGGTGATAATACCGTTCTAGGAAGCATCAATACTTCTCTTCAAGAAGATAGTAAAGATTCACCATCCAAAGAAAAACTCAACAAGCTTGCTGGAAACATCGGTGTCCTCGGTTATAGTGCAGGTGCTGCATATTCAGTAATCAACCTTGTTTTAGGCTTTATTGCCCTTAATAAGGCTAATAACCTCAATGGTGGTTCAATCTTCCTTCTTATCATTGAAACAATTCTCTTTGCGGTTACAATCATCATCATGGCCGTTCCAGAAGGTCTTCCAATGATGTTGGCACTCGTTTCTTCAATGAACTCAGGACGACTTTTAGCTCAAAATATCTTGGTTCGCCATCCTGATACCATTGAAACAGCCGGATACATGAATATCCTCTTCAGTGATAAGACTGGTACTATCACTGAAGGTAAACTATCTGTAGTTGACTTCTTCCTTGCTGATGGAACACTTTATGCAGCTACTGGTGAAACTGATGCTCCTGATTTTGACACAATGTCAGATAGCCTAAAAGCTGAAATGATTAATGGTATCGGTCTTAATAACGATGCCATGGTAGCTGATGGCAGTGCTGTTGGTAGTAACGCCACTGATCGTGCACTTCTTGATTTCCTTATCGGACGTTCTCAACTTGATTTCGATACGAATACAATTACTGAGAAGCAACAATTCAACTCAGCAACAAAATTCGCAAGTGTAACGACTAACGATGGAAAAACCTACATCAAAGGTGCTCCAGAATTCATCCTAAACGACTGCTACTACTATCTTGATAAAGAGGGTAATAAACAAAACTTTACAGATGATATTAAAGCTCGTTTCCAAGAATTATCATTGGAACAAGCTAATCGTTCAATGCGTTTGCTTGCTATCCTAAATACAGATGGTAATGATAAAGTCTTGATTGGTATCGTATGTATCCGTGATAACGTTCGTTCTTCAATCAAACAAACTGTTGAAACAATGAACCGTGCAGGTGTTCAAGTCGTTATGGTAACTGGTGACCGTAAAGAAACCGCTGTTGCTATCGCTAAAGAAGCCGGTATCGTCACTGGAGAAAATGACCTTGTCCTTACTCACGATGAACTCTCTGCCCTCTCAGATCAAGAACTTAAACAACAATTGCCTCACTTAAAAGTGGTAAGTCGTGCCCTTCCAATGGATAAAAAACGTCTTATTGAGGCAGCTCAAGACCTCGATATGGTCGCTGGTATGACAGGTGATGGGGTCAATGACTCACCTGCCCTTAAATCGGCTGATGTCGGATTCTCAATGGGTGATGGTACTGAAGTCGCACGTGAAGCCTCAGATATCGTTATCTTGAATAACTCATTGACTTCGATTGAAAAAGCCGTCCTCTATGGACGTACTATGAGTAAGTCAGTAAGTAAATTCATTATCTTCCAATTAACCGTTAACGTGACTACAATTGCTATGTCACTTCTCTCACCACTTTTGGGCCTCAAAGAACCATTTACAATTATCCAAATTCTCTGGATTAACCTTATCATGGACACACTTGCTGCCCTTGCCTTTGGTGAAGAGCCTACCCTAGATCGTTACATGAATGAAAAGCCAGTTGCTAAGAAGGCAAATATTCTTACTGGCTATATGAAATCTGCTATTGGTGTAGCTAGCGTCTTCATTACTCTTGTATGTTTAGCTATTCTTAAAAATGTTGGTGGTATCCAAGACTTTATCACAAATGGGACTGGCAACTTTGAAATGGTAACAACATTCACCTTTACAGTATTTATCTATGCTGTCATTTTCAACTCACTTAATACACGTAGTAATGGATTCAATGTTTTTGAACATATCGGCGAAAACAAGAAATTCTCAATTGTAATGATTTCTATTGCTGTTGTTCAAAGCTTGATTATTCAATTCGGTGGTAAGTATTTAGTACCGTACCAATGGACGTTCAACACTATATCGTTGCTCTTCTTATCGCGGTTTTGATTATCCCTGCAGATTTAATTCGAAAAGCTCTAACTAAAAACAAATAACGATCTGTTTAACGTATTATAAAACTTAAAAGGATAAAAAGGATTGGCGTAATTCCCAATCCTTTTTATAATTTATGAAGGTGATACCGTGGAAAGATCATAACATAAAAAGGCTTTAACAAGCCTTTTTGATTTATTAAGTAATACTACTTAAACTGACTAGGAGCCCCTGTATAACCTGCCCAATCCTTACTATAAAAGCGGTCGTTCAAGATATAGCTAGGTGCAGGTGTTGGATTACTTACAAATGGATCAACAGCCTTGTCAAAGGCTACCCATCCTTTCCATCCCATATGAATGGTATCTTGCATGAAGTAAGGTTGATCTCCATCTTTTGAGAAGTCAGCAATATTGGTGAAGCCTTGACTTTCCAATTGATAACGGATTTTAGAAACCGTAGCATCATACATTTCCTGACTTAGTCCCGTATAAGCCATCCACTTGCTATTAACAGGTGGGATGACAAAGATAACATTAGTATTTGACTTAGCAAATTGATTTAACACCAACTGTAGATCGCCGTATTCTTGTGAAACTTCATACGAAAGATTCTTTTGGAAACCTTTAAGTTTACCAATCTTTTTAGCCAACCGTTTCTTATAGAAACGGTCATCAATACCAAAATCGTTTGACTTGGTATGAGCTTCTGCATCTCTTACGGCAACCTGGTCAAGTGCCTCGTAAGAGAGCTTGTCTGGCAACTCTTTAAGATAAGGAAGAACCTTCTTGTCGTAATTTGCATTATTTGATGCAGCAAAAGGACTGAACAAGGCATCTTCTCGCTTATTAAGCTCTGCCATAAATTGAATATAAGTCTTATCAAGAGAATTTAAATCTTGCCCATTAGCCACTTTAGAAAGTTGAGATTTCATAGTAATCTCAGGTTTCATCTCTAAGATACGCTGAGCAGCATATTGAGAATTTGCATCCGTCTGATTTTGACTTAAGAAACTACTAAGTTGGTCGTTATTATAGAACTGCTGGAACGCCGCAGAATTGTAACCTTTTTTAGTAAACCACTGTGGTGACAAGACGTAGACTGCTGTCCCATTTTTCAATTCAGGAAGCATTTGTTGCATTCCCAAATATTGGTTTAGAGAGGCAGCCCCACGTTGTCCAATAAAATATGGGCGATAGTTACGGTCATATTTTTCAGCTAAAACAGCTGGATGAAGGGCATCAAAACGCAACCACTCACTAGACCCAAAGAAAGGGACAAATCGATGATTCTTATCAGAAAGAGCTGTCGTCTTATTAATACGACTCTTAAAGTTCTCAGTTGTCAAGGTTACTGCGTTACGTTTTTCAACCTCATAACTATGTTTCTGCCTTGAGGGTAGGAAAAAATACTATTACTACCAAGACTAAGGCACAGATTATAGGGACCAAAAATTTGCCATAAACGCTTAAGCATTGCGAAGCTCCGTTACCCCTTCAACAATCTTATTAGCCGTGTTCCAGTCATCACGACCAAATTCTGAAACTGGCACACGAATATCGAAACGTGATTCCAATTCAACGATAAGCTCAACTGTTCCCATAGAGTCGAGAACACCAGCATCGAAAAGGTCTTCATCCATCATGTCTGAAACATCTTCCATGAAGAGTTCATCAATAATTTCAATAACTTCTGATTTTACATCCATTTTTATAATTCCTTTACTTATTTTTTAGTGAACCAGAGGTCATTCAAGAATCCAGAGAAAAATCAAGAATGACAACATAACAGTGTTAAATGTAATAAAGATTCCCAAAGCCTTCGTCCATTTATTCTCAGGAAGTGGCTCAAGACCTGCTTTCTTACGTTCTTTATTAATAGTCTTCTTCTTACGTAACCAGGCATCATTGATTCCTAGACCAATACCATGGAAAATACCATAAGCAATATAGTACCAAGTAACTCCATGCCAGAATCCCATAACCATCATATTAATGACATAGGCCACATTTGATGTCGTGTTACGGTTTTTAAAAACTTTGTTACGCATCAAAACCATAACCAAACGCATAAAGACAAAGTCACGGAACCAGAAAGACAAGCTCATATGCCAACGATTCCAAAATTCTTTCAAGTCTCGTGAGATGAAAGGTTTGTCAAAGTTGATTGGGCTCTTGATCCCCATAAGATTTGATGCTGCCAAAGCAAACATCGAGTAACCCGCAAAGTCAAAGAAGAGATCAAAACCGAAAACATACATGACACCAAGTGTTGGTAAATTAAAGATACCACCCTGAGCCAAAGCTTGTGCTTTCAGTGAAGGCAAGAGCATACTTCCGAAAATCTGAGCCAAAACAAACTTATAGAGGAAACCAAGCATGATATATTTTACAGCTTGCTCCAACATATTCATCAGCTCGTCTCGCTCAGGAATCGCCTGGTAATCTTCGTTAAAGCGTTTGAAGCGATCAATAGGACCACTCGTAAAGGTTGGCATAAAGAGCATGAATCGGAGGAATTCTCCAAGTGTAAACTCTTTTAAGACACCATCCCGCATCTCGATAATCATACCAACTGATCGGAAGGTCAAGTAAGAAATGCCAAGAAAGTTTAAGAGTGACTGAGTACCATTTATCGCAGGCTCTACCTTAACAAAAATCAAGGGAAGGACTACAAGAAATGAGTGTAAATAGAAAACCCATTTATTGTCCTTTTGACTGCGGTAATGTTTGTAGGAATAAACCCAGATGATTTGCCAAACGATATAGAAGAGTAAGGCTAGTAATTGGCTAGCATGTGTTCCTGTCAGAGCGAGAACAATAAAGGCTAGACTGACCAAACATTCATAAATCGCAAAACGCTTTTTAAAGAAGAGACCCACAAAGATTGGCAATAGAGCTAATCCAAGATAGATAAAATAGAAGGGGTTACCGTAGGCTTCTAAATGGGGGAGCTGTTTCAAGAAGTCAATCATCGGTTGTTAACCTCACTGATAAGACCCTTGATATCAATTTTCCCATTTGGTGTTAAAGGCAAGCTCTCACGATAGAGGAACTTAGTAGGCATCATGTAAGACATCATGATATCTTCTAAGTCAGCCTTAATCGCCTTGGTGATATCAATTTCACGTTCAAACTGCTCACGAACACCATCCTTAAGAATCACATAAGCCAAGAGGTTCTGAACCTTATGGTCTTTATTGTAACGTGGCACAGCTACTGCTGAATCAATATACTTAGACTTATTAAGGTTTTGTGAAACATCCTCTAACTCAATACGGAAACCATTAAATTTAATCTGGAAGTCCATGCGTCCGCCGTAAAGAAGGAGACCTTCATCAGTCATCGTTCCTACATCACCAGTATGGTAAGCAGGAAGGCCATTAAACTCGAAGAAGGCTTCCGCAGTCTTTTCAGGATTGTTCATATAGCCTTTTGAAACTGCTGGTCCTGATACGATGATTTCACCCTGTTGACCATTTGGAAGGATATTGCCATCCTCATCGATAATATAAGTCGGTGAATCTTCCTTGGTATAACCAATCGGCAAACGCTTAAGGTTAGCCAGCATCTCATCAGTTACTGCTACTGCTGATAAGGCTACAGTTGCTTCAGTTGGTCCGTAAGCATTGATAATACGTGCTTCTGGGAAGCGTTGGCGAAGCTTTTGAGCAGTCTTGACAGTCAACTCTTCTCCGTCAAAATAGAAATGCGTAATTTCTGGCATCTTCTCAGCATTGAAGTCTTCAGACAACATTGCCATATCTGCAAAAGATGGTGTTGATGTCCAAATAGCAATTGGAAGTGAGAAGATCGTTTCAAAGAGCTTCTTGAAGTCCTGTGTAATGGCTGAAGGAAGCGCATAGAGTGTTCCTCCAAGCGCCAATGTTGGTGCCCAGTACATTACCGATAGGTCAAATGAATAAGGCGGTTGAGCCAGCATTTGAGGACGTTTTGGAGTCGCAAATTCCTTGTCCGTAATCATCCAGTTAGTGAAACTAAGGAGATTATTGTGTGAAATTTGGACCCCTTTAGGCTTACCTGTAGTTCCTGAGGTAAAGATGATGTAATAAGTATCATCCCCCTTAACAGGATGAGTCACTTCGTAGCTAGTCTTGCTTTCAAAAGCTGTTGTCACTTGATCCAATGTTAAGATTGGTGCTTGGACATCCTCAAGTGGGAAGTCATTGATAGCAATAATCAGACTAGGCTCTGCCACTTCAACAATTGCCGTCACACGCTCAAGAGCTGAGTGACTGTCAATTGGAATATAAGCGTGACCAGATTTAGTCAAAGCGACAAAAGTTGCCAACATTTCATACTCTTGACCGCCATAAACCACAACAGGTGATTTTTCTGGAATATCAAGACTATCAATCTTGGCTGCCAAGCTATCTGAGTCAGCCTTCAAGTCGCCGTAAGTGTGAACTTCCCCTAAAATATTGTAAACAGGAAAGTCAGGTTGTGATTGAGCAAACTGCTCAATCGTTTCAATCATATCTTTAATTTTTGTATTCGTCATTATTCTTCCTAAAATTCGTTATAGATAAAATTACCTTGACCTTGTCCTAGGTAATTGTAGAGATAAATTAGGGCCATAAAAATGGCGAAATAAAGCAAGGTTTGTCCTAAAAATACCAGGACGTTTTTATGTTTTAACATTCTAATTTTCGATACCTTTTTTTATATAATATCCTCTCTAGTTTACCATCTTATCGCCATTTTTTCCAATAAAAAAAAAAATAACTAAATTTCATTTCTTTTCCCTAATTGTCAAGTCAAGTGCAACAAAGATGTTCCTCTGATTAAGTGAGTATCTTTCAAGCTGTTTGAGTTAGCTCAAACAGCTTTTTTGCGGACTGATAGCCATGAATTCGTCTAGGTCTTTCATTGATAGCCTTTGTATAGTCCTCTAAAAGATTCTGATTTAGTTCTTTTAACGAACACCCCTTCGGAATGAACTCTCTTAGTAGTCCATTGAAATTCTCATTTGTACCTCGTTCATAAGATGAATAGGCATGTGCAAAATAAACATCTAATCCCTCTATCTTACTCAATGATGAAAATTCGTTTCCATTATCTGCAGTTATGGACTTAATGGGATAAAGTTTCATACACTCTAAGACTGCTTGATTGACATACTCTGCTTTCTTTTCCACGAGTTTCTTTGTGACAGCATAGCGTGTTTGTCGTTCTACCAAGGTTAGAATAGAAGGTTCTCCTATTGTCTTTCCACCCAGAACAGAATCGATTTCCCAATCTCCAAAACGGGAACGATTATTGATTTCTTCTGGCCTTTCTTCAATTGACTTTCCTAGATGTTTCTTGGTAGAGGGGCGCTTGGTAAATTTCTTACGGATCCGCACTGCTCTTGGCAAATCAATGACCTTAATCTCTAACAATCCTTGATGGATATAGTTATAGAGCGTCTTGGTTGAAGGAACAACTGCATCTACATGTTGGAGTCTATAGGTATGAACAAAGGTATCCACGCTATGCACCCTTGGTTTCTCTCTCATTGCTTCTGTAAATGCTCTCAGAAAGTCATCCGATACGGAATCCAGTTTCAAATAATAGCTGGCTTCTCTAGCATGACGATAACGGTTATGAGCAGCATCTGCATAATAGTGTTGGTAATAGACCTTTTGCCCATTTACTTTTTTCACTTGTGTTATGGAACCACGATTAATTTCACGAGTAATAGTAGAGCGATTTCTCCCTAGTCTACGAGCAATCTCAGCAGGTTTGAGTCCTACGCTTAAATAAGCTTCAATTTCCCCTCGCTCAGCTTCAGATAAGTGCTTGTATGATTGATTTGTGGTAGAATAATTAGTGGACATGTTCATCTTCCTTTATACTGTTTTTCGCAACTCTAGTATATCAGATGAACATGTCTTTTGTGTTGCACTTCATTTTACAATAGGGCAATTTATTCGAATTTTACGTTAGTTTTTATCTTGCTTTTACAAAGTATTGACATGTTGCTATATATTTTGTAAACTAATAGAGTTATTGGTCCCATAGCTCAGCTGGATAGAGCATTCGCCTTCTAA
>ENA-OQJV01000095-OQJV01000095.1-human-gut-metagenome-genome-assembly--contig:-NODE-95-length-13935-cov-2.611964_pt1 | contig 13935 bp, 16 predicted proteins | sample MGYA00242616_ERZ504783 | MGnify/ENA primary metagenome ERZ504783 (study PRJEB26092, sample SAMD00036360) | human gut metagenome | host: Homo sapiens | study: EMG produced TPA metagenomics assembly of...
GAGAAAGACAAAACTAATCGATCACAACATGGCTGGCAATAAGATAATACCGCTTTGATGTTGGTATAAAACGAATACATTCGAGGCATGAAGGAATAAAGATTAAATTCATTATCCAAAGAATTGTCATTTATACAACAAATGCCATTGAATCTCTGAATTCCACTTATCGGAAGCTGAACCGTCAGAGAAGCGTCTTTCCAAGCGATACAGCCCTTTTAAAAGCCCTTTATCTGGCTACCTTTGAAGCTACAAAAAAATGGACTGCAACAATCCGGAACTGGGCTCAGGTTTATGGAGAGTTAAGTATCATGTATGAAGGTCGCTTGCCAGAGTAATAAAAAAAGCAGAAAAACAGGCGGATTACCCGCCTGCTGTTGACATGCAATTTTGTAACTGTTATATATAAAGCAAGGGCGAAAAGCTGATTTTATTCAAGCCTTTCGCCCATTCTTATCATTATAGAAGATCTTATTTACAGACTTTTCTTCACAGTCTCTGTTAATCCGTCTCAAACCTCAAAATATCATGAGTTGTATCAGCTCTGACATTTAATAATCTTACCGCAAATGATTCAATCTTTCTTTGGTCTCTAATCTTTTTTCCCACATTTCCTGTTCAGTCTGATATCCGCGCGCTCTCTCCTGATCCTTTGTATATTTTTGACCAAAAAGCAAATCCAGGATATGTACAGCATCTTTTCCAGCCGCCTGCATGGTTCCTCTGCAGGATCCGCAATACGTTACAATATTGTGCTGATCAAAGTCATTCGCTCTTCTTGTATAAACACGCTCATATAATTCCGGATTTGAGCTGCATACCATACCGCCAACGCCACAACATCTGGTGTTTTTGCCGTTTCGTTCTATTTCTGTCCAGTTATAACCCAATTCATCCAAAACCCATCTCACACTCTCGTGATGAGATGTCTCATCTCGAGTTACACAAGAATCATGAATGTTGAAAACTACATCAGAGCCTGTTCCGATTCCCCTTGCTGTTTCCGGAATACCGATCAGATTCTTCATCAGATCCCAATATGCTATCACTTTCTGATTTTTAGCAGTTTCTTTAAATACTTTGTAACAGGAAGGGCATACTGTTATGATCACTTCTGCTCCCATATCATCTAAAATTTCAATAGCTTTTTTATTTCGTTCCTCAAACTTTTCGGTTTCGCCAATAAAACGGGTGACTTTTCCACAACATTGTAATAATGCGCCTACATTTTCATGTCCCAGACATTCTTTGAGGTGTTTCACAATGTTTTCTACTCCCTTTGGAGAGTATGCAGACACGGTACATCCAGGAACAAAAACATATTTTGTTTTCTGCTTCTCAGGTACTTCTTTTTTCTGCAAACTGCCATCTACTCTGGTACAGTATTCGTCTCCGCATTCCTTTTCCTGCGTACGATCACTCTCTTTTAAGATTTCCAACGGGACAAGACCATTATTTTTCTCTGCATAATCTTCTTTTAGAGCCGTGAAGATCCCCTTCATGTTAAATTCTTTCGGGCATTTCAGTGTACATTGGCTGCACTCATTACAGGAATATGCAATCATATGATCCAGATTTTCATATCCCTCCTCCAGATACTTTTTAAACAAAGATTTCGGGCACTCTGTATAATCGTTCAGCATGATACATTCTTTCATACAGAGCTTACACTCACACTGTCTGCATCGAGATGCTTCTCTTTCTGCTTCTTCTTTTGATATCCCAGAGCCACCTCATCAAAAGACGAATTCTCTTCTTTGGATCCAGCTCCTGCATATCTTCTCTTTGACCGGTAATCGCATCCCAGTCAACCGGCATTTGCTAATTTTGTTTCATATGTCCAGGTGTCTTTTAATTCTCTTCCAGACCGCAGGTCTTCTCCTCTCAGAAAGCGAATTACAGATTGAGCAGCTCTTCTTCCGGTTGCAAGAGCCTGAATAGCAATCACAGATTCACCTGAAGCATCTCCTGCAACAAAAATCTTTTCGTTCTTTGTTGACTGCAATGTATCCTTGACACAGGCGAAGGTAGAATTAGGACGCTGTTCCAGATCCTCCCCTGCAAATTCAGCTTCCACTCCCTGTCCAATGGCAAAGACAATGGTATCCACCTTCAGTTCCCTTGTATCCTCTTCATCATATGTAGGAGCAAACCTTCCGTTTTCATCAAACATAGATAAACATTTTTTAAGTGTAACACCAGATACCCTGCCATTTTCGTCTGTATGAATTCTCTGGATAGCCTGAGCATGATTAAATTTTACTCCCTCTGCCAGTGCCCCTTTAATTTCGTGATTTGAAGAAGCCATGGTATCATAACTGTCCTCAAGACAGACAGAGTAAACTTTTTCTGCTGCGTTTAAGACGCCGTGCGGTTCTTGCGCAGTCCATGGCCACATCTCCGCCACCTACAACAAGAACAACTTTTCCGGACTCTTTCACATCTTGAGTCATGGCAGCTTCCTTCAGAAATCCCGCAGCGCTGAAAATTCCTTTTGCATCCCAGTGATCCAGACTTCTGTCAACACGCCCCTGCTGTTTTCCCACTGCAACAATGACACTGTCAAAATTTTCCAGAATTTCACTAAACGGTTTATTCTTTCCGATTTCACAATTTAATTCAAATTTTACCCCCAGACGATCCAGGTAGCTGATCTCTCGTTCCAGAATTGTTCTTGGAAGACGATATGCCGGAATGCCGATTCGAAGCATTCCTCCTCTTACAGGCATTTTTTCAAACACGGTAACCTGACAGCCTTCTTTTCTCAGTTCCAATGCTGCCTGCAATCCGGATGGTCCGGCACCGATCACTGCTACTTTTTTCCCATTTTCGTCCTTACAGGAAAGATTCCAGTCTTCTTCCCGGTCAAAATGATCTGCTGCATATCTTTTTAAGGATGCAATCGCCATAGGACTCTTCCCTTCGTTCCATTTGCATTTTCCTTCGCAAGGGTGCGCACAGATTCTTCCCAAAGTTCCCGGTAAAAACAGCTGGTCTCGGATAACTTTTATTGCCTCTTCTCCTTTCCCTTCCCGGATTAATCGAACATATTCTTTTACATTTGTGTGCATAGGACACGTTGCAACACATGCAGCTGTTTCTTCTCCCATACAGTGTTCCGCAATTTCTTTCATATTATCAATTACGCTCTGCTTTAACATAATATCCCTCCTCGTTTCTTACTTCTGCTTCTTATTTGATATATTTTTCTTCCATGTTTTCGGATCAATCGCAAAAACAAACACACCTGCAACGATAACCACTCCCCATATTGCAAGCCACAATGAGATTTTACTTCCAAATAATACTGCACTGAATATAATTGTCCAAAGAGCGGCTGTGCTGTTTAATGCGGTTCCCATAGCACACCCCACTAAGTCCACTGCTTTATACCAGGATAAATACGTAATCGCTCCTAAAATTGCAATCATTGCATATCTCACTACCAGACCTGATGTCACAATTTCCTTTGCCATCGGATATCCCTGAATTGCAGGAAGAACTACCAGTGCATAGGCAATCATCGAAATAAAATATCTCAGGCAAAGACATTGCTGTGGTGTTGCTTCCACATGATCCTCTCCCTTGCTGTATTTCATGACAAATCCTATGATAACTCCCTCGGAAGCCCATCCGAATACTGCAATAACTGCAAATAGAATTCCTTTCAGAAAAGTATCCGGAATATCTCCCGTCGGACGGAATCCCAGCATAAACGATCCTGTCAGGCTGATTGCTATTCCCGTAACTGCCCGAAGAGATAAACGTTCTTTCAGAATCAGGTAAGACAATATCGCACCAACACCCGGATAAACTACAGAAATACTGGAAGCATATGGTGCAGTTGCATACTTAATAGCCAGCAGATATGCACTCATTCCGATCGGAGAACCAACCAGAGCCGCAATTGCTGTTGCCTTCCCTTTTTTCGTTGTAAACAGCAGCTTAAATACCTGTTTCAGTTGTTTGTGATACAGCAGGACCACTGCAACCCATAGAAAGCAGAAGCTTTCATGAAAAAAAGCTGTCACTAACGGAGAATACAGAAAGCTTTTTTCTGAAATCCCCTTAGAAAATGCATAGGCAGAATCCGTAAAAATCGAATTCAGTCCAAGTCTCCCCATTAATACACCGTCCAGTCCCCATGCAATTCCTACCAGAATACCTAACAATAATCCTTTCCTTAATTTCTTATCTGTGTCCATTTTACCTTCTCCTTTTTTTCTTTTTGCACGAAAATACACACCCTGTTTATTTGGACATAAGGTGTGTATTTCTTTGTTTGTTATTATTTTAACTTATTATTCTTATTTGTGAAGAAGGCACTTTTTAGTAGTGAAACGCACTTTTTGGTAGGATATGAGACAAAAAAATTATTCATCATCTTTATTTTTATGATATTCCTTCACATACTGCTTTCCCCAGTGATCCATGGCTTCCATGATGGGAATCAGTTCTTTACCTATTTCTGTCAGTGAATATTCCACCATTGGCGGTACAGTAGGATAAGTTTTTCTGGAAATAATTCCATACCTCTCCAATTCTCTTAACTGCTGTGTTAACATTTTTTGAGTGATTGAAGGAATCTGTTTTCTGAATTCATTGTACCGGATGGTTCCCTTTTGATGAAGATTCCATATAAGAAGTGCCTTCCACTTTCCGCTCAGTATTTCCACAGTCAGTTCGATCTCACACTGATAATTAGAACAGCTGATCTTGTTTCCTCTAGCATCTGGCATTTTTTTACCTCCAAAAGATTTTCTGTATCCTATTATACTATCTTATCTTTGAGATTTCATCATAAAATTATTTATATCCATACTCAGCAACCGCACGTTCACCTGCCCCTGCAAACATTTTACAAAGTACCTCATAGAACTCTTTCAGATTGAAAAATAACACAAAAAGGATGCACTACGGTAACTTCTCCATTACCTTGGCGCATCCTTCGTATTATTATTTTTGTTATTCTTCTTAATGACAGCTGTGGCTTCCGCATCCAGGCTCGCCACGTGTATCATCATTTTTTGATATTTCTTCTTTTCCCCCACTGTAAAACAGCCTCTCAGCGTTTCGTTATATAGAGGGATACAAATAAGAGCAAGATCCACCCATGTTTAACAGTATTGCCATTTAGCATCCTGTTCACCTATGGGTTTTATCTTGATGGGGATCTCCCCATACCCTCTTCATAACAGACGTTTCACTTGTCTGTTGGTTCCACCTAAAGGTGTTCACAGCACTATTTCTAATATCGGAAGGGACAGCCGATATTGAAATACGTGGACTCCCGGTGGGAGGAATAGTCTCAGCGGAAGGAGGAGTATGAGAACAAAAAACAAAGATAAAGAACTGAATCACAGACATTTTATAGGATTACGTCTTACAGATGTCGAACTGGATTTATTAGATCAAGGTGCAGCTTGTTTGTCCATTAGCCGATCAGAATATCTGAGAAAACTACTACTTGAAAAGCAAATCAATCACCAAATTGAAGTTGTTGCAGACATGAACGATCTCAGAAAACTGGTCAGTGAATATGGAAAAATCGGATCGAATCTCAATCAGATTGCCAAGCATTTTAACAGCGGTGGCAGTCAGTCACGTGCTATAGAAAATGAAATCCATCAGTGCATCACTGACTTATTCCTACTGAGAAAAGAGGTACTGAAACTGGCAGGTGGTATGAATGGCAATCGTAAAACACATTAAAAGCAGAAATGCAAATTACTCGGCTGCTATCAATTATCTTCTGTTTGAACATGATGAAAAAACCGGGAAAAAGAATTGTAGATGAATCCGGACGAAGCATCCTGCGAAAAGAGTTTTATATGGATGGACTGAACTGTGATCCGATGTCTTTTGACAAGGAATGCGAACTGACAAATGCTCATTTTCATAAGAATAAGAAACGTGAAGACATCAAAAGTCATCACTACATTATCAGCTACGATCCAGCCGATGTTACAGAAAACGGTCTTACCGGAAAGAGAGCACAGGCAATCAGTTTGGAACTTGCAAAGCAGATGTTTCCCGGATATCAGGCACTGGTAGTTACTCACACCGATGGCCACAATGAATCCGGAAATATCCATACTCACATCGTTATCAACAGTGTGCGAAAGACTGCAGTGGAAAGGCAGCCATATATGGATAAACCACATGAGGAAGCCGCCGGTTACAAGCATCGTTCCACTGATAAATTCATGAGCACTTTTAAGAAAACTGTCATGGATCGGTGCCAACAGGAAGGACTTCACCAGATAGATCTTCTTGCTCCGGCTGAAAGAAAAATCACGCAGAAAGAGTATCAGGCACAGAAACACGGCCAACAAAAACTTAATGAGATCAATCAGAAAATCATCGAAGATGGTCTCAAACCAACATCCACCGTGTTCCTTACACAGAAAGAATATTTACGAAATGCGATTGATGAATGTGCTGCCACATCCAATAGTTTTGATGAATTCCAATCTAAACTTCTGGAACAATTTCAGATCTCTGTGATTGATCATCGGGGCAGATACAGCTATCTTCATTCTGATCGACAGAAGCGGATTACTGAACGTGCACTGGGAACACGATATGGAAAAGAACACCTGGAACAGACCTTCTTACGCAAGGATCCATTGACCATTCTCTACGTCAGATCTCACCTTCGCCTAGTTGTAAATCTCCAGACAAATGTGAAAGCAATGCAGAGCCCGGCTTATGCTCATCGGGTAAAACTTTCTAACCTGCAGCAAATGGCAAATACCATTATCTATGTGCAGGAACATGGATTTGATACGCAGTCAGATTTGAAAAACACACTGCTTGCATCAAAGCAGGAATTGAAAGAAATGCAGACACAGTTTGCTCAGCATCGGTCCAATCTAAGGACTCTCAATGATCAGATTCGCTACACCGGACAGTACTATGCAAACAAGGAAGTTTATTCCCAATTTTCAAATGCAAAGTACAAAGGAAAGTACCGGAAAGAACATGCGAAAGAAATTCAGAAATATGAAGAAGCCAGAGATTGGCTGAGATCCTTTTATCAGGATGGAAAGATGACAAGCCTAAAAACCCTGACTTTACAAAAAGAAAAACTGCAACAGCAGATAGCTTCCGAAGAAGAAGCAATAAGCAGCTTGAAAGAAAAATTAAAAGATCTGGACACTGCCGATCAGAATGTTGATGCCATTCTTCAGATGCAGATTCCAGAACCAGTGAAATCAAAAACCAAAGATCTCGAACGATAACTATTACAAAACAAAGGAGGAACTATCACATGACACAAGAAGAATTTAATGTTGTATTTGAACTTCAGATGAGAAAGTGTGCCGATATTCTGGCACATAAAAAGAAAGAATATACCGGTGACAATATTGACCGCCTCAGTGCATTCAAGATTGCTGCCGCTTTACAGAACTGCGATCCAAAAGCAGCACTGGCCGGTATGATGTCGAAACATGTCGTATCCCTTTACGATATGTGTTATTCCACTCTGTTACATTTTGACATGGAACAGTGGGATGAAAAAATCACAGACTGCATCAATTATCTGATCCTTTTAAAAGCTCTGGTAAAGGAGGAACAGGCCTATGGATCACATTGAAACAGCTATCTTAAACTGCTATGGAATCCGGGAAGCAGAACAGAATATGGTCTTTGCTGCCAGACTCACACAACACGGTCATACGATTCAGAGCATGGCAGATCTGATGGACCTTTACCATCAATCCTACAGTCAGAAGACCGTAGAAAACATTGCGGGGCTTCCACATCCAACCGTACAGAAATTCATGGTCATTACCGTGGCTGTTGTTGGTGCAAGCAGACGCTTCCTGGCACAGATCACAAGACATCAGAACGAAGTAAAGTACATGAGTGCATCTCTGCAGTACAGCAATTATTCCGGTCACGCTGCATTTGCTATTCCATATGGAATCATGAAAGCAGATAAAGAAATCCAAGATATTTACAAGAAAAGCTGTCAGTCAGATCTGGATCATTATGCAGAGCTTTGTGCCTTAGGCATTGATCATGATTCAGCCGGATATGCCACACCTCAGGGACTTCGAAACGTACTGATCATCAGTGCAACGCCTTACCAGTGGAAGCATATGATCGGTCAGAGAACCTGCAGAAGAAATACGGATGAAACAAGAATTGTGATGCTACAGATCTGGCAGAGATTGTACAAATTAAGCCCGATCCTTTTTGCACCGGATCTGACCGGTCCATTCTGTCAGAGAGGAAACTGTATGGAAAAACAGATGTCCTGCCAGAATCCTATTTCAAAACTTTGGATACCGTCAGATATCTTAAAAGCAGATTATCCATTGCTCATCAGAAGGGAGGTGAGCAGCCATAAAGATTAAACTGATTGACTTTGGTCTGAAAGCAGATCATTATCCCTTCCGGCCACATGAAAATGATGCCGGTGCTGATGTATTCATGCCTTATGATTGCGTATTAAAACCAGGTGAGATTGCAAGAATTCCACTTGGATTTGGTCTTATCATCCCCGATGGATTTGCCGGATATGTCTTTCCACGAAGCAGTATGGCAGCAAAAGGACTGGTATGCGAACTTCCACCGATCGACTCCGGTTACCGTGGTGAGATCCATGCCATTATCAGCAACGTAAGCACATCTTCTCAGACCATTCATAAAGACACACGCGTCGGTCAGCTGGTGATTACACCGGTCGTGATCGCAGATTTTGTCCTGGACCTTGGTAATGAACGAGGAACCGGGGCTTTTGGAAGTACAGGAGAATAATACTATGATTACATTTGGAAGAAAATTAAAACATTTAAGACAGAAAAATCATCTCACCCAGAAAGAACTTGGCATGGCTGTTGGATTTCCCGACAGCTGTGCTGATGTCCGGATTGCTCAGTATGAGAGTGATGTCCGAACACCGAAAGAGGATCTTATGAAGCTCTTCGCATCAACACTCGGTGTTCCGGTTGAACTCTTTACCGTACCGGTACTCTCAGAACCCAGGGAGTATGAGGCGGCGGAGTATTGGAGGTATGAGTTAGGGGCAGAACTAGATTAAGTGTCGTATACTGTAATGAGGCAACGGATTATCCGCTGCCTCGCTTTTATCATTTTGAGGGGTAATTGAAAATATTCTCCTGTGTTGAGCAATCCTCTTTTTCCGCGCTTTATCTGCATATCTATATATTTCATTTTATTTCTGTTCCATCGATAAAAAGCACATATTTATCCGGATTATGAACAATATCATAATCTTTTCCATATTCAATCGGTCTAAATTCTATCTGCATAATGGATTCGCCATTTTCGATATCTTCTTTCCAAGAATATACGGTCATATCAAGGCTGGTTGCATATCCATGATCTGTAGAAAATTTTATTGAATGAAATGAATTCTCTTTGTACATTTTTAAAAGCAGTCTTGCAAATGCTTCTTTATCAGAAATATTTTTTCTGTTAGCAACTACTGTAAGATTTTCATCTCTATTCATAGAAAAACTGCCAACTACATCTGGCTCACCTTCTTTATACTTTAATAAGCTTTTTCCAATTATCATTCCAACAATAATCGAAAAAACGATAGCAACAAATACAAGTGTTATATTTTTTTTCTTCATTTTATTAAGTTCCTTAGAGTTATATATAAGTCTTTAGAACTACTATATCATATTATTTCACGTTAAACCAAATAAAAAAAGAAGAGCAATAAGCCCTTCCATCTTCTTATTCATGTATTTATTCCACCAATGCCCTCACCGCATTGATAATTCTCTGTTGCTTTTCTTTAGGTAGTTTCTCTATCATTTCAGATAATTCATTCGTAACGCCAGTAACCGAATGTGTCACAACATCAATCAATAGTGTATCTGCTGAAACATCTAATGCATTTGCAATCGCAATAAAGGTATCAAGTTTTGTTACTTTCAGTCCTCTCTCTATAACACTTACATGAGTTGGACTTAAGTTTACCAGTGCTGCCAATTCTTCTTGTGTAAGATTCTTAGCTTCCCTTGCAGCTTTTATTCTCTGACCAACCGCCTTTAAATCCATTGTGACACCTCCTTTAGAACGATAATTCGGTCTAAAATTAGTATAACGATTGATCTTTAAAACATACAGAATCTACAGATTGTCAGCTTGTTCTTTAGAACTATTTTAAATAAAAAACATTAAAAAGGCCCAAAAGGGCACTTTCCCTTTTGAGCCTATACACTTTATCAGCTAACGTATTTCACTTTCATTTTTCCTCATGGTCATGAGGCTTTTTTCTCTTAAATCGCATTCTATGAATCCTTCGATTGTTCTTTCTGTTCTTCAATAATTCGTTCTGTCGCTTTATGAATCCTATCCTTGGAATAGGGTGGTCTTAGATTCAATGACAACCGTCCTTTTCTGATCATATACGTTTCACTGCCATCCTCCGAAGCCCCCTTTCAACCAGCAATCCTCCGGATACTTTTCAGCAAAGGACCGTAACCGTTTCTGCAGACTCTGATTGAAGGTATACACATCATAGAATCCATCATCTTCATTGGTCAGAATAATCGTTTCTTTTTCACACTTTAACCTTCGCATATTCTACCCCCGCTTTCTTTCCATTTCCTGATCCAGGTACTTTGGTATCGGCTTTCCGGACCGGCGAGCAATAGCAATCTGTTTTTGATGGAGTCGTTTGATCACAGATCTTCGTTTCTTAGGTTTTCCATCCTGTTGATTTCGGGAGGTCTGATTGTTGCTGCTAGCATCAGAGGTCTTTTCCTGATTCTTCTTCTGATTATTCACCAGACCGTCCACCATATCATAATTGGCTTCGGTACCGGATTCTCGGCTCCGTTCATAAGTGCCGTTCTGGTAGAACTTCTGGTAATGTTCCAGACGCATTTTGCCATTGTGTTTTAGCTGTTCGACTGGATTTAGCGGTACCTGCTGTTGGATGTAATCATGGATCTTTTGTTTTGTCTTTTCGTCAAATTTCTCGCATTCTTCGACAACCATTTTTCCATAGGCATCTAGGATAACCCCCTGCGCCTGATCCCGGTATACCTGATGCTCCATCAGATAAAACTGCTTTCCATTGATGATGATGGTGTCTGTCGCAATCCAGTTCCTTTTTTTCCATCAATCTGATAATTCTCAGTTTCCATAGTGATCAGTGCTCCGGATGTGTTGATACGAATGAATCCGGCCAGATACTGTGGATAGTTTTCATCTACATAGTAGCAACTGATTTCTCCGTTCTTGTTCAATACGAGCACGTCACTGACTTCGCATTGCTTTTTCATCCGTTTCCAGATGTCAGCGACTTTTTCATTTTCCTGCATTTCATGAATCGAGATTAATCGGTAATTTTCGACAGTAATCGACACATTCTGCTGTCTTGCCTCTTGATATGGCAGATGCCACAGTGCTTTTCCTGCTGTCTGCTGATCTACTCGGTAGACTGCAAATTGATTAAGCTTCATATGCATCGTCCTCCAAGTTATTCAGATAATAATTCAGATCCAGAGAATAGTAGTATTTGTCTTCGATCTGCTGTAATTTTCCAACTGTAGAATTGATGATCTCAATTATTTCATCATTCTCAGGATCACTTTCTTCCTGTTCCAAAACTTCCAAAGCTTCTTTCAGTGTTTGGATTGTTTCTTCCTTTGTGTGCTGCTGGAAGATAGCAGTAATAGTCAGTTCGTTTTCTTCCAGGTTTACATTTCTCATAGGCTCATTTCCCCCCTTTTCTTTTTCGGTATTGGTTTCATCTGTATATTCAGCTCCTTCTCGTTTTTTTCTTCGCTTATATTTTTTTCGTTATCCACTTTCTTATTGGATTCCAGAGGATTTTCCACATTTGGATGTCTTTCTTCCAAGTACTTTTCCACACGACTGATTGCATTTTGCACATAAGAATTTTCTCTAAATCCAGGAATCGAATTCAAAAATTCTTTCTGTATTTTTCCTTCAATCATCAGACTCTGCATTCCTTCATAATCACTTCCGTCTTTCAGATCAAAGCCAACACATTTCAGTCCATGCATACGTTCTGATGGGATTTTCTCATAAGCTTCCAAGGCTTCTGGTAATGTCAGGTCATAATGTACTTCACCCATTACAGGAAATTCAGCACATTCAGCCGCATAAAAGCTGATACATGTAAGATCATTTTCATAATCCACATTTTCTATTTCCGGGACAATATCGAGTATTTTTTCTCTTTGTGCTGCAAAGTCTGGAAGTTCTGCAAATCCAAATCGATCCACGTAATATGCCTGCATATCCCCACCACGGTTTGTAATGATCACATCACTGACCGACATAGAATGTGCTTTATAATCTGCCGGTGGATTATCGTTGAACATAGCGTACAAATCATCCAGCTTTTCATTTTCACGTAATCTGCCAGAATAGACACATTTATAATTGGCCGCATCGATTGTAATGCCATCTTCTTTGACCATTGCCATATTCATAAATAAATGTTGTTTTCCCGGTGTGCCTTCATCCACATGGTAAATCGCATAGCGGTTACCATTACCTCTGAACATTTCTTCCTCTAGGGTATAATCAAACTTAAATGGATACAAAGCCCGATCAACTCTTTCCGAAATATCCGTTCCTTCTGCAATCGTATCTTCCAGCCAATCTTTGATATCTCCCCATGATTCAAACTGCAAATACCCGGCAATTTCATGTGTCCCATCCGGTGCCAGTACAATATGTCCCGGTTCGCTTTCCCGATAATCATAGCGGTATCCGGCTGCTTCCAGTGCATCTACCAGAATGCCGTATTTTTCATGTAATTCTGTTTTTTGTTTTTCTTCAAGAATGATTTCCAGTTCTTCTGTAAGCTGATCGATCATTTCACCGGCTGTCTTGCGGATCACATCCATAGATGCTTTCATTTCCTTCATTTCCCGGCTGCTGCTCCAACCTGCAATATAAGGAAAACTATAATCCGATGTATCCAAACCAAAGGAAGAACACACACAGTAAGCAACGGATTCTGCTTCAACTTCTTTTGTCAGACGGTCTTTTTCTACACCCAGACTTTCCATGATTTCCTTGTCATGCAGTTTAGCATGGGCTGTTTCATGAATAGCAGTCTTTAAGGTCTGACTTTCACTGAGCCCTTTTTTGATCACGATTTCCTTGTCTGCATTATGATAATATCCATTGGCATTGCCATCGATCTCATCGAATCGTATCGGTACTGTGGATATTTTCTGAATGGCCTGCATGAAAGAATCAAAGTCCTGTACAGCTGCAGTCAATAATTCCGGTGCCAGTGTCTGTATCGGTTCTCCGGATGTCTGAGCAATATCAAAGACGGTAACTGCTTTAAAATGCGGAACTGTAACTTCCACCTGTTCAGTCTTAGGTTTTCCATCAGTTCCCATGATCGGTCGCTGATTTTCATCCAGAACCTCTTTTTCCTTCATTTTCTTATATGGTGCTGGTGCGATGATCGTAATTCCTTTTTCACCTTTCATGACCTGTCTACCCATGGACTGCCAGTTTTTGTAGCTGGTAACAAGTGTGGCATCCGGTCGCTGCATAGCAATCAGCATTGTATTGTTAAAGGAATAATTGTGAAACTTTGCCATGGTTTTAAGAAATTCCTGATAGCGGTTACTTGTAAAAAGTTCTTCCACACCGGATTCCAGTGACTGCATAATGCTGTCCATATCTTTTCCCTGGACCGGCAGTGGAATAGTAGTAGTTTTATTTTGTTCTGTCATAATACTCCTTTCCAAAAACGCCCTACGACATTGTGCTTATGCCGCAGGGCTTTTTATTAGTTGATGAGATGATTATTTTTTAATTAAAGTTCCATATCGTGTTTCTTTGTTTTCGGTTTCTGATCCGGCTGTTCTTTTCCAACTTTCTCTGTTTTTGCAGCCTGCGTCTTCTTTTTCTTCTGACGTTCTGTGAACCTCTCTGTCCTTTTAC
>ENA-OQJV01000096-OQJV01000096.1-human-gut-metagenome-genome-assembly--contig:-NODE-96-length-13864-cov-2.797263_pt1 | contig 13864 bp, 16 predicted proteins | sample MGYA00242616_ERZ504783 | MGnify/ENA primary metagenome ERZ504783 (study PRJEB26092, sample SAMD00036360) | human gut metagenome | host: Homo sapiens | study: EMG produced TPA metagenomics assembly of...
AAGGGAAGGCTTTGCTATCTGCCTTGAATTGCAATTTTTCCAGTAATTCAAGTATCTCTTGGTTGTTGACCTTTTTGCCTGATAATCTTAAAGGTAAGGCGATATTTTCAATAATAGGTAGTGCAGGTACCAAATTATAGGATTGGAAGATAAACGCTAAGGACTCACGTCTTAGTTTAGCAAGTTTATTAGGACTAGTTTGATAGGGATCTAAACCTTGAATCTCAACCTTTCCTTGACTTGGTTGCAATAGACCTGACATACATTTTAATAGTGTTGATTTTCCAGAACCACTGACACCTAATATAGATATAAATTCACCATAGTTAGCTGATAAACTGAGACCGTTTAAAATCTGAACAGTCTTACCCTTGCTTAATTCAAACGACTTAGCAAGGTTTGTTACTTCGATTGCCTGTGTTTTCATAGTCATTCTCCTATAAGTTGACTTTTTTCTATTGTATCATTTTTAATAAGCTGTTGTAAGTGAATAAATAATAGTTTGGTAAATAAAAGTTAGAAATAATTCAATCAGACAAAAATCAGACAAAACCGCAATTTAAGCACGAAAAAAGCCTAGAAACATGAGTTTCATAGGCTTTTCTTATCTTAATTATTTTACCTCAGTAAAGATTACGTGTTTACGCAATTTTGGTGAGTATTTTTTCAATTGAAGACGGTCTGGAGTGTTACGTTGTTTTTTGAAGTAAGGTACAAGCGTTCACCAGATTCTTTGTGTTCAAGTGTAATATTTACGCGCATGGTATCTCCCTTCTATTATTTAGCTGCGTTAGCTTTAGCGATTTTACGTCCTTTGTAGTATCCTTTAAGTGATACACGGTGTGAACGTGAGTAATCTCCAGTTGTTTCGTCAAATTGTACTGATGGAGCAGTCAATTTGTAGTGTGTACGACGTTTGTTTTTCTTCGCTTTTGAAGTGTGACGTGCAGGTACTGCCATTTCGTTTTTCTCCTTTTAAGATATAAATTCAATTAGGTTTGATTTTCATCAACTTTAACAGTATAACAAAACTTTTTTGTAAAGTAAAGTTACTTGACAAAAACTTCTCAAGAAAATATATAGTTAAAAACTATATAATGTGATAGTAAATACATATTTCACAGCTATAACAGCAAGTGCTAGAATAGGCTTATTATTACATTAAATGAAAGAATAAAAAGGAGTAAATAACTATGAGTAAAGTTCATTATCATTTTGATCATGTTGGTTCTTACCTTCGTCCACAAGCTTTAAAAGAAGCACGTGAAAAATTTGCCAATGGTGAGATTTCGCAAGATGAATTGTTGAAAGTACAAGATGAATTGGTTAAGGAATTGGTTCATCATGAGGTAGAAAATGGTCTTCAAGTCGTTTCTGATGGTGAATTTGGTCGTTCTTGGTGGCACCTTGACTTCCTATGGAACCTAACTGGTTTTGAAGCTTACCAACAAGAGGATTCATATAAATTCCATGGAGCTAAGACACGTACAACTAACGTTCGTATCAATGGTAAAATTGCTGAAAATCCTAATCATCCTTTCTATCGTGACTTTGAATATCTTAAATCAGTGACTCCTGAAGGAATTACTCCAAAAGTAACTATTCCAAGTCCATCACTCATCATTAACCGTGACCACCGTAGTGATCTTTATGCTGATTACTATGATTCATGGACAGATTTCCTTGATGATTTGGCTAAAGCTTACCATGATACCATCCAACATTTCTACGATTTGGGTGCACGTTATGTACAATTGGATGATACGACTTGGGGTTATTTGATTCAACAGTTTGAGAATGAAAAAAATAATCCTGAGAAAACAGCTGAGTTGGCAAAAATTGCTGAGGATGATGTATACACTATCAATAAAGCTTTGGAAGGTCTTCCAGAAGATTTGACTTTGGCTACTCACATTTGTCGTGGGAACTTTAAGTCAACTTATCTTTTTGAAGGTGGCTATGATTCAGTCGCTAAATATCTTGGTCAATTGAACTATGATATCTTCTTCTTGGAATACGATGATGCGCGTTCAGGTAGCTTCGCACCACTTCCAACGATTTGGAATAACCGTGATCATGTTGAATTGGTACTTGGTGTGATTACTTCTAAGGATCCAGCTTTGGAAGATGTAGATGCTGTCATTGCTCGTATCCATGAAGCGGCTGAACTTGTACCACTTAAGAACCTTGGTATCTCAACTCAATGTGGTTTTTGCCTCAACTGAAGAAGGTAATATCTTGACTGAGCAAGATGAGTGGAATAAATTGCAATTGATTAAAACAATTACTGATAAAGTTTGGTCATAATAGAAAAAATGCAGAGGACAGGCACAGCTTGTTCTCTATTTTTATGAATATAGAAAGGATGTGTCATGGATTATAAAGAGATAGGACAGAAAATTTTAGAAGCTGTAGGAGGAAAGAAGAACGTTCATAATCTAACCCATTGTGCGACACGTTTACGCTTTACCTTAGCAGATGATTCTAAAGCTGATGATGAGGCTGTTCAAGCTATCGATGGTGTGGTGAGTTTGGCTAAGAGTGGTGGCCAGTATCAAGTTGTTGTTGGGAGTGATGTACCAAATGTATACCGCGCTTTAGAAGGTTTATTGGATCTAGATGAAGTATCTAAGGAATCATCGGAAAAACAAGATAGAACTCCTCTTCAAAGCTTTTTAGCTCTTATTTCTGGGATTTTCACCCCAATCTTACCAGTAATTACAGCAGCAGGGATGATCAAGGCCGTTTTGTCCCTTTTGGTTGTCTTTAAGGTAGTAGCTGTAGATGATGTTAACTATCAAGTTCTTAATTTTATTGGCGATGCTGGATTTTATTTCTTACCTGTATTTTTAGGTGCCTCAGCAGCTCGACAGTTTAAGACGAATGCTCAATTGGGGATGTTGATTGGTGCTATTTTATTACACCCAACTTTTACTCAGATTGTGACAACTGCCAAGGAATCAGGTCATGGCGTCTCTTTCTTTAGTATTCCTCTTACATTAACTTCTTACTCATCAACGGTTATCCCTGTTATTTTGGCAGTTTGGTTTATGAGTTACGTGGAGCGCTTTGCGATTAAAATTTCACCAAAGGCTGTAAAGTTTTTCTTGGTTCCTATGATTACGACATTAATTACTGCAATCGTAACACTTTTGATTTTAGGTCCAATTGGTGCTGTCATAGGTAACTGGTTGGGGGATTTCTTTAAGTGGTTGGAAAACTTTGGCCCATGGGTTGTTCCAACAATTGTAGGGGCAACCTTCCCGTTAATGGTTACAACAGGAACTCACTATGGCTTAGTATCCATTGGAATCAATAACCGTATGACTATTGGGTATGATACGATTGCACAGCCAGGTGCTTTGGCTTCAAATGTGGCTCAGGGTGAGCAGCTCTTGCTATTGCTTTAAAAACTAAGGATACCAATAAGAAAGCTCTGGCTTCATCGGCTGGAATTACTGCGATTTTGTGGGATTACGGAACCGGCTCTTTATGGGGTAACTTTGCAAAATAAAGCAGCCCTTATAGGATCTATTGTTGCAGGGGGAGTAGGTGGCTTCTTCCTTGGTATTTTTAGGTGCGAGAAATTTTGCGGGTGGTTCCCCAGGTCTCTTGACGATTGCAGCGTATATCGGTGAAGACACACTTAAATATTTTTACACAGCTATTGCAGGTCTTGTAATTTCTGTTGTGGTATCTTTCATTGTGACCTTCATTCTTTATAAGGAAGATTAATGATTGTGGCAGACCGAGAGGTCTGTTTATTTCTTACGTTGAAAAATCCTCCACCATTTCCCAAAAGCTATATAAATTATGATAGAATAGAGTGATTATATCTGTAATAACGGAAAAGGAGGGCAGGTCTATCTGAGGCCTGTATCATCATTATGAAACTTCAAAAACCTAAGGGAACGCAGGATATTTTACCTGCGGATAGTGCCAAATGGCAGTACGTAGAAAATGTTGCACGTGAAACATTTAAGAAATACAATTATGGTGAAATTCGTACACCTATGTTTGAACATTACGAGGTCATTTCACGTTCAGTAGGTGATACAACTGACATCGTTACTAAGGAAATGTATGATTTTCATGATAAGGGAGACCGTCATATTACACTTCGTCCAGAAGGAACAGCACCGGTTGTACGCTCTTATGTAGAAAACAAACTCTTTGCGCCAGAGGTCCAAAAACCTGTTAAAGTTTATTATATTGGATCAATGTTCCGTTATGAACGTCCTCAAGCAGGACGCTTGCGTGAGTTCCACCAACTAGGTGTAGAGTGCTTTGGATCAAAAAATCCAGCAACAGATGTTGAAACCATTGCTATGGCCTACCAACTCTTTAATACGCTAGGCATTAAGGATGTTACCCTTCATTTGAATAGCCTTGGAAATACTGAGAGTCGTCTGGCTTATCGTCAGGCCTTGATTGACTATTTGACACCAATGCGTGAAAGTTTGTCAAAAGATAGTCAACGTCGTTTGGATGAAAATCCTTTGCGAGTACTCGATTCAAAAGAAAAAGAAGATAAGGTTGCCGTTGAAAATGCTCCCTCTATCCTTGATTATTTAGATGAAGAAAGTCAAGCGCACTTTGACGAAGTACGTACCATGCTCGATAGTCTTAACATTCCTTACGTGATTGATACTAATATGGTACGTGGTCTTGATTACTATAATCACACGATTTTTGAATTTATTACCACTATTGATAAGTCTGAATTGACAATCTGTGCAGGTGGTCGTTATGATAGTTTGGTTGAATACTTCGGTGGTCCAGAAACAGCTGGTTTTGGTTTTGGACTTGGTTTAGAACGCTTACTTTTGGTTCTTGATAAACAAGGTATTGAGCTTCCGGTGGAAGAAAGTCTGGATGTTTACATTGCAGTACTTGGTTCAGGTGCCAATGGCAAAGCTCTTGAGTTAGTTCAAGCTATCCGATATCAAGGATTTAAGGCTGAACGTGATTACCTTGGACGTAAGATTAAGGCGCAATTTAAGTCAGCAGATACCTTCAAGGCCAAGACGGTTATCACATTAGGTGAGAGTGAAGTGGAGTCAGGTCAGGTCAATGTCAAAAATAATGCTACTCGTGAGGAAGTTACTGTAAGTTTCGAAGAGCTAACTAAAAACTTTGCAGCAGTCCTCGAACAGTTAGAAAAGTAGGGGGCATATGGTTAGTATAGTTGATATGCTCAAACGGAGTGAAAAGTTCAGTTTGGCTTTTGATCGCAGTATGCCCATTCGTTTCCAGCAACAGTTTTGGCAGTTGATTGCCTTTCTTGATAAACATGACATTACTTGGTTTAATGATGAGCCTGCAAGTGATCATGCGATGTGTCAGCAATTACTTGGTCAAGTTTGGCGTCAAGATTGTCAAGATGTGGTCTTGAGTTTTGAAACACAGGAACGTTATTTGGGATGGCAGGTAGACGAGGAAACTGATGAACTTAGTGTTATCATTGAGGATGTTTACGGATTCCGTTGGAATAGTTTACTTGACTTAGAAACAGCCGATTATCGTTTTGAAGATTTTGAAGAGTTTGCTGAGGATTACGTGGATACTAGTGATTTGTTGAAACAATTTGGCAAATAGTTTTATAAAAAAGAAAGTCTATTAAAATTCTAACCTGAAATGGGTGGGGTTTTGATGGGCTTTTTGCTATAATAGTTAAGACTAAAAAATTAACGAAAGAAGTGTATTTATGGAACGTTCTATGTATGCCGGACGTGTTCGTAGTGAACACATCGGAACTACTATTACTTTGAAAGGTTGGGTATCTCGCCGTCGTAACCTCGGAGGTTTGATTTTCATCGATCTTCGTGACCGTGAAGGTTTGATGCAGTTGGTTGTTAACCCTGAAAATGCGGATGCTAATGTTGTTGAAACAGCTGAAAGTTTGCGTAGCGAATTTGTTATTGAAGTAACAGGAACTGTTGAAGCGCGTGAACAAGCTAATGATAACTTGCCTACAGGTGCTGTCGAACTTAAAGTTGAAAATCTTAAAGTCCTTAATACTGCCAAAACAACGCCATTTGAAATTAAAGATGGTGTTGAGGCTAGTGATGATACACGTATGCGTTACCGCTACTTGGATCTTCGTCGTCCAGAGATGTTGGAAAACTTTAAGCTCCGTGCAAAGGTAACTCACGCCATCCGAAATTATCTTGATGACTTGGAATTTATCGATGTTGAAACACCAATGTTGACAAAATCTACACCAGAAGGTGCTCGTGATTACTTGGTTCCAAGCCGTGTTAGCCAAGGTCACTTTTATGCTCTTCCGCAAAGTCCTCAAATCACTAAACAATTATTGATGAATGCTGGTTTTGACCGTTATTATCAAATTGTTAAGTGTTTCCGTGATGAAGATTTGCGTGGAGACCGTCAACCTGAGTTTACACAAGTTGACTTGGAAACCTCTTTCCTTAATGAGCAAGAAATCCAAGATATTACAGAGGGATTGATTGCTAAGGTTATGAAAGAAACTAAAGGGATTGAAGTTACATTACCATTCCCACGCATGTCTTATGATGATGCCATGAATAACTATGGTTCTGACAAGCCAGATACACGCTTTGACATGCTTTTACAAGACTTGACAGAGGTTGTCAAGGGTGTAGACTTCAAAGTGTTTGCTGAGGCACCAGCTGTTAAGGCAATTGTTGTCAAAGGAAATGCAGACAAATACTCACGTAAAAGTATTGACAAGTTGACAGAGTTTGCCAAACAATTTGGCGCTAAAGGTCTTGCTTGGGTTAAGATGACTGACGGAGCTCTAGCAGGTCCAGTTGCTAAATTCTTGACAAGTATTGAGGATAAGTTGACAAATGCTTTACACCTCGAAGAGAATGATCTAGTTCTTTTTGTAGCAGATACACTTGAAATCGCTAATAACACACTTGGTGCTTTGCGTAATCAAATTGCTAAAGAACTTGACATGATTGACAACACTAAGTTCAACTTCCTTTGGGTTGTCGATTGGCCAATGTTTGAGTGGTCTGAAGAAGAAGGACGCTATATGTCTGCTCACCACCCATTTACTTTGCCAACAGAAGATTCTGCAGCAGAGCTTGAAGGAGATCTTTCCAAGGTACGTGCTGTAGCTTATGATATTGTCTTGAATGGTTATGAGCTTGGTGGAGGTAGTCTACGTATTAATCATAAAGACCTACAGGAACGTATGTTGAAAGCCCTTGGTTTCTCTGAAGAATCAGCCTATGAGCAATTTGGATTCCTTCTTGAAGCTATGGACTATGGTTTCCCACCACATGGTGGTTTGGCTATCGGTCTTGACCGTTTTGTTATGCTTCTTGCAGGTAAAGATAATATCCGTGAAGTGATTGCCTTCCCTAAAAATAATAAGGCATCAGATCCTATGACTCAGGCTCCAAGTCTTGTGGCTGATAAACAGTTGGAAGAACTTGCCCTTCATGTAGATTTAGAAAATGAATAAAGCACCTCTTCATAAACATGTTAAATTTGTAGCGAAAAAGTCTGCGAAGAAAATGGGCGTTTTGCAGGCTGCACGTAGTATTTCCCGTGAAAAATATACTGAAAAAGTCTCAGCTTCTTTACTTTATGGGCTCTTATCGTCAATCGCCGTTAATTTCTTTTTTCAACCTGGACATGTTTACTCCAGTGGAGCAACAGGTTTGGCACAGGTTTTTATCGGCATTGAGTGTTAGAACTTTAGGTTTTGAGATACCAGTATCATTGACTTTCTATGCAATTAATATCCCTCTCTTGATTCTGGCTTGGTATAAGATTGGCCATAAATTTACTATCTTTACCTTCATTACAGTAACGATGAGCTCCCTTTTTATTCAGGTGATGCCACATGTAACCTTGACAGAGGATCCTTTGATCAATGCTATCTTTGGTGGTTTGGTCATGGGAACGGGAATTGGTTTCGGTTTAAAATCACGTATCTCTAGTGGAGGGACGGATATCGTTAGCCTCACTATTCGTAAGAAAACAGGCCGTGATGTTGGGAATATCTCCTTGATTGTCAATGGGATTATCATGGTTTTTGCGGGCATTCTTTTTGGTTGGAAATATGCTCTTTATTCAATGGTGACTATTTTTGTTTCTAGTCGAGTAACAGATGCGATTTTCACAAAACAAAAGAAAATGCAGGCTATGATTGTCACAAGTAATCCCGACCCAGTTGTAAGGATGATTCAGAAGAAACTCCATCGTGGAGTAACGATGATTAATGATGCGGAAGGGACTTATAATCACGAAAAGAAAGCAGTATTACTGGCGATTATTACGCGTGAAGAGTATACTGACTTCAAGCATTATATGAGAAAGGCAGATCCCAAAGCCTTTGTCTCCATCGCAGAAAATGTACATATTCTAGGTCGTTTTGTTGATTTAGATGACTAACAAAAAAGGAAGTTGACGAATGTTAGCTTCTTTTTTGTTTGGAGAGAATTCTTGACGAAATGCTTGCTTGACTTTACAATATCAATATGATTAGATTTTTAATTCCAACCGCAAAAGAAATGAAGGCCAGTAAGGAAGTTTCGTCTCAAAAATTATCCGAAAAGAGTGCGGCTATCCTAACTGAAATGGCAAAATTGTCCACAGATGAATTATCCACAGCTTATAAAATAAAGCCTGAGCAGGCTGAGAAAGAAAAGCAGCGCTGGGCTGCGATTTTGTCGGGAGAAGCGAAGAGCTATCCGGCTGTCGAGCTTTTTAATGGTCTGATGTATCGTCACATCAAACGTAGTGACTTATCCACATGTGAAAAAGATTTCTTAGGTCAACAAGTATTTATCACATCTTCTTTTTATGGAATCATTCCCGCTTTTTACCCGATTCAAGAACATCGTCATGACTTCCATACGAAGATAAAGGTTAATGGTCAGTCCTTAAAAAACTATTGGCGTGCCGAATATGACCAATTTTTAGAGGAGAGTCAAGTTCCAGTTGTTTCTTTGCTTTCGAGTGAATTCGAGGATGTTTTTAGTCCAACTCTTCGTAAGCAGTTATTCACGGTTAGTTTTATGGAAGACCGCAATGGGGTTCTTAAGACTCACTCTACGATTTCCAAAAAGGCAAGAGGGGCTTTTTTGACAGCTGTTATGGAGGAGAATTGTCAAACGATTAATGATTTACGAAAATTGTCTTTTGATGAGTTTAATTATCGTGAGGATTTATCCTCTAATAATGAGCTAGTTTTTGTTAAAATTGCAATAAAAAGTCTGAGTTATAAGCTCAGACTTTTTTATAGCATATCTTTACGATCGACTTGTTCATAGTTCGTTTGACCGTCATTTAGCTTGTCCCAAATAACGACTTCTCCTTGATTAAGAGATTTTTTGACATCAATAATACGTTGATTAGATGATCCTCGAAACTGGAGCATAAGGTTCTTTTTAGTGATGTCAAAGCGGCCGTCAACGAGAATGTCAACGAGTTGAAGAAGTTCTAGTTTATCAGGAGTTTCAAGCATCAACTCCTCCCAAGTATAACCAGTCCAAGACCAGATATCTTTTTCCGGGAGTTCCTTACGAATGCGTTTGACTAGGGGAATGAGAATTCCTGTGTTTAGGAAGGGTTCACCACCAAGTAGCGTGAGACCTTGTACGTAAGGTTGAGCTAGATCCCTCATGATTTGTTCTTCAAGTTCTTTAGTATAGGGAATTCCTGCCTTAAAGGACCAGGTGGCAGCGTTATAGCATCCCTCGCAATGAAACATGCAACCAGAGACGTAAAGGGAGTTACGCACGCCTTCACCATCAACGAAATTAAAAGCTTTGTAGTCAATAATACGTCCTTGGCTAAGTTCTTCAGACTTCCATTCCTGTGGTTTTGGTGTATTCCATGTCATGATTCTACTCCAAATCTATCCAATAGCGCTCAGTTTCATGGCGAATGTCCTCCAACTGGCCACCGTTGGCTAATATAACAGCTCGACTAGCAGGATTCTTGATACTACAAGTGACCAGAGCACGATGAATATTCTTTTCTTTAGCCACTTGCAGACCTTGATGAAGAGCTTCTTTTGCATAGCCTTTGCCCCTTTCAGAGGGACGGATTGAGTAGCCAATATGGCCCCCTTTTTCTAGTAAGTAGTCATTTAATCGGAGACGAAGGTTGAGAAAGCCAAGAGCATGACCTGCTTCGTCAAAACTAACTAGCTGGATAGCAGGAACCCAATTTTCAGGAATATTGAGTCCCGCTTCCGCTTGAAGATTTTCTTCTAGCCACTCTTCATAAACAAAATTGTCGGGATTCCAAAATCCACCATCATGAGCAGATTGCTCCCTTTCAAATTCAGCCATCATCTCTAAGATAGCTTCTTTATCTGTTTGGCTCGGTCGGCGTAAGATCATATTATTTCTTCTTTCCTAGTCTTTTTCAAAAGGGCTTGGACACGTGCTTTTTTATCGTTTTTGACGGTTGCATTTTTTCGTGGTAACGTTCCACTTGTTGCATACCTTTATAATCTAATTGATATTTTCCCATTATATTCCTTTCTAAAAATGAAATAAGCAAAGCAGTTGGAAGATATCATCCAGCTGCTTCTAGTTTATTATAATGTATTCTAGGTCTTATTAAAGGTGTTTACCTTCATATTTTATGGTTGAACCGTTCATGTGTTTGACTCGAGCAGAGATTTCTTTGTGGCGTCCTTTAACCATTGGGCGTGCCTGTGGATTTCCTAGATAGCCGCAAGTACGTTTGACAACATCAACTGTTTTAGGATCTGTGTTGCCACAGTTAGGACACATGAATCCACGTTCTGTTGGGGTGAAGTCCCCTTCAAAGTCACACTTGTAGCATTTATCGATTGGAGTATTCGTTCCGAGGTAACCGACACGGTCATAAGCAAAGTCCCAGACAGCTTCGAGTGCCTTTGGATTTTGCTGGAGGACTGGATATTCGCAGTAATGGATGAATCCACCAGTTGCGCCAGCTTCTGGGTAAGCTTTTTCGAATTCTAATTTTTCAAATGGTGTTGGATTTTTACGAACATCGTAGTGGAAAGAGTTGGTGTAATATTCTTTATCTGTGATATCAGTCACGACACCGAACTTTTCAGTATCCAAACGACAGAAACGATCCGTTAAACTCTCTGATGGTGTTGAATAAACAGAGAAATGATAATCATATTCGTCAGACCAACTTTCACAAGCATTTTTCATAGCTTTAACGATATCTAACGTGAACGCTTTGGCTTCTGGATTAGTCTCCCAGTCACTACCATAAAAACGGATGCTACTTCATAAAGCCCAATATAACCAAGTGATACAGTTGCACGACGATGTTTGAATAGTTGATCTACATTGTCGAATTTACCTAGACGTTGACCAAAGGCACCATACTGATAAAGGATGGGGGCATTAGCAGGTGTCGCTTCTTTGACACGTTCAACTCGGTAGACGAGTGCATCTTTGGCAATTCCCATTCTTTCTTCAAAAATTTCCCAAAATTTATCTTGGTCTCCCTTAGATTCTAGGGCAATTCGAGGAAGATTAAGGGTTACAACACCCAGATTCATTCGTCCAGAATTAACTTCGACACCATTTTCATCCTTCCACCCTTGTAGGAAGGAACGACATCCCATAGGAGCTTTAAAGGAACCCGTCAATTCAACGATTTTGTCATATGATAGGACATCTGGATACATACGCTTTGTTGCACATTCAAGAGCTAGTTGCTTAATATCGTAGTTAGGTGAGCTAGGCTCTAAGTTAAGTCCACGTTTTAAGGTAAAAATGAGTTTAGGGAAAATGGCAGTACGGTGTTCGGAGCCAAGTCCTAAAATACGAACTTGTAGGATAGCCTTTTGGATTTCACGCTCAAACCAGTTTGTCCCTAAACCGAAACCGAGAGAGGTAAAGGGAGTTTGTCCATTCGAAGTGAAAAGCGTATTAATCTCGTATTCAAGAGATTGCATAGCATCGTAGATATCTTTACGCGTTTTGGCGCGTGCATAGTCTTCACGTTTTTCTTCAGCTACCCACTCTTTAGCATCAGCTAAGTGTTTTTTGTAGTTAAGTTCTGCGTAAGGAGCTAAAAACTCATCGATACGGTCTGCAGTACAGCCACCGTATTGACTAGAGGCAACATTTGCGATGATTTGTGAAATTTGTGCTGTTGCAGTTTGAATGGATTTAGGACTTTCAACTTCAGCATTACCAATCTTAAAACCATTTGCCAACATGCCTTTGAAGTCAATCAAGCAACAGTTAGTCATAGGTGTGTAAGGACTGTAGTCTAAATCGTGGAAGTGGATATCCCCCTTTTGATGAGCATTCGCCACATGTGAAGGAAGCATTTTAAGTCCAATAGATTTTCCGACAATTCCTGCGGTTAAATCACGTTGTGTATTGTAAAGGTCACTGTCCTTATTAGCATTTTCGTGAACAACAGCCTGGTCTTTATTGACAAGTTTATTAATGGTGAAATTAATGTCAGTGGCTTGAGAGCGCTCAAAAATCACGCTTGGTACGATAGTTAATATATTCTTGAGCGATAGCATACTCGTTTGCTTCTAGCAACTCGTGCTCTACTATGCTTTGGATTTCATATATTTTGATATTTTGAGTGAAGCGGTCATTAATTTCAGCAACAATACGGTTGGCAATTCCCTCCAACTTTGCTTCAATCAATGGTGTGATAGGTGTAATAGCCTCACTTGCTTTGAGGATAGCCTCATATATTTTACTTGAATCAAAGACAACCATACGACCATCACGTTTGATGACTTTGATATCAGGGTTGATTGTAACCTTTCTTTTTCTAATGTAATCATCTAAAAATCACCTCGTTACTAATTATAGCACTAGGCAAAAAAAATCAATATATTGTGGTATATTTTTATCTCAACCACTATATATTGATTTTTCGACCTATTTTAAGACGTAAACAGTGTATCGTTCAACGCCTTTTACAGGGGCTTTTTTATAGTTTTTTGAAAGTGTAGATTTAACATCAGAAGGTAGTTGTGTATCTTGTTGAACAACTATATATTGTGCTGAATCTTGGATAATAGTATCTGAGAGAGCTTTCTGATGACTAGATTTAGCTGTGTTAAGTTCTGGAAGAACAAATTGTGAGGCTGCTTTACGACCGCTTTCCAAATAAATTTTTGCTGATGAATCGTAAACGTAGATAGTTTCATCCTTCTTAGTATTTTTAGCGAGGTAATTTGCAACAGTACTACGTTCAGTATTATTTCCTAAATTAAATAGGAACATAATGATTGGCATCGCGAAAGCAAATGCAAAGACTGCAATAGGTAAGAAGTAATTACGACTAAGGAATATACCAAAAACTTTAAGTGTGTGAATCTGGTTACCATTACGACGTCGGTGAGAAGTTCGCTCTGCTCTCTTTTTAATAGCATCATCTAAAGAAAGTGCTGTCAAGACTAGACCATAAGGTACGATGTTGAGAATACTGTAAAGTCCAAAACTTTGAGAGAACAAGCTGTAAACTACTGTAAAGATAAAACTAAGGAGTAGTACCCACTTGATACTCTTATCTTTAGCATCGCCAAGAAGGTGGTTGCTTGTAGTCAGTGCACCAATAAGTAATCCAGAGCCGATGACAGCAAAACTTTGGTAAGCTAACGTAAGTAGAAAGTCATTTTTTTCTACAGCAAGTTGTGTAAAGTTGTAAACCAAAACTTGGTTAATATAGTCCGATGTAATTTGTAAATTTAGGATAAAGTAAAGACATAGATACAATACTAGAATGTTACCAAAAATAATACAAAGAACTTGATAAAAACCACGAGCAAAGTGCTTGTTGACAAGGTTGTAAACGAAGATTGTCACAAGTGACAATATCCAGAAAATAAGAGTTCGAGCTTCAAAAAGAGCTCCCGCAGTGCCAG
>ENA-OQJV01000097-OQJV01000097.1-human-gut-metagenome-genome-assembly--contig:-NODE-97-length-13855-cov-2.566579_pt1 | contig 13855 bp, 14 predicted proteins | sample MGYA00242616_ERZ504783 | MGnify/ENA primary metagenome ERZ504783 (study PRJEB26092, sample SAMD00036360) | human gut metagenome | host: Homo sapiens | study: EMG produced TPA metagenomics assembly of...
CCTCGGGTTCATGAAACCAAGCGAGAAGATCATCGAACTGCTCGACGCCGCGTGATAACCTCAACAACCGACAACGTGACCATGGAAGGCCGCTCAAACCTCAGGTGTTGCAACCACCACTAGAATCCGCCGACAGCTCCCCTCGGAGAGGGGAGCCGAGTATAGCTAATCCGCTAATCCGCTAACGCAGGAAACAATCCGTCAGTCAGCAAGCGCGAACTGGCTGTTGTAGAGGTCGGCGTAAAAACCGCCCGCCGCCAGCAGTTCATCATGCGTGCCGCGCTCGATCACGTCGCCGTGGTTCATGACGAGGATCATGTCGGCGTCGCGAATCGTGGAGAGGCGATGCGCGATCACAAAGCTCGTACGCCCCACGGTCAGCGCATCCATGGCCTTCTGAATCAGCTCTTCAGTACGGGTATCGACCGAGGAGGTGGCCTCGTCGAGAATCAGAATCCGCGGATCAGACACCATCGTTCTGGCAAAGGCGAGAAGCTGGCGCTGGCCGTTGGAAAGACGGGCACCGCGCTCGCTGATCTCGGTGTCGTAGCCGTCCGGCAGTTCTATGATAAAGTCATGGGCATGCACGGCCTTTGCGGCGGCAATGATTTCTTCCTCCGTGGCATCGAGCTTTCCATACGCAATGTTGTCGCGAATCGTGCCGGAGAAGAGAAAGTTGTCCTGGGTCATAACGCCCATCTGGGCACGCAGGCTGTTGATGGAGACATCCGTCAGGCTGTGGCCGTCGACGCGGACCGTTCCCGAAGTAATATTGTAGAAACGGCTGATCAGATTGACAATGGTCGTCTTTCCAGCGCCGGTCGGGCCGACGAGTGCGATCGTCTCACCGGGAGCCGCTGTAAAGCTGACATCTTTTAAAACCAGCGTGTCCGGATCATCGGAGTAGGCAAAGCTGACGTGGTCGAATGTTACTTCTCCTTTGATCGGCGGCAGTTCTGTGACGCCAGGCTTGTCGGCAACCTCCGCCGGTGTGTCGAGGATCTCAAAGATTCGCTCCGCAGCGGAAAGGTTCGTGATCAGCTTGTTGTAAAAACCGGCCAGGTTCTGGATCGGATCCCAGAACATCGTCAGATACATCGCAAACGCCGTGAACGTACCGATCGGAACGGCATCCACGCCGAGCACGGAAATACCGATAAAATACAGAAGAAACGTTCCGATGCCCCAGGTCACCTCGATCACAGCGGAAAAACCATCCGCCAGGCGGACCGCATGGATGAAGGAGTTCTGATGCTCAAGAAGAAGCCGGTCAAACTCGCCCTGCGATTCCTGCTCTGCGGTAAAGCTCTTGATGATGCGGATACCGGAGAAGTCCTCGTGGATATACGCCGTAACATTGGAAGATTTTTTTCCGGAACGTCTGCCATCTCTTGTGTGCGACGATCTGAATAAAATACATGCCGATAGCGATCAGCGGCAGCACGAGAATCGCACTTAAGGAGAGCCAGATGTTTTTGATCATCATGATCACCAGAATAGCGATGATCGTGAGAATGTTCGGAATCAGCTTTGTGACACCGTCGTTCAGCACATCCTTTAACGAGTTGACATCGCCGATGATGCGCGCCAGAATCTTTCCGGCCGGACGGGTATCGAAAAAGCTGAAGCTTAAGGTCTGGATATGCGTGTAGAGCTCGTCACGGATTTCCAGAAGAATGTTGTTGGTAATGCGCGCCATCAGAAGCATCCGCAGGCGGACACCGGCCGCGTAAACCAGGTTGATCACAACCATGAATACGCAGAGGGCAACAAGCCCGCGCCAGTCTTTCTGCGCAATATTGACGTCGATGGCGTACTCCAGGAGGCAGTGGGTTCACAGTGGAAATCGCAATGGTAACGGCGAGAACCACGAGAACAACGGCAACCTGGCGTTTATAATTTTTTAAGTTAGGAGAAGAGGCGGCGGATGGTCGCGCTCTTTAAGACCTCTTTCTGCTCTTCATCTACTTTACTGGAATTGATAGCCATAATCGTATTGTTCCTCTCTTAACGGGTAAGTAAATACAGAAGTTGTCGGGTAACAAATTAAATTGAATTAAGCATTGGCAGGAAGTGCCTGCTCGAGGGCTGCCTTTGCTTTATGGTAATCACCGTACTGAGCCTCCCAGGTGGAGTAGTACAGGCCTTTCTGTGCCATCAGACTCTCATGCGTGCCGCGCTCGGCGATGCGTCCGTGATCGAGATACAGGATCTCATCGGCACTCTGCACCGAAGAAATGCGATGGGCAATGATGATCTTGGAAACATCTTTTTTCTCGGCGAGATGGCTCTGGATTTCGTATTCGGTCTCCATATCGAGCGCCGAGGTGGAATCATCCAGTACGAGGATCGGAGCCTGTTTTGCCAGGGCGCGTGCGATGGAAAGACGCTGCTTCTGACCGCCTGATAAGTTCTTGCCGCCCTGCTCTATCATGTAGTCAAGGCCTCCCTCTTTGCCCTTTACAACCTCTGTCGCCTGTGCTATATCGAGTGCCTTCCACATTTCCTCCTCTGTGGCATCATTTTTGCCCCAGCGCAGGTTGTCGGCTATCGTTCCTGCAAAAAGCACTGCCTTTTGCATTACAACACCGATTTTATCTCGAAGCTGCACTGCATCGTAGTCATTTATATCATTTCCCTGAATCCTTATAGTACCCTTTGTGGCATCATAAAACCTCGGGATAAGGTTTACAAGGCTTGATTTTCCTGAACCTGTACCACCGATGATTCCGATCGTCTGCCCCTTTTGCACTGTAAAGCTTATATCTGTGAGTGTCTCATCGGCCGCTCCCTCATAGGTCATGCAGACATGGTCAAACTCAACCTCAGGTGCGCCGTCCTTTGTCATCAATGAGCTTAGGATTTTTCTTCAGGAAGCTTTGATGGGATAGAAAGCACATCCGCTATACGATTACCGCACGCCACTGCCTTTGTCACCTGTACGATGAGGTTTGCAAGCTTTATCAGCTCGACAAGTATCTGTGACATGTAGTTTACAAGTGCCACAACCTCACCCTGTGTGAGGATTCCTGCGTATACCTGCTTGCCGCCTGATACGATAACTGCGATTGTTGCGATATTTATAATGATAAATGTCAGAGGATTGGTGAGTGCTGAGATTCGTCCTACAACCTGCTGCATATTGGTTAAAAATTCGTTGTCCCTGTTGAAGCTGTCAATCTCATCATTTTGCTTATTGAAAGCTCTTATAACCCTGGTTCCCTCTAAATTCTCCCTGGTGTGTGAAAGCACTGTGTCAAGAGAGCTCTGCACCTTTTTGTAAAGCGGAAGGCTTGCAGCCATAACTGAGAATACCACTATTGAAAGCAGAGGTATAGTAACAACAAAAACCATTGCCGCTCTTACATTTACTGTAAAAGCCATCGCCATAGCTCCGAATACAATAAATGGCGAGCGAAGGAAGAGTCGAAGCACCAGATTGACTCCTGACTGCACCTGGTTTATATCGCTTGTCATCCTCGTGATAAGTGTCGATGTGCCCACTGTATCCATCTTTGAGAATGACAGTGACTCTATCTTTTCAAACAATATATGGCGAAGTTTTGTGGAAAAACCAACTGCCGCCTTTGCCGCAAAATACTGTGCTGTGACCGAGCTTACCAGACCAACTGCCGCAAGCAGCACCAGCACACCTCCCATCTTCCATATATATGGCTTGTCCGAAGCCGTAATTCCGTTATCAATGATTGCCGCCATGACAAGCGGTACTATAAGCTCAAAGGATGCTTCCAGCAGCTTAAATAACGGAGCACAGATGCATTCCTTTTTGTACTCCTTCAAATATTTTAATATCTGTTTCATCTTTTCCCCTTTCAGATTTTATGTCGCCGATTACAGCTTCACTATTATAGATGATTTTTCTCATATATACAAGAAAAACGATACACTAAAAAACCAGTACCCTGCGGTACTGGTTTCATATATCAGCTCTTATGTATATGCTTCTTGATTGCTTCAAAGCTCTCAGGACTGATGACATGCTCTATACGGCATGCGTCCTCTGCTGCAATCTCCTTATCAACACCAAGCTTCTCAAGACACTCTGACAAAAGCTCATGTCTTTCGTATATCATCTCTGCTATCTGTCTTCCTGACTCTGTGAGTGTGATAAATCCTGCATCACTAACTGTGATATTGTTCTTCTCTCTAAGGTTTTTCATGGCTATACTCACGCTGGATTTCTTATATCCAAGCTCATTTGCTATATCAACTGAGCGTACCACAGGAAGCTTCTTGCTGAGAATAAGTATGGTCTCTAAATAGTTTTCTGATGATTCATTGTTTCGCATTTCGAATACCCCCGTGAGTTTATTTTCGTTCGTTTTAATTCAGTTATTTTATTATAACATACATTTTATTGTTTGCAAAACTTTTCTTTTGATTTGTACGTGATTTATAAAAATCCAAAAAAATATCAAAACCCCATATTTGTTATTGACTTCTAATTTATGTTAGTGTATACTAACTATCGAATCAGAAAACAAACGTATGCATGATATATTTCTAAATCTTGTATGCCATAAATGTTTAATTATACCAGATAAGACCGGCCGATCACCGGTCTTATTTATTCTATAAAAAAGGTAACTATTTAGCTTATGCGAGGGCTCTCTTTAGCCTGTCAAGCCCTTCCATAAGCACAGAACCGGGGCATGCGATATTCAATCGCACAAAGTAACGGCCATTGCCTCCAAACTCAGCTCCCTCCGACAGATAAAGGCCTGTCTTTTCGCGAATCATCTGCGTAAATGCCACAGAATCATCTGTGAGTGCACTGCAGTCAAGCCACATGAGGTATGTCGCATCGGCATCCACTACATGTATCTGCGGCAGGTTTTCTGCCATGAAGTCACAGACTGTTTTGCGGTTTTCCCAGAGATATTTTCTGAGCTCCTCAAGCCACGGCTCACCCTTTGTGAATGCCGCAACTGCTGCCGTGATGGCAAATGCGTTTGGCTCCGCCACCTCGTCTGTATTTAATGCACGCCATACTTTGTGGCGCAAAAATTTATTTGGCACCATCACTGCCGCAGTCTGTAAGCCAGCCATATTAAAGCACTTGGTCGGTGCAATACAGGTGATGCTTATATCGGCGCAGTCCTTTGATGCTGCCGCAAACGGCACATATGATTTTCCCGGTGCTGTGATGTCGCAGTGTATCTCGTCTGATATGACCGTCACATTGTACTTCCTGCAGAGTGCACCTATTTTCGCAAGCTCATCCTTTGTCCAGATGATACCGCACGGATTGTGAGGGTTGCAAAATATCATAAGCGAGGTCTGTGGATTGGAAAGGTCATGCTCCAACCTGTCATAGTCCACAAAATATCTGCCGTTTTCGTATCCAAGCGGGCTTTCCTGCACATTTAAGCCGTTATTAAATATGGAATTAAAAAATATATTGTATACCGGCGTCATGATAAGCACATTTTCACCAGGTGTTGTGAGCTTTCGCACTGTAGATGATATGGCCGGTACGACCCCTGTGCAAAAAATCAGGCTGTCTCTTTCGATTTTAAGCCCATGGCGTCTGTCCCACCACGAAATATACGCATCATTCCACTCATCCGGAATGATGGAATAGCCAAACACTCCGTGAGAAACACGCTCTGATATTGCATCTATTATCTGTGGAGCTGTCTTAAAATCCATATCTGCTACCCACATCGGGAGCTCATTTTCTGCCACATCCCACTTTAGTGAGCCTGTATTTCTTCTGTCTACAACGGTGTCAAAATCATACATAGATTATTTTCCCTCACATATTATCTTAGTCTTTGATGGGTCAACTCTGTCCTTTTCGATAGTCAGTGTGCCAATCTCCTTTGCCCTTATCACTCCGCTTGTCGGATTTAAAACACTGTCCACCTTACTGCAAATCTCTGCATCTACCGAAGAATACTCAAATGCCAATGTAGTGTTTATGAGCTTACAGTTTTTCATAACGAGGTTGTCGATGTAGCAAAGCCCCTGCAAGCTCTCTATTGTACAGTTTATAAGTGTCAGATTCTTTGCATTCCAGCCAAGGTATTCACCTGTAATAAATGAATCGTAGACTGTGACATTTTCCGTATTCCAGAAGGCATCCTTTGAGATAAGCTTTGAATCGTGCACCTCTACATTCCTTGAGCCGTCAAACGAATAGTTGCCGACCAGCTGGAAATTCTTCATGATAAGATTATTTGTATTCATGCCAAAATAATCTCCCTTTGCCGAGACATTCTCGATATCGACATGATCACAGCTCCAGAGGGTCTCCTGGGCATTTGGAAATGTCACATTTTTAAGCTTTAGGTTATTGCAGCGCCTGAAGTTCTTAGGTGCCTCAACTATTGAATCAGTGACAGAGATATTGTCTGTATACCAGACACCCGCACGCGCCATGTCAAACCATGTACAGTCCTTTACAGCTATATCACTACAGTACCATAGCGGATATTTCCATCTAAAAAAACAGCCTGTCAGGCTAATGCCATGGCTCTCCTTAAGAGGTGACTCTCCGTCATCAAAAATTGTATCATATATATCCAGGTCGTTACTTGCAAACAGGGCTCTTTCGCCTGTCAGAAACTCCTGATGGATTTGTTTTCTTTCGCTCATTATATATACTCCTTTTTCCCGGTAATTCTAAATAGTTATCTGCCATAAAATCAAATAACCGCCGAGCACATAATATATGCAGCCCGACAGTTATCATTATACCCCAAACCATACTGAATTTATAGTATTTTATATAAGTTTAATATTACAAAATTAATATTAAGAGCCTGATATTTACAGCTCAAGCCCGTCAAGTATGCTCTTAAGTGCATCTGCAGACTCCTTGAGCTTTAAAGCTTCCTCACCGTTTAACTCGATTGGGATATCGCTCTCCACTCCGTTTGCTCCAACGATTGCAGGCATTGAGAGAACCACACCGTCGATGCCGTACTGTCCGTGCATCATGTGTGAAACAGGAAGAATAGACTTCTCATCACGCATGATTACCTCGCAGATACGTCTGACCGACATAGCGATACCATAATATGTCGCATGCTTTCTGTTAATTATCTCGTAAGCACTGTTCTTTACGTTTGCAGCGATTTCCTCTGTATTCTCCTTATGCTTGTAGTGACCTCTCATCTCGCACATCTTGTGAAGCTCCACTCCGGAAACATTGGCTGATGACCATGCAACCACCTCACTGTCTCCATGCTCACCTACGATAAATGCATGTACGCTTCGGCTGTCCACCTCAAGGTGCTCTCCAAGCGCGTACTTAAGTCTTGCACTGTCAAGCACGGTACCTGAACCGATGACACGCTCCTCAGGAAGTCCTGAAAGCTTCTGTGCCACCTGTGTTAAAATATCTACAGGGTTTGCAACGATAAGTAAGATTCCACCGAAATTTCTCTTTGCAATCTCCGGAATGATGCTCTTGAAGATTGCAACATTTTTATTTACCAGATCAAGTCTTGTCTCACCCGGCTTTTGGCCTGCACCAGCAGAAACAACAATGATAGCAGCATCTGCCACATCATCATAACCACCTGCATATATCTTCATAGGTCTGGCAAAAGGAATACCGTGGCTTATATCCATCGCCTCTCCCTCAGCCTTGTCCTTATCAGCGTCAATGAGAACTATCTCAGAAAAAAGACCGCTCTGCATAAGTGCAAAAACTGATGCCGAACCAACGAATCCACATCCGATCATGACAGCCTTTCTTGGGTTTGTCTTAACAACTGCGCTAGTTTTATTGCTCATGTACGTTCCTCTCTTTCTTAAACTATAATTCAAATAGTTGCTTTATATTATAACTATTCATCCCAAACACAAATTCTCAATATCTGCTTTGTTATCAGTTGTTCTGAATAATTATCTTTTATTTATATTATACCCGCATTGTACATATAATCCGTTGTAAAAAACAACAAATTACTTGATAAAATACAATCAATAGCCCATTGTTCCCATTTTTATACAATTTTAATACAGATTTTTACATAAAAAGTGCAGTACTAAAAAGCAAACCGGACCAATACAGCTGAATGAATTGTCATTTGGCATATTGATCCGGTTATATTAAAATGCTGCATCCGCTTATTTTGTGCTTGAATTTCTGTACTCAAGTGGTGTCATTCCATACAGCTTCTTGAACTGTCTGTTAAAATGCTCCACGTTCTGATATCCTGCCTCGATTGCGATATTCTCAACAGTTGTGATGCTGTTTCTCAGCAGTGTGCGTGCCTTCTTCATCTTGGCATTGGTAACCAGCTCCCCGAAAGTCTTGCCTGACTTCTCCTTTATGTACTTGGAGATATACGGCTCTGTCAGGTTGAACTGTGCAGCCATGTCTGCAAGCGATACCGTCTTGTAGTTGGCCTGGATGAAGTTGAGCATGGCAATATAGCGCTCATCCTTCACGTGACTGTCAGCCTTGGTGGCAAGATAATGGTTTACCGCAACAACAAGCGCTCCGATTGATGCCTTGATGATATCCTCATCCACACCTGCGCCCCAGAACATACTGCCGTCAACTGTGATACCCACATATGCCATAGCCTTTGATGAAGATCCGTGTGAAAGCGCATGCTCCTCGTATACAGTGAGCTCAAAGCTGATGTCAAAATACTGCTTAATTATATTGCTGACTGCATCGAGACGGCCGTTTCCATTGGCATCTACCTTTCTGGTGCTGTCATTGTGTAAAATAACCGCCTCTGCGAAAATGCCGTTTACCTGCTTAAAGTGGCACTCCGGTATAGTGAAATATGGATGAAAATCCACATAATTGTCTGTAAAGATACTGTGTACCCACTCAGGTGAAAGCTCCTTGTGCTCCTCGTCCGATACCTGCTTGACCATATATCCGACCTGCTCTCTCATCTGCTGTGGCACATTGATACCGAAGCTCTGCTTAAGGATATATGCCACTCCGCCCTTTCCTGACTGGCTGTTGATACGGATAACATCAGCCTCGTATGTCCTGCCGACATCCTTTGGATCTATAGGCAGATATGGAACCGTCCACTTATCAAGCTTCTTTTCCTCTCTCCATGCCATGCCCTTTGAGATTGCATCCTGATGTGAGCCTGAAAAAGCAAGAAAAAACAAGGTACTCCCGCATATGGCTGTCTCTCGCCTACCTTCATTCTGGTAAATGTCTCATACTTCTCCCTGATCTCAGGCAGATTTGAAAAATCAAGCTGTGGATCCACTCCGTGTGAGTAAAGATTCATGGCAAGTGTCACGATATCTACATTTCCTGTTCTCTCACCGTTTCCAAACAGCGTACCCTCTATCTCCTCAGCTCCTGCAAGCACACCAAGCTCTGATGTGGCAACACCGCAGCCTCTGTCATTATGAGGATGTAAGCAAAGCACTACTCCGTCCCTGTACTTGAGGTGCTTGTTGATATACTCTATCTGTGTGGCAAAAACATGTGGCATAGCATTCTCTACTGTGGTAGGGATATTGATGATGGCCTTATTATCAGCCTTTGGCTGCCATACATCAAGCACAGCGTTGCACACATCAACCGCATAATCCACCTCAGTGCCCGAAAAGCTCTCCGGTGAATACTGGAAACGGAAATTACCGTCAGTCTCTGCTGCAAGGTCTCTCAGTAAAATAGCTCCGTCAACTGCAAGCTGCTTTATCTCTTCCTTTGACTTCTTAAACACCTGCTCACGCTGTGCAACAGATGTGGAATTGTACAGATGTACAACTGCTCTCGGTGCTCCCTCAAGTGCCTTGAAGGTCTTCTTGATGATATGCTCTCTGGCCTGTGTCAGCACATGTATAGTGACATCATCAGGAATCATATCCCTCTCAATAAGAGCTCTCGTGAAATTGAACTCTGTCTCAGAGGCTGCCGGGAAACCTACCTCGATTTCCTTAAAGCCTATATCTACAAGCATCTTAAAGAAGTCAAGCTTCTCCTCAAGACTCATCGGCTCGATTAGAGCCTGGTTGCCATCACGTAAATCAACCGAACACCACAGTGGTGCTTTATCTATATAATCCTTCTTAACCCAGTCATAAGTGCATTCAGGAGGCAGAAAATAACTGCGCTCGTATTTTTCATATCCTTTCATCTTAAAACCTCTTTTCGTTTGAACTGATATAATTGTAACACATAAGCGCAGTTATTGGAATGATTATATTTAATCACTTTGATTGATGTAATTTAATTTTTTATAAAAATATAATCAACTTTATTGATTTTGATTATTCTAATCAGATATTCAAGCTAAAATATCCGGCTAATCCTCTCTCTTATTACCCCAGAAAAACAATGCAACTGTTCCCGGACCGGTATGGCTTCCTATAGTCGTACCGATATCATTTATCTCTACTTTTCCCTTCATCTTAGGAAGGCAGCCTCTATCAGATCAGCTACGGCTTTAGCATCCTCATAGCATGCAGAATTTGATATATAGACCTTATCCGAATAATCGGCACCGTCCTTGCAGAGTGCCTGCATCTTCACAAGCATCTCCTTTATTGCCTTCTTTTTGGTGCGGATTTTCTCACGCACAATAAGCTTTCCCTCATTGCTCACATTCATGAAAGGACAGATATTCAGCACATTTCCCACGAATCCCGCGGTCTTTGAGATACGGCCGCCCCTGATAAAAAATGTAAGGTCTGATGAGAAGAACCAGTGATTCACCTCAAGTCTGTGCTCCATGGTCCAATCAGCCAGTGTATCAATATCCATGCCGCTATCCCTAAGGTCAGCGAGCTTATCCATCAAAAGACCAAAGCCTGACGATGCTGCCAGCGAATCAATCACATATATCTTTCTGTCAGGGTATTCCTCCTTAAGAGCCTCCTTTGCAAGCCTCGCCGAGTTGACTGTACCTGATATACCTGAGCTTAGTGTACAGTGAAGCACATCATATCCCTCATCCAGAAACTGCCTGAAGTACTCCATGTACTCCCCCTGATTGATCTGCGAGGTCTTTGTCATGGCACCTGCCTCCATTGCCTTGTAGAAATCAGGCAGTGGCATGGACTGTCCTAAATCATCCATATACTCTTTACCGTCAAGCTCATAGTGAAAGCATGCGTACTTAATATTTCTCTCGAGCATATGCTCTCTGGTAAGATCTGCTGTTGAACAGCAGCTAATCACATAATTTGACATATTATTTTCCTTTACCTTTTGACCTTTTATCATTATATGTAGTCAGATACATATGGTATCTCATGATATAAAATATCGTCAAGCTTTGCAACAGCATCATACGTAGCCTGTATTTTGCCCATCTGCAAAAGCTTCTCAGCACTCTTGTAGCCTAAAAGCAGTGTGGTAAACGTGCCAATAGACATGCTTAGGTGATGCTGTGGCTTTTTGTCGGTGAGAGCACAGTGCCCTTTCTCAAAATCAATGACAAATGTGCCATTGTTCCACGGCAGAAGCTCATCTTCTATCTCGAAGCTAAAGCAGCCGCCCGGACCATCAGGGTCACAGTTGTACTGTGAAATAAACTGCGCCACGTCGATGATTCTGCCCATGGCATATGGTCTTATTGTCTCCTTTATATCACTGTCATCGAGCTCAAAAGCGATGGGCTCGCTGTAATAGTTGTTGCCTCTGACCTCATCAATCATGGAATCATGCGCATGAATGTACTCCCACAGACCAAGCTGCGCCTCACGGTTTAAGTAGATGAGTTCCTTGATGTGCATGACATCGGAGCTGATAAGATACACCATATAGCCACACGGTTCATCATCCTCGTTATAGTAGATGGCGACCATCGTATCGTCCTCATCCCAGCGGAAGTACTCCTCCCAAGCCAGATTGTTTCTGTACAGACAGCCGTGAGTCTTCGCGGCAAAGTGAGTATGAAGCTTCTTAAACTGCTCGTCATCCCACTGCACACGGCGCACATAGCCCGGCTCCTTAAGCTTTGTAGGGATCTGTCTGTCCTTTATCACATATGTCATCTTGTTTGAGATAATCTCCCAGCCAAGTCCTCTGTAAAGAGGTATGGAGTATGGATACAAAAGGGCAAAAGACTTGTTGCTATCGCGCATCCTCGTAAGACTCTTTCTCATAAGCTTCTTCATGAGCCCATGGCCTGTGTACTCAGGATACGTGCACACGCTTGTGACAAAACCTACCTCGTAGCGCTCACCATATATATTCATATCGAGCGGATATACCGCAAACTGAGCCACAAGCTCCTCTTTGTTGTCTATGATATTGAAGCAGCCAAGCACATCAGCTCTCTCAAGCACCGGAAACTTCGACTGCTTGATTTCATCATCCTTCCAACCGGTCTCGGCAAGATCTGCCTCTGTTACCTGAAAAGCATAACGAAGCAGTGCATTGTATTCCTCCGCATCGTCCTTTGTCAATACTCTTATCTTAAATTCATCTGATTTAAAAGAATGCATAGTGTCCTTTCTCACCTGTCTTTACTGTATGACCATACATATTTTCCGAAATAATCCTAAAAATATAATAGTCCCAAATTCCTAAAAAGTCAATCTTTTGACTCAATAATGATAAATTTCCTCTATGGATATCAATCACTGCATGGTCATCAATTATTTCATTGGATATGCCAAGCGATGTAAATCTGTCAAAGGAATAATCCGTAACAGGATACTTAAAGCCTCTAAGGCTCACCTCATTGTCGTCTGTCACTGCTATAAGCGAGACAAACCTGCCATACTGTGCTGATTTTTCAATGGTTACGGGCCTATCAGCCATCCTTATACGGTTGTTTGTATCGATAATACTGATATCAGTTCCACTTTCCAATCCTATTCCCAGAAGTGAAATATTGCCGAGCACATGGTCTATTCTGCTTCCTGTTGCTCCAAGCAACACTATGCTTCTTGCACCCTCTCTTATGGCAAGTCTTATGGCATACTCTGTATCAGTATCATCCTTTATGGGATTGAGCCTGTGTATCTCGGTCTGTCCCTTTCTCTCAAAAAACTCCAATGCCTTTGTCGTGGCTGAATCGAAATCACCTACAATTATATCAGGCGTGACACCGTTTTCGTACAGGAAATCCATTCCGCTGTCAGCCGCAATTATGGCATCTATTCCGTCAGTCTTTATCTCATTTAAGCCGAATTCCTTATCTGTTTTTCCACCACATACAATCAAATACCTCATTTTGTCCACCTTCTTATAAATAACATATCCACATTTGCTACAGCCCCGGAAGCATTTCCGTTTTAACCTGCATCTGTTACATCATGATATTCAGAAAACCATTTACATTTTCTTCTATATCTCCGTTAAACACCGCACTTCCCGCAACAATGATATTGGCTCCTGCCGCAAGCAGTGTCTCCACGTTCTCAAGATTAACACCACCGTCCACCTCGATATCAGCCTTATTTGCGGTTTTCTCAAGAAGTGCCTTTAAGTCGCGCACCTTGTCTACAGTGTACGGAATAAGCTTTTGTCCTCCAAAGCCCGGATTTACAGTCATGATAAGCACCATGTCTACCTTAGGAAGCACATACTCTATGGCTGAGAGCGGAGTAGCTGGATTTAATGCTACACCTGCCAGTATGCCCTTTTCCTTTATTGCCTCGATTGTCCTGTCAAGATGCTTACATGCCTCCGCATGGACTGTGATGATATCTGCTCCTGCTGTCGCAAAATCATCTATATATCTGACCGGCTCATCTATCATCAGATGCACATCAAACATACGCTCTGTGCACTTTCTGATTGTCTTTATGACAGGCAGTCCTATTGATATGCTTGGAACGAAGCTGCCGTCCATAACATCTATATGCACATACTGTGCTCCTGCCTCATCAAGCTGCTTAAGCTGCTCTCCGAGTATTGAATAATCCGCTGATAAAATTG
>ENA-OQJV01000099-OQJV01000099.1-human-gut-metagenome-genome-assembly--contig:-NODE-99-length-13735-cov-3.472149_pt1 | contig 13735 bp, 12 predicted proteins | sample MGYA00242616_ERZ504783 | MGnify/ENA primary metagenome ERZ504783 (study PRJEB26092, sample SAMD00036360) | human gut metagenome | host: Homo sapiens | study: EMG produced TPA metagenomics assembly of...
GATATGCTTGATTATATTGACAAGCTTGAGGAGCTTGATACTTCGGGAATTGAGCCTATGAGCCACGTATTCCCTGTAAACAATGTATTCAGAGATGATGTTGTCACAAACGGTGACGGAAGTGAAGCAACACTTGCCAACGCACCGGTCAAGAAGGACGGCGGATTCAAGGTACCAAAGACAATCGGCGAATAACGGCAAGGAGGAGAAAAATGGATTTAATGTCTTTAACTGCCGTGGAACTCGGCAAGAAAATACAGGCAAAGGAAGTTACAGTGGAAGAGGCTGTAAAGGCTGCCATTGCTTCTATAAAAGCAAAAGAAGAAAAGATAAACAGCTTTGTCACAATAGACGAAGAGGGTGCACTTAAAAAAGCAGCAGAGGTTCAGGCAAAAATTGATGCAGGAGAGCTAAAAGGAGCGCTTGCGGGTGTGCCTGTAGCCATAAAGGATAATATGTGTACAGAAGGGCTTCTCACCACATGTTCATCAAAGATACTCTACAATTTCATCCCGACCTACACAGCGGAGGCTGTTAAGCGCCTTGAGGATGCAGGCTGTGTCATCGTTGGAAAAACCAACATGGATGAGTTTGCCATGGGAAGCACCACAGAGACATCTGCATTTGGAGCAACCAAAAACCCATGGAATACAGAGCACGTACCGGGCGGTTCATCAGGCGGAAGCTGTGCAGCAGTTGCAGCAGAGGAGGTACCGTTTGCACTCGGTTCAGATACAGGCGGATCGATCAGACAGCCAAGCTCCTTCTGTGGTGTGACAGGAATCAAGCCAACCTACGGCACAGTTTCACGATATGGACTCATTGCCTATGGCTCATCGCTTGACCAGATTGGACCTATCGCAAAGGATGTCACAGACTGTGCTACTATACTTGAGGCAATCGCTTCATATGATACGAAGGATTCGACATCAGTAAACAGAGACGATTTGAAGTTTACAGAGGCGCTTGTCGATGACGTGAAGGGTATGAAGATTGGTATTCCAAAGGATTATCTCGGAGATGGACTTGACCCGGAGGTGAAATCGGCAATCCTTGCAGCGGCAGATGAATTAAAGAAAAAAAGGTGCTGTTGTGGAGGAATTTGACCTCGGACTTGTAGAGTATGCCATTCCTGCATACTATGTAATCGCCTGCGCAGAGGCGAGCTCAAACCTTGCCAGATTCGACGGTGTCAAATACGGATACCGTACAAAGGAGTACACAGACCTTCACAACATGTACAAGAAATCGCGTTCTGAGGGCTTTGGACCTGAGGTAAAGAGAAGAATCATGCTCGGCTCCTTCGTGCTTTCATCAGGATATTATGATGCATATTACTTAAAGGCATTAAGGGTAAAAGCACTTATCAAAAAAGCCTTTGATGATGCCTTTGCCAAATATGATGTGATACTCGGACCGGCAGCACCAACCACAGCTCCAAAGCTTGGAGAGAGCTTAAGTGATCCAATCCAGATGTACCTCGGTGATATCTACACCATATCTGTAAACCTTGCAGGTCTTCCGGGAATATCGCTTCCGTGTGGCATGGACAAAAACGGACTTCCAATCGGATTACAGCTCATCGGAGACTGCTTTAAGGAGAAGAATATCATCCGTGCAGCCTACAGCTTTGAAAAAACAAGAGAGCTTAAGCGCAGCGCTATTGCGGAGGAATACAGTAACAAAAATGCAGCAGACACCAATAAATCTGCCGGTGCACAGTAGGAAGGAGGCAAAAAGGATATGAAAAACTATGAGACAGTCATCGGACTTGAGGTCCATGTAGAGTTAGCTACAAAAACAAAGATCTTTTGCGCCTGCTCCACAGCTTTCGGAGGCGCACCAAATACACATACATGTCCTGTCTGCACAGGACAGCCAGGCTCACTTCCGGTTTTAAACAAGCAGGTTGTAGAGTACGCAGTGGCAGTAGGACTTGCCACCAACTGTACTATCACACAGTACAGCAAATTTGACAGAAAGAACTATTTTTATCCGGATAACCCACAGAACTATCAGATATCACAGCTTTATCTGCCAATCTGCCGCAATGGTTCAGTGGAGATTGAGACAGCAAACGGAAAGAAAAACGTCAGAATCCATGAAATCCACATGGAGGAGGATGCCGGAAAGCTCGTACATGACGAGTGGGAGGACGTATCTATCGTAGATTACAACCGTTCCGGAGTACCTCTTATAGAGATAGTATCAGAGCCTGATATGCGCTCCGCGGAGGAGGTTATAGCATACCTTGAGACTCTGCGTCAGACCATCCAGTATCTCGGAGCATCTGACTGTAAATTGAATGAGGGCTCAATGCGTGCCGATGTCAATATCTCAGTCAGAGAGGTGGGCGCAAAGAAGTTTGGTACACGTACTGAGATGAAAAACCTTAACTCCTTCAAGGCTATTGCACATGCCATCGAGGGCGAGCGTGAGCGTCAGATAGAGCTTCTTGAGATGGGCAGAAAGGTAGTACAGGAGACCCGTAGATGGGATGACAACAAGGAATCATCACATGCCATGCGTTCAAAAGAGGATGCGCAGGACTACAGATATTTCCCTGAGCCTGACCTTGTGCCAATCGTCGTATCCGATGAATGGATCGCACAGATAAAGGCAAAGCAGCCTGAGCTTCGTCCACAGAAGCTTGCACGCTACAAGAAGGAATATGACATCCCTGAGTATGATGCAAAGATTCTCACAGAGTCAAAGCATATGGCAGACATATTTGAGGCTACCACAAAGCTCTGCGGCAAGCCGAAGAAGGTTTCAAACTGGCTGATGGTTGAGACAATGCGACTGTTAAAGGATAACGATATGGATGCAGATGAGATAAACTTCTCACCTGTAAACCTTGCAAAGCTTGTAGATCTGGTAGATGCAGGCACGATCAACTCATCTGTTGCCAAGGAAGTATTTGAGAAAATATTTTCGGATGATATCGATCCTGAGCAGTATGTCGAGGAGAACGGTCTTAAGAGCATGAATGATGAGGGGGAGCTTAAAGCCACAATCCAGGCTGTCATCGATGCAAATCCACAGGCAGTGGAGGATTATCACAATGGCAAGAAGAAAGCTATCGGAGCACTTGTAGGTCAGACTATGAAGGCCACAAAGGGCAAGGCAAATCCTGCTGTTGTCAATAAGCTTCTTATGGAGCTGTTATAATTGGATAGATATTAAGAAAATGGATCCGGCAGGTCTTTTGATCTGTCGGTTCTTTTTTTCAAAAGCGCCTCAGCTTGCTTGCACGCATTTATTCAGTAGTGTATAATAGTTAAATGGCTGATAAAGCAGCCAAATGATACAAAGGCGGTAATTTACCTATGAATAATGATGATTTCAAGGAAGTACCTGACAATATTCAGGATAATAATGAAGAAACTACAAATAACATAGATAATACAAACGATAACAAGGCAAACGACTACGAGGATGTCTGCTACATCTGCCGCAGACCGGAGAGCGTGGCAGGCAAGATGATACATATCCAGCCGAACCTGTGCATCTGCAACGATTGTATGCAAAAGACCTTTGACTCCATGAGCAACGGTAATTTTGGCAACCTCGGAAATCTGGGAAATATAAGCAATATGGATTTTGGCAATATGCCTAATATAAGCATGATAAATTTGTCAGATCTGACAGGAGGCATACCAAACAGCCAGAAGCTTAAGAAGAAAAAACCAAAGGAAGAGAAAAAGGTCGAGCCGATTCTTGACATTCACTCAATTCCTGCACCGCATAGGATCAAGGCGAGTCTTGATGACTATGTGGTAGGTCAGGAGCATGCAAAGAAGGTCATGTCGGTTGCAGTATATAACCACTACAAGCGTGTCATGGCTGACAATAAGCATAAGGCGCAGGAAGAGAATAACACTGCAAAGCAGGCTTCAAATAAATATGATGGTGTGGAGATTGAGAAATCAAATATGCTCATGATCGGACCTACAGGTTCAGGAAAGACATATCTCGTAAAGACTCTTGCAAAGCTTTTAGATGTGCCACTTGCCATAACAGATGCCACATCACTTACTGAGGCCGGATATATCGGTGACGATATCGAAAGTGTGGTAAGTAAGCTTCTTGCGGCTGCAGATAATGACGTGGAGAGAGCTGAGCACGGTATCATTTTTATAGATGAGATAGACAAGCTTGCAAAGAAGAGAAATGCCAACCAGCGTGATGTGAGCGGAGAGTCAGTGCAGCAGGGTATGCTTAAGCTTTTAGAGGGCTCAGAGGTTGAGGTGCCGGTTGGTGCCAGCAGCAAGAATGCCATGGTTCCGATGACCACAGTTGACACGAGAAATATTCTCTTTATCTGCGGAGGCGCTTTCCCGGGACTTGAGGATATCATAAAGGAGCGCCTGAACAAGGAGGCTTCTATAGGCTTCAAGGCTGATTTAAAGGACAAGTATGATGGGGATGAGAACCTGCTCATGCAGGCAACTGTTGATGATATCCGCAAATTCGGAATGATTCCTGAGTTTATCGGACGACTTCCTATCATGTTCTCACTTGAGGCTCTCACCGAGGATATGCTTGTAAAGATATTGAAGGAGCCAAAGAATGCCATTATCAAGCAGTATCAGAAGCTCCTTGAGATGGATGAGGTAAGGCTTGAGTTCGACGATGATGCACTCTATGCCATCGCCAAGATGGCAAAGGAGAAGAAGGTCGGAGCCAGAGCTCTTCGTGCGATTATAGAGGATTTCATGCTCGATATCATGTATGAGATACCAAAGGATGACAATATCGGCACGGTTACAATCACTAAGGACTATGTGGAGAAGAAGGGCGGCCCGCTCATTCAGATGAGAGGTACACCTGAGCTTGCAGACAGTCAGCACGTTTAATTGTTAAATGATTATGAAATTGTGAATTGGCTGTAAATGATGCAACCAGGCTATGCGTAATGAATCTATGTGTAGTCTGCAATGATTTATAAACGTTCATATATCAAGAGGAATTGGAAAAATGAAAATTATCCACTGTGCAGACCTGCATCTGGATTCGAAGATGACCTCGAATCTGTCAAAGGAGCAGGCAAAAGAGAGAAAAATGGAAATACTGCGTACATATTCAAGGATGATAGAGTACGCCAAAAATAACGATGTAAAGGCGATTATCATAGCAGGCGATTTATTTGACACGAGAAATGTGTCAGCGACTGCCAGAAATCTGGTAAAGGATTCGATTACGTCAAATCCGGATATCGATTTCTATTATCTTAAGGGTAATCACGACTCGGACAATTTCATATCGAAGCTCGATGAAATCCCTGACAACCTTAAGCTTTTTTCTAATCAGTGGACCTCATACAGCTATGGAAATATCACAATAACAGGTCTTGAGATAGACAAGTCTAACCAAGCTGCCATGTACAATTCTCTTGTGCTCGACAATGACAATTACAACGTGGTCACTCTCCACGGACAGCTCGGTGATGAGATTTCCACAGGCGACCTTAAGAATAAGGGCATTGATTATCTCGCGCTCGGTCATGTGCATGAGTATCAGAGCGGACAGCTTGACAACCGTGGCATGTACTGCTACAGCGGCTGCTTAGAGGGAAGAGGCTTTGATGAGTGTGGACAAAAGGGCTTTGTGGTGCTTGATATAGATGATGAGAAGCTCACGGCAGGCTTTAGCTTTGTACCGTTTGCGTACAGGAGCCTCTACACGCTGTATGTGGATGTGACAGGAGCCATGACCACACAGGATGTGGCTGTGAAGATGGAAAAGGCCATTTCGGACAGTGAATATTCATCGAGAAGCATGGTAAAGTTCGTGCTTGTAGGTGAGGTGGACGTGGATTGTGAGATAAACACAGACTTCCTCAAGGATATGTTCGAGGAATATTTCTACTATGAAAAGGTGTATGATGAGACAAGGCTTCTCATCAATTACAGTGAATACGAAAAGGATGCATCACTTAAGGGTGAGTTCATACGGATGGTGCTTGGCTCAGATATGACTGAGGAGCAGAAGTCTGAGGTCATCAGGTGTGGTATATCGGCGCTTAGCGGGGAGGAGATTTAGAAATTGAAATTAATAGCTTGTCACATAAACAACTTCGGAAAGCTGTCCGATCTTAATATCAATTTCAATGATGGAGTCAATGTCATAAACCAGCCAAACGGCTGGGGAAAGAGTACACTTGCGGCTTTTTTGAAGGCTATGCTGTACGGCTTTGATACGAAAAAGGAGCCGGGCGCCTTTGAGAGGGAAAGAAAGCTCTATAAGCCATGGCAGGGCGGCACTTATGGTGGAGAGCTTGATTTGAGGCCGATGGAGTGGAGTATAGACTTGTAAGGACCTTTGGCCTCACAGAAAAGCAGGATGATTTTCACTTGTACAGGCTTGCAACCATGGTTGAGTGTGATGATTTTTCACCACTGCTTGGAGAGGAGCTTTTTGACCTCGACCGCAACTCGTTCAAGAGAACGATATACATAGCACAGGCAGACTGCATGTTTTCGTCTTCAGACAGCATCAGCGCAAAGCTTGGCAATATGGCGGAAAATACAAATGACATCAACAACTTCGAGTCGGCGACAGCGGACATTAAGGACATGATGAACAAGATGTCCCCAAACCGTATCACAGGCTCTATCAAAAAGCGTGTAAATACACTCACAGCCTTGGAACAGGAGCTTAAGAAGTATCAGGCCGCGGATGAGGCGGCAGCACAGCTTTCACAGAAAATAGATGAGAAAACTGCCCAGAAGAAGGAGCTTACCGGTATCAGAGCCGAGTACGGCAGGGCGCTTCAGGTGGCATCTGAGGACAGCAGAAAGCAGGCACTTCGTGAAAACTACGAGCAGCTTTGTGCTGTTGCAAAGGAGAAAGAGAGCATTTACAATGCTGCATCGGCAGTTTTTGGAGACAAAGCTCCGGATGAGGCAGAGCTTTTGGAAAAGACAAAGCAGGCCGGAGAGCTTGAAAGTTTAAAGGCTGTAGAAGATAATCTGAGCTTTACACCTGAGGAGGAGCAGTATTTAGATACACTTTCAGGTATGTTTAAGGATGGTGTGCCATCTGATGATGGTCTTGATGAGATGCAAAAGAAGATTGCAAACATCCAGAGCGTCAAGAATGAGTACAGCCACATGGAGCTCAAGCTCTCGCAGATGACCTCACTTGCAAAGATGGCAGATGATGAGGAGGAACCGGAGACACCGGAGAAGACAAAGCTTGTACCTGCAGGTATTGTGCTTATGGTTATCGGTCTTTTGGCAGCAGCTGTTGCCACGGTATTCAGTCTGAATGAGAAGTACAATGTGAAGGAAATCATGTTTCTTGTTGTAGGCATAGCTGGAGTCGCTATGGCGCTTTGCGGTGTTGTCATGATGGTCTATGGAATCCGTCTGAACAACAAAAAACAGAGAGCATACATCAGGCTTATGGCTGAGCGTGAGGAAAATATAAAGCAGAAGGAGATACCGATTCAGGAATTAAAGGAGCAGCTTGAGCAGATTCAAAGCGGCATTACATCAATGGAGCATGAGGTATCGCAGTTTTTTGACAGCTTTTCGATTGAAGCAGATGAATCACAGTATCAGGAGAAGCTTTATGAGCTTCGAACAAAGGCTCATGACTACAGTCGTTTCAACGAGCAGATAGGAAAGCGCGCCAAGACAAAGGCTGACTATGAGAAGGCAAAGGCTTCGCTTGATGAGTATTTAAGTTTCTATGGATATGACAGTGCTGCAGAATATACACAGACACTTTCACTGATGAAAAAGCAGCTCGCAGAGGCCGGCTTTGCAAAGGAAAATATGGACAGTGCGCTTCAGAAGAAAGCGCAGTTTGAGAATGACAACGATATGGACAAGCTTCTTGCACCAAATGAGTGTCCGTATACACTTGATGAGCTCAATGAGATGATTTCAAAGGTTGAGGGCAGCCTTGATGAAATCAGGGCATCTTTAGTGCAGTACGGCAGACAGATGGATGATCTGCAGGAGCAGCTTGATATGAGGGATGAAAAGGAACAGGAGTACCGCAACTGCAAGCAGATACAGGCTGAGGAAAAGCATAAGTACGAGATACTTGGGCTTACATCAGACTATCTGACCAAGGCAAGGGAGCAGTTTACTGCCAGATACATGGCGCCTATTTCCAATGGCTTCCAGAAGTACTTCGGTATCCTGACAGAAAATACAGACAGAGACTGGCAGGTGGATGCCAATATTTCAATAAGGATGAAGGAGCAGGGGCAGCTTCGCGATGTGAGAACAATGTCGGCAGGCTACAAGGACCTGATAGGCATATGTATGCGTTTTGCGCTTGTGGATGCGATGTATCCGGGCGAGAATCCGTTCCTCATACTTGACGATCCGTTTGTGAATCTGGATGATGAGAAGCTTGCTCGAGGCAGAAGGCTGCTTGCGGTGCTTTCGCAGGATTACCAGGTGATTTATTTTACATGTCATGGAAGCCGCGAGTAAATTTTGGGCGAAGCTTTGTTTATATTAGATAAATATGGTAGCATATTTTTATTTATAGAATATAATTATATGAGGGTCAAAATATCTTTTGACCCTCATATCTAAATATTATATCATATGAGGTAAAATATGCAGTTCATAGTATCAAAAAAGGAGTTCATTCCACCGGTAATAGCTCCTGATATCATAGAGACATTGGGCGATGATTACGAGATATGGACATATGAGGATTACGAAAGACTCCCACCACTTCTGGTGGGAGTTTATTCGTATTCGGCTATTCCAAAGTGTCTTGTTCCTTTATCCACGCAGGGACTTGTAAAGAGCGGTGTGTTCAGGCTTCAAAGGGAGTTTGTTCCGGGACTATACGGAAATGGTGTGTATGTGGTGGTTATTGACACAGGTGTGAATTATGCGCAGGAGGCTTTTATGACACCTGAGGGTAAGACGAAGATTGCAGTGCTCTGGGATCAGAATACGGATACGGTTTATTCTGAGGATGAGATAAATGCTGCTATTTTATCGGAAAATCCATATGAGAGCATACCGGGCGATGAGGATGGGCATGGTACGTTTGTGGCGAGCGTGATATGTGGCAATGACAGACCGCAGGATGATTTTGCAGGTGTGGCACCACAGGCTAAGCTTATTGTCGTAAAGCTGAAAAGGGCGCCTCAAAAGCTGTATGATTTCTACTTTATTCCGGAAGGAAAAATGGTGTATTCTGAGGCTGATGTGATGAGGGCCGTGCATTTTGCAGATGAGTTTGCAGGTCAAAAGGGAGCACCGGCTGTCTTTTGCATGGCGCTTGGCTGCAATAACGGAAGCCACACGGGAGCTGAGGATCTTTCAGAGTATCTGGACTATATCACGGCAAAAAGAGGCAGGGCTGTGGTTGCGGCAGCGGGCAATGAGGCGAACAGCAGGCATCATTATAAAGGGCGCATAACAGATACAGTCGATGATATTGAGATAAATGTTGAGCAGGATATGGATGGCTTTTATCTGGAATGCTGGGCACTTTCACCTGAGCTATTTACGCTTTCTGTCATATCGCCTAGCGGACAATCAAATCCAGCCGGGGTACCAATGCGAATAGACAGCGGTGAATACTCATTTCTGCTTGAAGGACACAGGTGACTATTGACTACAGACAGACCGGCAGACAGACGAGGGATTTGCTTATATTTATCCGCTTTGAAAAGGTGGTGAAGGGAGTGTGGACCATCAGGGTATTTCCACTTAGTACTATTGGAGGTGTTTTTAATATGTGGCTCCCGATGACAGGACTTCTTGATGCTGATGTGAGCTTTATTGTCTCGGAGCCTGATACCACGCTGACCATGCCTTCGGATGCTAAGCTTGTGATAACGGCGGGAGGCTATAATTCCCTAAATGATGCAATATTTTTAGAGTCGGGAAGGGGCTTTGACGCAGACGGTGGAATAAAGCCGGATCTCGTAGCACCGGCTGTGGATATCACAGGGGCAAATCTAAGAGGAATGTATATAGCACTAAGTGGCACATCGGCGGCTGCTGCAATCACTGCAGCGGTGGCGGCTCTCATCATGGAGTGGATGATAGTGAGAGGCAATTGTTTTGCTCGCAAACGGAGTGGATATAAAAAATGTCATGGTAAGAAACTGCCGCAGAAAAGAAAAAACCGACTATCCAAATAAAATTTTTGGCTACGGATTCATGAATGGGTTTGCCAATTTCTAAGAAAACGGATATAATATATTCTAAAAGGTAAAAAGGAAGGGTGAATGGATGACAAAAAGCAATAATTTATTAGCGGATTACGCTGCAAAAAAACAGGATATCTGTATTAAAAATGACACAATTTCAGATAGTCTTTTCAGGGAATATGGTGTCAACAGAGGACTTAGGGATGTAAACGGAAAGGGAGTTCTGACAGGTCTTACGAATATTTCGGAGATTGTTTCATTTAAGACGGGCGAGGATGGCAGCAGCGTGCCATGTGACGGACAATTGTGGTACAGGGGCTACAATGTAAAGACACTTACAAATAACTTAAGGCCCGGAGAGTTTGGTTTTGAAAAAATTGCTTATCTGCTGCTTTTCGGGCAGCTGCCATCTGAGAGTGAATTGGCTGAGTTTACAGAGGTTTTTAGGAAGAAGCAGAACCCTTCCTACCAATTTTACGAGGGATGTCATCATGAAGGCTCCGTCAAAGGATATCATGAATTCCATGACGAGAAGTATACTGACACTGGCTTCATATGATCCTCTTGTAGCAAAGGCGGGCATCGACAACAATATCAGACAGTGCTTATCACTTGTTGCAATATTCCCGATGCTTGCAGTTTACGGTTATCATGCGTATAATCATTATGAAAATGATCAGAGCATGTATATTCACAGGCCAGATCCAAAGCTTTCGACAGCTGAAAACTTCCTTAGGATGCTCAGAGCTGACAATCAATATACAGAGCTTGAAGCAAGGGTGCTTGATATGGCACTTATTCTTCATATGGAGCACGGCGGTGGAAACAACTCTACATTTACCACCCGTGTGGTTACATCGGCAGGTACAGATACATACTCTGCTATCGCGGCAGCCATGTCATCCCTTAAGGGACCAAAGCACGGCGGTGCCAATATCAAGGTGATGGAGATGATGCGGGACATCCGTTCGCATGTGAAGCACTGGGATGATGAGGATGAGGTGAGAGCATACCTCAGAAAAATGATGGATGGTGAGGTGTTTGACCACAAGGGACTCATCTATGGAATGGGACATGCGGTGTATTCACTTTCTGACCCGCGAGAGCGTATATTCAGAGGCTATGTGGAGAAGCTTTCAGTTGCAAAGAAGAGAGATAATGAGATGAATCTCTATAATACAATAGAGAAGGTGGCTCCTGAGATTATCGCTGAAAAGCGCCATATCTTTAAGGGTGTTTCTCCGAATGTCGATTTCTACAGCGGCTTTGTTTATGAGATGCTTGGTATTCCTATGGAGCTTTACACACCTCTTTTTGCCATTGCGCGAATCGTTGGCTGGAGTGCCCACAGGCTTGAGGAGATTGTCGGCATGAACAAGATTATCCGTCCGGCTTACAAGAGCGTCATGAAAGAGATAGAGTAACGAGAGGATGTTACAGTCTATCGTTCATACATCAATAATACGATATGTTGGGGATTAGACATATTTAAAAGAATCGAGGTATTATACAAATGAGTTTTACAAAGGTAAAAAAGGGCGTCTGTGCAGCAAAGGGCTTTGTTGCAAACGGATTAAATTGTGGATTAAACAGTGACAAAAACAAAAATGACCTGGCTTTAGTTTATTCAGAAACACAGTGTCAGGCAGCGGCTGTTTACACAACAAACAAGGTGAAGGGCGCGCCTATTCAGGTGACAAAGGCACACCTTGAGGCATCAGGACATACGGCAAAGGCTGTTATTGCCAACAGCAAAAACGCCAACACCTGCAATGCTGACGGAGTAGAGAAGGCTCAGAGAATGTGCGAGCTTGCAGCAGCAGAGCTTTCGATTGATCCAAACGAGGTTATCGTGGCATCTACAGGAGTTATTGGACAGGTGCTTCCTATTGAGCCTATCGAGAGCCATATAAAGGAGCTTGCAAAGGGACTTTCGGCAGACGGCAACGACAAGGCTGTAAACGCTATCATGACTACAGATACCGTTCCAAAGCAGTATGCGGTAAAATTCATGCTTGGAGACAGTGAGTGTACAGTAGGCGGTATGGCAAAGGGAAGCGGCATGATTCACCCGAACATGGCTACTACCTTAAACTTTATCACATCAGATGTTGCCATCTCATCGGAACTCATCCAGAAGGCCCTGAGCGAGATTGTAAAGGTTACCTACAACTGTTTAAGCATTGACGGCGATACCTCTACCAATGATATGGTAAGCATCATGGCAAACGGTCTTGCAGGAAACACACCTATTACTACAGAGAATGATGATTATCAGATCTTTAAGGATGCACTGTACGAGGTGCTTTCAAATCTTACAAGAATGCTTGCAAAGGATGGAGAGGGTGCTTCAAAGCTTTTAGAGTGCACATGCGCAGGTGCGCCTGATCTTGATACAGCAATTATTGTGGCAAAGAGCGTTATCCGTTCACCACTTTTAAAGTGTGCTATGTTTGGCGAGGATGCCAACTGGGGACGAATCCTTTGTGCTATAGGCTATGCGGAGGCTGATTTTGATATAGACAAGGTGGAGCTTCACCTGCGCTCAACAGCAGGAAGCATCAAGGTGTGCGAGAACGGTGCCGGAGTTGACTTCTCAGAGGAGGAGGCAGCAAAAATACTGCATGAGGACGAGATTTACATCGACATAGATTTACACCAGGGAGATGTGTCAGCCAAGGCATGGGGTTGTGATCTTACATATGATTATGTGAAAATTAACGGAGATTACAGATCTTAATCTTGACAAGTAATATTGATTAATGATATTATTTTTCTAAAGTAATTAATTAAAAAAGTAAAGCGAACGAGGGCGTTCAGATATTAGGTTATCTGCGCCCTCTTTTTTGTTGGAAAAATCACATTTACAAAGGAGAGATTAGGAGGCGGTAACTTGACTAAGAATGCATTGGATATGATTGATGAGAAAATAGTAGAGCTGCTACAGGAAAATGCACGTATAGCGATAAAGGAGATAGCGGCACAGGTGTTTTTGTCATCACCGGCTGTAACAGCCAGAATAGAGAGATTGGAGAGCAAGGGAATCATAAAGGGCTATCATGCCACTGTTGATTCGGTTAATTTGGGCTATAAGATAAAGGCCTTTGTCAATCTGGATCTGGAGCCTGTACAAAAGGAAGAGTTTTATCCGTTTATTGAGAGTGTGGAGAATGTCATAGAGTGCAATTGTGTGACAGGAGAGTATTCTATGCTCATAGAGGTGAAGTTTTTAGATACGGAGGAGCTTGATGAATTTATCAACACTCTGCAGAAATTCGGCAAGACAAGTACACAGATAGTTTTTTCCACTCCTGTTGAGCACAGAGGCCTGCCTGTACATTCAGGTTTTGATGCATAGGATGATATGAGAGTTAAAAGATATTTTGCATGATTGAATGAAGTGTGCTAAAATAGTTTGCAAAAATACTGACTGTTAAACATGATTTTGGATGCTTTGAATAGTCAGATATATTGATTACGGCAGGAGGATAATATGAGTAAGAAATTAGGCTTCATAGGTTGTAGGAAACAGTGGGAAAGGCAATGATACGACGGAGTGCTGGCATCAGGCAAGGCACACGAGGGGATAGG
>ENA-OQJV01000101-OQJV01000101.1-human-gut-metagenome-genome-assembly--contig:-NODE-101-length-13478-cov-2.994607_pt1 | contig 13478 bp, 14 predicted proteins | sample MGYA00242616_ERZ504783 | MGnify/ENA primary metagenome ERZ504783 (study PRJEB26092, sample SAMD00036360) | human gut metagenome | host: Homo sapiens | study: EMG produced TPA metagenomics assembly of...
GGAATACGGTTCTATTCTGACTGTGACACCGCAGGATTGGTCTGCTCTGTATGACCGTTTTGCAGAGATTACGGAAGATATAAATATGTCCCGTGAGACGGCACTGAGAGAATTACTGCCATTGGTACAGGTGGCAGAAGCATTGGCACAGAAGTATGATGTGGTTGTGACAAATCCACCGTATATGGGTGCATCAAGCATGGGAAGCAATCTTACAAATTATGCCAAGAAACAATATCCAGATAGTAAAAGTGATTTGTTTGCAATTTTTATTGATCATTGTGAACAAATGACGAGAAAAAATGGTTTTCAAGCAATGATTACACAGCATACATGGATGTTTTTATCAAGCTTTGAAAAACTAAGAGCAAAATTACGAAATATATGTGTTGTGAATATGGCTCATTTGGGAGCAAGGGCTTTTGAAGAAATAGGTGGTGAAGTAGTCCAGACAACATCGTTTGTGTTTAGAAAAGCTGTTTTAAATAACCATAATGGTGTTTATTGTCGTTTGGTAGAATCTACTACGCAACAGGCAAAAGAAGATCGGTTCCTTTCTAAAAGGAATAGATACATTGCACAACAGATAAAATTTCTAAAAATACCTGGAAATCCATTGGCTTATTGGGTTAGTGATAAGTTTGCAAATTTGTTTGAAAAGGAATGTGTTCGAGACGTAGCTACTGCATGTATTGGAATGCGTACTGGGAATAATGACCGTTTTTTAAGACTTTGGTATGAAGTGGAAAATAAAAAATAGGCTATAAGTATCCTTCAGCTGCATCTGCTGAAAGAGATGGAATGAAATGGATTCCTTATAATAAAGGCGGTGAATTTAGAAAGTGGTATGGTAATCATGATTATGTTGTAAATTGGGAGAATGATGGATGTGAGATTAAAGAGAATACTCGCAGAGTATATCCACAGCTTGGAGATAATACTTGGTTGGAAATAAGCAATGAAAAATATTATTTTAAAGAAGGCATTTCTTTGGACGGTAGTTACGTCTAAAGTTTGTTTCCGTAGATATTATCAAGGACATATTTTTAGTAACAGTGGGCAGTCCGTTATTTCAGATAATTCGGTATTACTTGATTATCTAACAGCAGTCCTTAATAGTCGAATTTCGGAAATGGTTTTAGCAATGATTTCACCTACATTAGGATTTGAGTCAGGATATGTAAATAAAGTGCCTGTGGTTATAGATAAAAACAGAGAGTGTGAATGCTGTACTATTGCAAACAGTAATATTTCTATTTCAAAAATAGATTGGGATTCCTTTGAAACCTCATGGGACTTTCAACACCATCCATTGCTTCGCAAAGTTCCTACCATTGCGGAAGCCTTTGACCAGTGGCAGAGTGAATGTGATGAGCGTTTCAATCAGTTGAAAGACAACGAGGAAGAACTGAACCGTATTTTCATTGATATTTACGGTTTGCAGGATGAGCTGACACCGGATGTTGAGGATAAGGATGTCACTGTCCGCAAGGCCGACCTTGGCAGAGATATTCGCTCTTTTATTTCCTATGCGGTTGGCTGTATGTTTGGTCGCTACTCTCTGGATGTGGAGGGTCTTGCCTATGCAGGCGGCGAATGGGACAACAGCAAGTACGATTCTTTCGCTGCGGATAAGGATAACATTATCCCAATTTGCGACGATGAATACTTCGAGGATGATATTGTTGGTCTGTTTGTGGAGTTCGTAAAAACGGTTTACGGTGAAGATACACTGAACGAAAATCTGAAATTCATTGCTGATGCGCTGGGCGGCAAAGGTCAGCCGAAGGATGTGATTCGGAATTATTTTCTGAGTGGCTTCTATTCTGACCATTGCAAAATTTATCAGAAACGTCCGATTTACTGGCTGTTTGACAGCGGCAAGAAGAATGGCTTTAAGGCTCTGATTTATACGCACCGCTATCAGCCGGACACCATTGCTCGTATTCGTACCGATTATGTACATGAACAGCAGGCTCGTTATCGTACTGCTATTGCCGATTTGGAACAGCGTATTGCTAATGCTTCTACCGGCGAGCGTGTGAAGCTGAACAAAAAGCTGACCACTTTGCAGGCACAGGATACTGAAATCAGAACCTACGAGGAAAAGATTCATCACCTTGCCGACCAGATGATTTCTATTGATCTGGACGATGGCGTGAAGAAGAATTATGCAATTTTTCAGGACGTTTTGGCTAAAATAAAGTAGGAAAGAGGATGAGAAAGTGCAGTCAAAAGAGGATGTTTTAAATAGAGAACCATTTGTCAAACAGATAGTTGATTTGACTAAGATCCTTTCAGAAAAACGTAAAAATTGTTGTTTTGCTATTGAAGGAGAATGGGGAAGTGGTAAGAGTTTTGCACTGGAAAAGATTCAAGAATGTCTTCAAGTGGAACAATCGGAAACAACAAACACGGATCGTTTTTTTGTTGTTCGATATGATTGTTGGCGGTACGATTACTATGAAGAACCGATAGTTGCTATTATTTCTGTATTAAAAGATCAGATTGAACAGTATGTGAGTTTATTATCAAATGAGACTAAGAAAGAAATGTTAGCCATTGTTAAAAATACAATAACAAAGATTGCTGTCGAAGCAATCAAATCAAAGACGGGATTAGATTTGGATGGTGTTGTTGGAACATCTGAAGATGATGGAAAAATATATGATAAATATTTTGACTTCCAGAATATATTTAAAGAAGTACAAGAGCAAATTAAGAAGATATCAGAAGAACAAACAGTAGTTATCATGGTTGATGAATTAGATAGATGCTTGCCCTCGTATGCGATTAAAGTGTTGGAACGTATTCATCATGTATTCAATGAGTTGGAAAATGTAGTGGTTATAATTGCAATGGAGAAAAAACAAATGTCGAATTCATTGCATCAAATTTATGGTGATGAAATGGATGTTGATCGATATTTGAAAAAAATAATCTCATTAAGTTTTAAACTGGATAATGGATCGGCTAATAATTTTATTAAGAAATATGAGAGTTTTATGAATATGTTTATCATCCAAGATCAAGAAAGGGATGAGTTGGAAAAATTTTTAAAGGAAATTACTTTTGGAATAGAAATTCGCGCACAGGAAAAAATTTTTGAAAATGCAGAAAGTATACATAGACTGATGGCAGAGCAAGAAAAAATGGATAGTGCTATATTAGCGTTTGAGGTGCTTGTTTTATGTATAAAAGAAAAAATGTCAACAGTTAGTATGAAGTGGATAGTTGATACATCAGGTTATCCAGATGTCGAAACTAGAATTGGAAAAGATTATTTTGATTCGATAAGGGATTATGCAAAACATATTAGACAATATCCTAAAAAAGTAAACTACAAATTTGTATGTAAGGAAAAATGATTTTGTTGACAAAATGATTTTTATAATTTCTGGATTGTATAATGAATATAAAAACAACGAATGCGATTCGTTTTATTGTGCAGATAAGGAAATACAACAAAAGTTGAATTTTTCTAAAAAAAGTACTATGAATTATTAAAAATATAGGAAGGGTTGACATATGATGACGGATGAAAAAATCAAAAATTCCAGTGAGCTGGAGTTTGCTGTATTTTGCATTGAAAATGTAGCAGCAAAGCTGGGGGTGGATGCAGAGCGTGTCTATCAGGCATTTACCGAACAAAGCGATATTCTGAACGGTTATATCGTGCCGGAATATGAAGTGCTGCATACCCAGAGCCGGGAATATATCGTTGATGATCTCCTTGATGTGATGAAAGAAAGGGGTGTGGAAGTATGATTCTTTATCATGGTTCTTTTTTAGAGATTGCAAAGCCGGATTTGGTTCATTCCCGCCCCAATGTAGACTTCGGGCGTGGCTTCTATGTCACGCCGCTGTATGAACAGGCAGCGAAGTGGTGCGGTAAGTTCAAACGCCGTGGGAAAGATGGCATTATCTCTCGGTATGAATACGATGAAAGCCGGGAATCTGAACTGAAAACGCTGAAATTCGATTCTTATTCCGGAGAATGGCTGGATTTCATTCTGAACTGCCGCAGTGGAAAAGATTCGACAGATTACGACCTTGTTGTAGGCGGTGTTGCCAATGATAAAGTGTTCAATACCGTGGAGCTGTTCTTTGACGGACTGATTGATAAAACGGAAGCTATCAACCGCCTGCGTTATGAAAAGCCGAACCTGCAAATATGTTTCCGCACAGAGAAAGCACTGTCTCTGTTGCATTTTGAAGGGAGTGAAACATTATGACAGCAAATCCGATTTTGCTTCAGAAAAAATATAGCCGTGTTATTGAGTGCTTTGCCAAACAGCAGGGACTTTCACTGGATGCGGCATTGGATTTCTTTTATCATTCCCAGGTTTATCAGCTGCTCCGTGATGGTGTTTCCGATATGCACTGCATGAGCGATGCGTATTTGGCAGAGGAATTGAAACAGGAATATGAGGAGAAAGTGCCTGAAAAAGCGGTAGTAAAGGAGAGAATAAAGTGAGACATAATATTTTTGATTCAATACCATCCGATATAGTTTCCAGTAAAGATAATGTATTTGCAAATTTTTTGCAAACGGCTGGACTTTATGATTCCATGAAAATAGATGAAGATAATATTGCTGACTTAATTGAGTTGCTTAAAGGAAACGTTAAAATTAGTGCTTATTGTAAAGAATGCAAACAAGAACGTGTTTTTAGCATGAAACCTATTGAGTATTATTTTGAAACGGGTCCAGAGGGGGATGAAGAAATTAGTTGTGCATCTCTTGGTGAGGAAATAGAGTCACTTCAAAATATGATATTTAGTACCAAATCCAGACAAGAAAAGAGTCCTGCCGAAGAATGGAAATGGATAAATTGGCAAATAGCTGATACTACGAGATTAATGAAATTGGAATATATTTGTTCAATGGATGAGAAGCATCATCTTGATTATATTGTTCTGACAACGGACAATTCAATGATGAAAATTGGGCAGTATCCATCTATTGCAGATATGACATTTCCAGAATTAGATGCGTATAAACATGTAATTTCGAAGGAAGATCGTAAGGAACTTGGAACTGCAATAGGACTTTTTGCAAATGGTGTTGGTGCTGGTTCATATGTTTATTTGAGACGAATTCTTGAAAGACTTGTTTACAAAGCAAAAGAAGCTGCGGCTGATGTCATTGATAACGAGATGTTTGAACAGGCGAAAGTTGCTGAAAAAATTAAGATGTTGGAAGGATATCTTCCAGATATACTGGTCAAAAATACAACTATTTATGGAATCTTGAGCAAGGGTATTCATGAGTTAAGCGAAGAAGAATGTCGAAAGTATTTTCCTGTTGTGAAAGAATGCATTTATCAGATACTCGGTATGTGGGAAAGTGAGAGAAGAAAGCAGGCTGATGAAGATGCTTTAAGCAAAGCACTGAGCTCAATTTCTTCATCAATTAAGTAAAAATATGGCAGTAAAGGCTGCCAAAGAGAGCGAGGTGTTATGATGACCATAGAAGAAATTCTTGCAGGCGAATCGAAGAATGTAGAGTTTAAAGAGAACCTACCGGAGAAAAGCATCAAATATATGAAATCTGTGGTTGCCTTTGCAAATGGAACCGGAGGAAAAATCATTTTCGGAATTGCCGATAAAACCAGAGAGGTTGTCGGCTTTGACAAAGAAGATGTGTTCAAGAAAATGGATGCCATTGCAAATGCTGTATCAGACAGCTGTGAACCGGCAATCATCCCGGATATTACTTTACAAACGGTTGATGGCAAGACTGTTATTGTGGTAGAGGTTTCAGAGGGCAGACAGCGCCCATATTATATCAAGGCTCTTGGCAGAGATGGCGGTGTATATGTCCGTGTTGCCGGAACTACCCGCCTTGCCGACGAGTATATGGTAAAGGAGCTGCTGTTTGAGGGCAGTAACCGCTACTACGATCAGGCTTTATGTACTGGGTTAAATGTTACAGATGAAGATATTGATGTACTTTGTAAAGCTATGAAAGAACAGGCTGTTAAAAATGCCCGTACAGAGGAACAGAAAGCAGCGATTAAAGATGTCGGTAGACAGCAGCTGCGTTCCTGGGGTATTTTGATTGAGCGTGATGGAAAAGATTATCCGTCCAATGCGTTTGCTATTTTGACAGGCAATGGTGGACTTCATGTTGCAACGCAATGTGGCGTGTTCAAAGGGACAACGAAAGCGGTATTTGTTGACCGTAGAGAATATACCGGACCGCTTTGGGAACAGATAGACGAAGCATTTCAGTTTGTCTTGAGAAATATTCATCTGGGCGCTGCTATTGTGGGAATTTATCGCCAGGATGTTTATGAGATTCCACCGGATGCCATTCGTGAGTTGATTATCAATGCTATGGTACATCGTAGTTATCTGGATCATGGTACGATACAGGTAGCGGTATATGACAACCGATTGGAAATCACTTCTCCTGGGAAGCTGCCAATGGGACAAACGATGGAGCGTATGAAAGAAGGTTATTCCAAAATCAGAAATGAAGCCCTTGCCCATGCGTTTGCTTACATGAACCTGATCGAGCATTGGGGAAGCGGTATTCCGAGAATTATTGATAAAGTAAAAGCTGCCGGGCTGCGGGAGCCGGAGTTTATTGGTGGCGAAGTTGATTTGCGTATCAATATTTATCGAGGACAGGTTGACGGCACTGTTGACCTCAATAACGCCATTAAAGTGCCGGATACTATTGGCAAAATGCCGGATAGTGGCAATAAAGTGCCGGATAAAACAGAAATAGTGCCAGATAATATGAAAAAAATGCCGGATAGTGGCAACGAAGTGCCAGATACGACTGAGAAAATACCGGATAGTGAACGGGAACAACAAATCTATAAATATGTATTGGAAAATGGCTCTATTACTACTGCTGAAACAGTAGAGATTTTAGATGTAAAACATCGTAGAGCCAGAGCTGTCTTGCTGAATATGGTTAAGGACGGTTATTTGAGAAAAGAGGGTGCGGCACGAAGCACTATTTATGTAAAAAATACGGAAGGGAGATAATGCAGCATGGATACAGATAAAATAATACAAGATTTAAATCGCAGATTTGCTGCACCTCTGCCTGAGTTTTATCAGCGTCGTATCATTTTCTGGTACGATGAAGATAAGGAATTTGAGGATAAACTGGATGAAGTGGTTTTGGAAAATGCAAAGGTGATTGCGCTGACTGGAAATAATGCGTTTTCAGTAAAAAAACTGCTTTCAGTAGATGATTTGACTACAAATTATCTGGTTTACAGTCCGTGTGTCTATAACCGCCCAGATGATAACTGGCTTCTGGATGTGGAGCTTTACAGTGAAGAGTTTCGGGCGGATCTGATTTCTATCTGGATGGATGAGATGGGACTTATATCAAATCCGGCAATGAGAAAACAGGTTAAAAATTATCGTGCTTATTTCAATGCGAAAGACCGTCGTTTGAAAGTCAGCATGCAGAATAAAGTTCCGGAAACACCGGCACAGTTACATATGGCTGTCATGGCGGCAATCTGTGGATTGAAAGATGCACAGCCTAATATGATTCTCCGTAGTGTGTTCCAGGAGGGACTGGATTTGAATAATAATACGGTTTATCAGGATTTTGTAAAATATCATGCAGACGCAGCATTTTGGGCGATGGTTCGTCAGGGATGCGGATTTGTGGAGGAAGAACCAGATCTTGGGCAGTTGGCAATTCATCTGCTTTTAACTGCAGCGACCCGTACCATGAGGCAGGAATATCTTGCCGGACTGGACAGTTTATTTCCATACCTCATCAGGCATACTGCTATGATTTTATTTCTGAATGGCTTCATAGTGATAACATTACTCAATTATATGATGTGGCACGTTATGTTGAGGATGAAGCTCGTCTGTATCAGCGTTTTGAAAAGCTGACAGTAGAAGATTTGGTAGGAACAGAGTGCTTTCCGTGTATTAACGAAGTGATTCTGACAAAGCTAATGACAGAGATTAGTGACCATATTATTGATGTGGATACCATTACGAATACCGTTGAAAAACGTAGAACTTGTGTATGGTATGAGCCATTTGAGAATTTTTATGACGGTATCTTACAAGTGGCGAATATGCAAAGTTTCTTTAAGGAACATTCTGCCGGATTCCATACCGCAGAAGCGAAAAGTATCTGGAAAGAATATACTGAGAGTTACTATCAGATGGACACTTATTATCGTTTGTTCCATCTTAGTTTTCAAAAGAGTTTGGAGACTTCCAATATTCTGCTAGATGATTTGTTCAAGCATGTTGTCGATAAGGTGGAAGGACTTTATACGCACTGGTTCTTAGGTGAGTTGGGCAATAACTGGTCAGATGTATGTGCGGATGAACTGGCAACTTACGGTAAAGTTTTGGAAGTACCGCAACAGGAGGATTTTTACCGTTCCCGTATCCAAACTTCGGATACGAAAGTATTTGTAATTATCTCAGATGCCATGCGTTATGAAGTAGCGGCTACGATGGCAGATCAGCTTCAGCGAGAAACGCAAAGTAAGGTTTCTATCAGCAGTATGCAGAGCATCTTCCCTTCTACTACAAAGTTTGGTATGGCAGCTTTGTTGCCGCACAAAGAATTGACAGTAGAGGTTTGGAACGATATTTTGACGGTTTTGGCAGATGGACAGTCTACGGCAAGTACTTATAGGGACAAGGTTCTGAAAACAGAAGATTCAGCAAGCGTGGCCTTAAAGTATAATGACATCATTGCTATGAAACGAGCGGAAAGAAGTGCTTTGGTAAAAGGTATGGATGTGGTCTATATTTACCACGATACCATTGATGAAGCCAGCCACACTTCGGATACTGCAGTTTTTTGCTGCGTGTGACAAGGCAATTTCAGAATTAAAGAATCTTGTGCGTATCATTGTAAATGAATTTGGCGGAACGAATATTCTAATTACGGCAGACCATGGATTTCTTTATACATACAGTCCTTTGAAGGAAGAGGACAAAGTAGATAAAAGAGGCTTTTTTGATGTGAATGTAACAAACTCTGACATTACAAAAAAGAAAGTATCAAGCGATGTGTGGAGTATGGCAGAAGATATGCAATTATGCAGAAGGGGGTGCAACCAGATTACTTGATGCCTGTAAAATTCTTGGGCGGAAATACGGAATTCGATGGATTTGCACCGAGAGAAAGTATTCGTATCAAAATGAATGGCGGTGGTATGAATTTTGTGCATGGTGGTATCAGTTTACAGGAAATGGTTGTTCCGGTGATTGAGTATCATTATCTCCGCAATGATTCTATGGAATATAGGCGAAATAAGCAGAAATATGATACCAAGCCGGTAACGGTCAATTTACTGTCCGCAAACCGTAAAATCAGCAATATGATTTTTTCATTGAACTTTTATCAAAAAGAATGCGGTCAGTACAAATACGTGAAGCTGCAATCTATCAGGTTATTTTACTAGATGAGGATGGCAAGCAGATTAGTGATATTCAGAAGATTATTGCAGATAAGACCAGCGATAATGGTGCAGAAAGAACTTTCCGTTGTCAGTTTAATCTAAAATCTCTAAAATACAGCAATACAGCTACTTATTATCTGGTAATTGCAGATGAACAGGGATTACAGATGCCACAGCGGGAGCCATTTCAGATTGACATCGCCTTTGCGGTGGACGAGTTTGATTTTTTTAATTAATGCCGCAGGAGGAGAGAAAGATGGAGCAATTTGAAGAGGGTGAAAGTACCCGTGAAGAAATAAAGAACAAGCTCCGTCAGAACTTTGACGGTAAGATTGTTCGGAAAGACCTGACAAAGAAAATTAAAGAAGGGGCGAATGTCCCGGTGTATGTTCTTGAGTTTTTGTTGGGACAGTATTGCAGTTCAGATGATGAGACTGTTATAGAGAAAGGCGTACAGAATGTGAAGCGTATTCTTGCTGACAATTTTGTACGCCCGGATGAATCACAGAAGATTCTGTCTCAGTTGCGTAAAAAAGGTAGTCACACGATCATTGATATGGTGACTGTTCGACTGGATATGAAAAAGGATTGCTTTTTTGCAGAGTTATCTAATTTGGGCGTTGGTAATGTACCGATTGCCGATGAATATCCGGAAAAATTTGATCGCCTGCTCTGTGGCGGTATCTGGTGTATTGTTCAGCTGGATTATGAGGTTGAAGGCGATAATAATTTTGGTATTGAGGACATTGATGGAAATCCACTTCGTTCCAAACAGAAAAAGCAGAAAGATATTTCACCAATCAGTATCCGTAAGCTGACACCGATTCAGATGCCACACATTGATATTGATGAACTGAAGCAGGGACGAAAAGCTTTTACGAAAGATGAATGGTTGGATATCCTTCTTCGTTCTATCGGAATGGAACCAGATGAATTTACATACCGTGAGAAATGGCTGCTCTTGACCCGTATGATTCCATTAGTTGAGAATAACTTTAATCTTTGTGAGCTTGGACCGAGAAGCACCGGTAAATCTCATCTTTACAAAGAGATTTCACCGAACAGTATTTTAATTTCCGGTGGACAGACGACGGTTGCAAACCTGTTTTACAATATGGGACGCAAAACGGTCGGACTGGTCGGCTTATGGGATTGTGTAGCCTTTGATGAAGTGGCAGGTATCAAGTTTAAAGATAAAGATGGCATTCAGATTATGAAGGATTACATGGCATCCGGATCTTTTGCCCGTGGCAAAGAAGAAAAAGCTGCTACTGCGTCCATGGTATTTGTGGGAAATATCAATCAGAGTGTGGACGTGCTGTTGAAAACGTCCAGTCTGTTTGCACCTTTCCCACAGGAAATGGGAACAGATACAGCATTTCTTGATCGTATGCACTGTTATCTTCCAGGATGGGAGATACCGAAGTTTAGACCGGAGCATTTTACCGATGATTACGGTTTTATCAGTGACTATTTGGCAGAGTTCATCCGAGAGCTTCGCAAGGAGCAGTATGGAGATGCACTTGATCACTACTTCCGCTTGGGAAGAAATCTGAATCAGCGTGATACAATTGCGGTTCGTCGTATGATAGACGGTTATCTGAAGTTGATGTACCCAAATGGTGAGTTTACCAAAGAAGAACTGGAAGAAATTATTCAGATTGCATTGGAAATGCGTCGCCGTGTCAAGGAGCAATTGAAGAAGCTGGGTGGTATGGAGTTTTATGATGTGAACTTCTCCTATATAGATTTAGAAGATATGTCAGAACATTATGTTTCCGTACCAGAACAGGGTGGCGGTAAGCTGATACCGGACGGAATGTGTAATCCGGGACAGGTTTATACCGTATCCAGAGGAAAAAGTGGTATGATTGGTGTATTCCGTTTGGAAAGCCAGATGCTTCCGGGCAATGGCAAAATTGAACGGACTGGCTTAGGCAGTGATTCTAAATGCAAGGAATCGGTGAACACGGCATTTAATTATCTGAAAGCCAACGGCAATCGGATCAGTGGCTCTATCAGCACCTCGACCAAGGATTACATCATCAATTATCAGGATTTGCAGGGTATCGGTATGACAGACAAATTGGCACTTCCAACATTGATTGCACTTTGTTCGATTGCCCTTGGAAAGCCTGTTGTCAGCAACTTGGCAGTGTTGGGAGATATAACAATTAGTGGCACAATGATAAAGGTGGATGAACTTGCCAATACACTTCAGGTGTGTCTGGATAGCGGCGCAAAGAAGGTGCTGATTCCGAGTACCTCGTTTGTTGATTTTGCAAGTGTTCCGGCTGATCTGATGAGTGCATTTCAGCTAATTCCGTATCAGAGTGCGGAAGATGCAGTGTTTAAGGCGTTGGGGGTAGAGTAATATAAGGAGGGATAAGTTTCATTTATATAGATGTCTGAGGAAAATTTAATAGAAAAAACATGAAAAAAGCACTGAAAACCGTTGGATTATCGGTTTTTACAGTGCTTTTTCTTTTTCATGATGTATATAATCCCCTAAATAATAGATATGACGCGAAGACAGAAATAGAAAAACTTGAAAAAATGGTGTAAAAAGTGGTGTAAATACCGCCAAAATCAATTTAATAGAAAATTAATAAAGCCTGAAATCTCAGTAAAATCAAGGGTTTCAAAAATTTTATTAAAAAAATTAGCACTCGAGGGTTGACATTGCTAATAGGTGGTGGTATGTTATGTACAGATAAAAAATTAGCACTCCAAAATACAGAGTGCTAACAAATTAAAAGCATACTTCAGATGGAGCGTGTGACCAATGGAAAATGAAAACAAAGAACTAGAATTGAGCGAGAGACAGCTTACCATACTGGATGCAATCATCCGCAATTATCTCGCCACAGGAGAGCCGGTTGGCTCACGTACAATTTCAAAATATACAGATCTTAATCTGAGCTCGGCAACAATCAGAAATGAGATGAGCGACTTAGAGGAGATGGGCTATATAGTACAGCCACATACCTCAGCAGGAAGAATTCCTTCGGATAAAGGTTACAGATTATATGTAGACCATCTTATAGAGACCAATGATAAGAAGGAAAAAGAACTTTCTGATATGAAGGAGCTGGTCATTGAAAATACCGAGAAGATGGAGCAGGTGTTAAAGCAGGCGGCAAAGGTACTTGCAAACAATACCAATTATGCCACACTCGTTTCTGCACCGGATGTCAATCACAACAAGGTGAAATTCATCCAGCTTTCACAGGTTGACGATCAGCATCTGCTTGCAGTAATTGTTATGAACAATAATATGGTCAGAAACAAGATGCTTGATTTATATGAGCCGCTTGACAATGAGACGATACTTAAGCTCAACATTCTGCTTAACACCTCATTAAACGGACTCGCAATGAACGAGATTAATCTTGGAAACATTGCAAGCATAAAGGAACGCGCTGGTATTCATTCAGGAATTGTCTCTGATGTGATTGATGCATTGGCACAGACCTTCGCGGAGAGTGAGGATCTTAAGATTTACACCAGCGGAGCAACAAATATACTGAAGTATCCTGAGCTTTCGGATTCCAATAATGCAGCGACACTTTTGTCAGCATTTGAGGAAAAGGAAGAGCTAGCAAGCCTTGTTACTGAATCCTTATCCGATTCCGAGAAGAAGGACAATGGAACAGGTATTCAGGTTTATATAGGAAATGAATCTCCGATCCAGACCATGAAGGATTGCAGTGTTGTCACTGCGACATATGATCTGGGTGAGGGCGTAAAGGGCACGATAGGAATTGTCGGACCAAAGCGCATGGATTATGAAAAAGTAATGGATAATCTAAAGACTCTTAAATCCCAGTTAGATGGAATTTATAAGAAGTCTGAGGATGAAACATAGGAAGGTGGTCAAAAATGCCAGAGAATATTAAAAAGAAACAATCGACAATGAGACTGCAGAAAACAAAGCAGAAGAGATAGAGATTGAAGAAGCTGATGAGGAAAGCACTCAGGCAGCCGAAGAAGCAAAAGATACAGATGTGAATGAAACTGAATCAGATGATGATGCTTTAGCAGATGCAGATGCAAAAG
>ENA-OQJV01000102-OQJV01000102.1-human-gut-metagenome-genome-assembly--contig:-NODE-102-length-13383-cov-2.286059_pt1 | contig 13383 bp, 14 predicted proteins | sample MGYA00242616_ERZ504783 | MGnify/ENA primary metagenome ERZ504783 (study PRJEB26092, sample SAMD00036360) | human gut metagenome | host: Homo sapiens | study: EMG produced TPA metagenomics assembly of...
TTTAAAACGAGGTAAACATGGAACTTAAGAATAAAAATGTTTTTGTAACAGGTTCAACACGTGGAATTGGATTAGCTGTGGCACACAAATTTGCTAGTCTTGGTGCCAACGTTGTCCTTAATGGACGTTCTGAGATCTCTGAGGACTTGCTTGCACAGTTTGCAGATTATGGTGTAACTGTTGTTGGTATCTCAGGTGATATTTCTAATGGCGAAGATGCGCAACGTATGGTAGCTGAAGCTATTGAAAAGCTTGGTAGTGTTGACGTGCTAGTTAATAATGCTGGTATTACTAACGATAAGTTGATGTTGAAGATGACTGAAGAAGATTTTGAACGTGTCTTGAAAATCAACTTGACTGGTGCCTTCAATATGACACAAGCTGTCTTGAAACCAATGTCTAAGGCGCGTCAAGGTGCCATCATCAATATGTCATCTGTTGTAGGTCTTATGGGGAATATTGGTCAAGCTAACTATGCGGCTTCAAAAGCTGGTTTGATTGGCTTCACTAAATCAGTAGCGCGTGAAGTTGCGGCCCGTGGTGTCCGTGTCAATGCTATCGCTCCTGGTTTCATTGAATCAGATATGACTGACGCTATTCCTGAGAAAATGAAAGATGCTATGATTGCTCAAGTACCAATGAAACGTATTGGACAAGCAGAAGAAGTGGCTGAAGTTGCAGCATTCTTGGCTAGTCAAGAATATCTCACAGGTCAAACCATCGCTATTGATGGTGGTATGACTATGCAATAATTGATTTTCAATATCAAAAAATCATTTACTACAATATCCATCCGACAAAAGGAGAATATATATGTCTACAAATCGTGTTGTTGTTACAGGTTACGGCGTAACCTCACCAATCGGTAATACACCAGAAGAATTTTGGAACAGTCTTCATGACGGTAAAATTGGTATCAAGCCAATTACTAAGTTTGATGCTTCTGAAATTCCAGTCTTTAACGCTGGTGAAATCCAAGATTTCCCGTTCGATAAATACTTTGTGAAAAAAGATACTAATCGTATGGACACTTACTCACTTTATGCGATTTATGCTGCTATGGAAGCTCTTGAAAATTCAGGACTTAACATGGAAGAAGAAGATCGTGATCGTGTTGGTGTTATCGTGTCATCTGGTATCGGTGGTCTCCAAGAACTTGAAGATCAAATCATTCGTATGCACGAACGTGGTATGAAACGTATCAAACCAATGTTTATCCCTAAAGCACTCTCAAACATGGGTGCTGGTAACATTGCTCTTAAAATTGGTGCTCAAGGGGTATGTAAATCAGTGACGACTGCTTGTGCCTCTGCCAATGATGCAATCGGTGAGGCCTTCCGTGAAATTAAATTCGGTTTGCATGATGTTGTCTTGGCTGGTGGTGCTGAAGCTTCAATCACTAAGATTGGTATCGGTGGTTTCAATGCTCTTACAGCACTTTCAACAACAGAGGATCCAGAACGTTCATCAATTCCATTTGATAAAGACCGTAATGGTTTTGTTATGGGTGAAGGTGCAGGGGTTCTCGTTATCGAAAGCTTGGAACATGCTCAAAAACGTGGTGCTAACATCTTGGCTGAGATTGTTGGTTACGGATCAAACTGTGATGCCTACCACATGACAACACCAACTCCAGACGGTTCTGGTGCTGCTAAAGCAATTAAATTGGCTATCAATGAAGCTGGTATCAAACCTGAAGATGTTGATTATGTTAATGCTCACGGGACATCAACACCTGCCAATGAAAAAGGTGAAAGTGGTGCCATTGTTTCTGTACTTGGTAAAGATGTTCCAGTTTCATCTACTAAATCATTTACAGGTCACTTGCTAGGTGCTGCTGGTGCGGTTGAAGCTATTGCAACAATCGAAGCTATTCGTCATAGCTATGTACCGAAAACTGCTGGTACAAAAGAATTGTCTGACTACATCGAAGCTAATGTTGTTTATGGTGAAGGTCAAGAAGCTGATATTGAGTACGCAATTTCAAATACTTTCGGTTTTGGTGGACACAATGCTGTTCTTGCCTTTAAACGTTGGGAGGCTTAATTCATGAATATTTCTGAAATCAAAGATTTGTTGGCTCAATTTGATGCATCAACTTTGCGTGAATTTTCATACAAAAACAATGGTGAAGAATTGAACTTGAGCAAAAATCAAACAAGTTCAGTAACAGCTGCCCCAGTAGCTCCTACAGTTGAAGTAGTTGCGCCAGCTCCCCAGGCTCCGGTTGCTCCAGTAGCAGCACCTGCTGCTGTTGAAACTCCAGCAACACCAGTTGAAGAAGCTTCTGCACCACCTCAAGCTGCTGAAGGAGAAGTGGTTGAAAGTCCACTTGTCGGTGTGGCTTACTTGTCTCCATCACCTGAAAAACCAGCCTTTGTTTCTGTTGGAGACACTGTTAAGAAAGGTCAAACTCTTCTTATCGTTGAAGCGATGAAGGTTATGAATGAAGTGCCAGCACCTAAAGATGGTGTTATTACTGAAATCTTGGTAGCAAATGAAGAAGTTGTTGACTACGGAAAAGGATTGGTACGCATCAAATGACAATTGATATTAATGCTATTCGTGAAGCTTTACCACACCGTTATCCAATGCTTTTGGTTGACCGTGTGCTAGAAGTTTCAGAAGACGAAATCACAGCTATTAAAAATGTAACGATCAATGAACCTTTCTTTAATGGACATTTTCCTCAATACCCAGTTATGCCTGGCGTTCTTATCATGGAAGCTCTTGCGCAAACAGCTGGTGTTCTTGAATTGTCTAAACCTGAAAACAAAGGCAAATTAGTCTTTTACGCAGGTATGGATAAGGTTAAATTTAAAAAACAAGTGGTTCCAGGTGACCAACTTGTTATGACAGCTAAGTTTGTTAAACGTCGTGGAACAATTGCTGTTGTTGAAGCTAAGGCTGAAGTCGATGGTAAACTTGCTGCATCAGGTACTTTGACTTTTGCTATTGGAAGCTAATGTTTTGTGAAAATCCTTCTGGCGACAGTCGGAAAGGATTTTTCTTTAGACATTGGTCTATCACATAGAAAGGAAATCAACACAGACTATCAAAAAATGTCTGATGTTATCTTGTTTTATGTTTAAAAAATTATTGATTGCCAATCGTGGTGAAATTGCAGTGCGTATTATCCGTGCAGCGCGTGAATTGGGTATCCAAACGGTTGCTATTTATTCTGAAGCAGATAAGGATTCTCTCCATACTATGCTTGCTGATGAAGCTATTTGTATCGGGCCTGCAAAATCAACGGATTCTTATTTGAATATGAATCGTGTCCTATCAGCTGCTATTGTGACTGAGGCTCAAGCTATTCATCCAGGGTTTGGTTTCTTGAGTGAAAACTCTAAATTTGCCACTCTCTGTGAAGAAATGAACATCAAGTTTATTGGTCCTTCAGGCGAAGTCATGGACAAGATGGGTGACAAAATCAATGCCCGTGCTGAAATGATTAAGGCTAATGTCCCTGTAATTCCTGGTTCAGATGGTGAAGTCTTTACAGCTGAGGAGGCTTTGGAAGTTGCCAACCGTCTTGGTTACCCAGTGATGCTTAAGGCTTCTGCTGGTGGTGGCGGTAAGGGGATTCGTAAGGTTAACACTGAAGAAGAGTTAGCTCCAGCTTTCGAATCTGCGTCACAAGAAGCTAAAGCAGCCTTTGGTAATGGGGCGATGTATATTGAAAAAGTTATTTACCCAGCTCGTCATATCGAGGTTCAAATTTTGGGAGATAGCTACGGTAACATTGTTCACCTAGGTGAGCGTGATTGCTCTCTTCAACGTAATAACCAAAAGGTCTTGGAAGAATCACCTTCAGTTGCTATTGGTAAGACTCTTCGTCACGAAATTGGTTCAGCGGCCGTCCGTGCTGCTAAGGCTGTTAATTATGAAAATGCGGGTACTATTGAGTTTCTTCTTGATGAAAAAACAGGTCAGTTCTATTTCATGGAAATGAATACCCGTGTTCAGGTTGAGCACCCAGTTACAGAATTTGTAAGTGGTGTGGATATTGTTAAAGAACAAATCCGTATTGCCGCAGGTGAAAAACTCTCTGTGACCCAAGATGATATTGAAATCAAGGGACATGCTATTGAGTGTCGTATCAATGCAGAAAATCCTAAGTTCAACTTTGCACCTAGTCCAGGGAAAATTAGCAACCTCTACCTACCTAGTGGTGGCGTTGGTCTCCGTGTAGACAGTGCAGTTTATCCTGGCTATACTATTCCACCTTACTATGATTCAATGATTGCCAAAATCATTGTTCATGGAGAGAATCGATTTGAGGCACTCATGAAGATGCAACGTGCTCTTTATGAGCTAGAAATCGATGGTGTTGTGACTAATGCTGACTTCCAGTTGGATTTGATTTCAGATCGTAGCGTTATCGCTGGGGATTATGATACTTCCTTCTTGATGGAGACTTTCCTACCAGATTATCAGAATCGTGAGGAATAAAGTTTATGGGATTATTTGATCGAAAAGAAAAGTATATCCGTATCAATCCTAACCGTTCTGTACGTAATGGGATTGATCACCAAGTGCCAGAAGTTCCAGATGAACTTTTTGCCAAATGTCCTGGTTGTAAACAAGCTATTTATCAAAAGGACTTGGGACAAGCTAAAAATCTGTCCAAATTGTTCTTATACCTTCCGTATTTCCGCTAAAGAACGTCTCGATTTAACGGTTGATGAGGGGTCATTCCAAGAACTTTTTACTGGTATTAAAACTGAAAATCCATTGAATTTCCCAGGTTATATGGAGAAATTAGCAGCGACTAAGGAAAAACGGGTCTTGATGAAGCTGTTGTAACTGGTGTTGCAAGTATCAAGGGGCAAAAAACAGCCTTGGCCATTATGGATTCTAACTTTATCATGGCTTCAATGGGAACTGTTGTTGGTGAGAAAATCACCAAACTCTTTGAACATGCGATTGAGGAAAAACTTCCAGTTGTTATTTTTACAGCATCTGGTGGTGCCCGTATGCAAGAAGGAATCATGAGTTTGATGCAGATGGCCAAGATTTCAGCCGCTGTAAAACGTCATTCGAATGCTGGCTTGTTGTATTTGACTGTATTGACAGATCCAACAACTGGCGGAGTTACAGCAAGTTTCGCCATGGAAGCGATATCATCTAGCTGAGCCACAAACCTTGATTGGTTTCGCAGGTCGTCGTGTTATTGAAACACAGTTCGCGAAACTTTTGCCAGATGATTTCCAAAAGGCTGAGTTCCTTCAAGAACATGGTTTTGTTGATGCCATTGTTAAACGTACAGAGTTGGCTGATACCATTGCCACACTCTTATCATTCCATGGAGGTGTTCAATGAGCGACGTAGCACGTATTTTAAAAGAAGCGCGTGACCAAGGCCGTTTAACTGCTTTGGACTTTGCCCAAGGAATCTTCGATGACTTTATCGAACTTCATGGCGACCGTAATTTCCGTGACGATGGTGCCATTATTGGTGGTATTGGTCGTTTAAATGGCCAAGCGGTTACTGTAGTGGGTATCCAAAAAGGTAGAAACCTACAAGATAACCTTAACCGTAACTTTGGGCAACCTCATCCAGAGGGCTATCGTAAGGCTCTTCGCCTCATGAAACAGGCTGAAAAGTTTGGACGTCCAGTTGTTACCTTTATCAATACTGCAGGTGCTTATCCTGGTGTTGGAGCAGAGGAACGTGGACAAGGTGAGGCAATTGCGCGTAACCTTATGGAAATGAGTGATCTTAAGGTGCCAATTATTGCCATCATCATTGGTGAAGGTGGTTCGGGAGGAGCTCTTGCCTTGGCGGTAGCCGATAAGGTTTGGATGCTTGAAAATACCATCTACTCTATCTTGAGTCCGGAAGGGTTTGCGACTATTCTCTGGAAAGATGGCTCACGTTCAGAAGAGGCAGCAGAGTTGATGAAGATTACATCAGGCGAGTTGCTTAATATGGGAATCGTTGATAAGGTGATTCCAGAACGTGGTTACTTTACAAGTGAAATTATTGAAGCAATTAAGACAGCAATTGTAGATGAGTTGGCAGAATTAAGCCAATTATCAACAGAGGACTTGCTTGAAGCGCGTTATCAACGTTTTAGAAAATACTAAAAAACATTGGGATATATCCCAATGTTTTTTAAACGGTATGACGTTCGAAGGCTTGGTCTGAGATACCTTGTTCGAGGATAAGTTTAGCCCATTCCTTAGCTGAATGAAGACTGTGATCCTTGTAGTTACCACAAGATTCAATGGTAGTTCCTGGAACATCTTCCCATGTAATCTCGTTAGCAATAGCTTCAAGACTAGATTTGATAACTTTAGCAATTTCTGTAGGATCTTGTTTACCCCACATAATCATATGGAAGCCTGTACGGCAACCAAATGGTGAGCAATCAATAAGTCCATCGATACGTTGACGGATCAGTTTAGCGAGTAGGTGTTCGATAGTGTGAAGACCACCTGTGTCAATACTATTTTCATTAGGTTGAATCAAACGGATATCAAAGTTTGTAATGATATCTCCTTTAGGTCCAACTTCCTCTGAAATAAGACGGACATAAGGTGCTTTTACAATGGTGTGATCAAGTTCAAAACTTTCAACAGTAACGTCTTTTGGCATGGTAATACCTCCCTATTCTAATAGAGTTATGATACCATAAAATCAGTTTAAAGTTCTAGTATATATTTGAGAAATCGCTATAAATATGATACACTAGAAGACGGTTTTCTTTAGGGAAACCTTAGAAAAGTTGAGGTAAAGACATGATAAACATGATAATTTTAGTTGTCTTTGCACTCATTGGTTTAGTCGTTGGATATTTAGCAATTTCTATTAAACTTAGCAAAGCTAAGGAACAAGCAGAAACTACCTTGCTAAAGGCAGAACAAGACGCTGTGAACCTTCGTAGTCAGGCAGAGCATGATGCAGATCATCTGCGTGTGACTGCTGAACGCGAGAGTAAGGCTCAACGTAAAGAGTTCTTGTTAGAAGCAAAAGAGGAAGCTAGAAAATATCGAGAAGATATTGAAAAAGAATTCAAATCTGAACGTCAAGAGCTTAAACAGATGGAAAATCGTTTGACAGAACGTGCCACTAGCCTTGATCGTAAGGATGAAAATCTATCAAGTAAAGAACTTGCCCTCGAGAAGAAAGAGCAGAGTCTTGCTGACAAATCTAAACATCTTAATGAGCGTGAAGAGAATGTGACTCAGTTGGAGGCTGAGAAGCAGGCTGAACTTGAACGTGTTGGTCAAATGACCATTGCAGAAGCGCGTGAGGTAATCTTAACGGAGACTGAGAATAATCTGACTCATGAGATTGCAACACGTATCAAAGATGCAGAAGCACAGGTTAAAGATACTGTTGATAAGAAAGCCAAAAACGTGTTGGCGCAAGCTATGCAACGCTTGGCTGGAGATTATGTTACTGAACAAACAGTAACTACTGTTCACCTTCCAGATGACAATATGAAAGGTCGTATCATTGGACGTGAGGGTCGTAACATCCGTACGCTTGAAAGTCTAACAGGTATTGACGTTATTATTGACGATACTCCAGAAGTGGTTGTCCTTTCTGGTTTCAATCCCGTTCGTCGTGAAATTGCACGTATGACTCTCGAAGCTTTGATTAAGGATGGACGCATCCATCCAGCTCGTATTGAAGAGTTGGTTGAGAAGAGCCGTCAGGAAATGGATAACCGTATCCGTGAATATGGTGAAGAGGCAGCCTACGAAATTGGCGCTATGAATCTTCACCCTGATTTGATCAAGATTATGGGACGCTTGCAGTTCCGTACGTCGTATGGTCAAAACGTACTTCGTCACTCAGTTGAAGTTGGTAAACTAGCAGGTATCATGGCTGGTGAATTGGGTGAGAATGTTGCCCTCGCTCGTCGTGCTGGTTTCCTTCACGATATGGGGAAAGCCATTGACAAAGAAGTCGAAGGTAGTCACGTAGAGATTGGTGCTGAGTTTGCACGTAAGTACAAAGAACATCCAGTTGTGGTTAACGCTATTGCCAGCCACCATGGCGATGTAGAACCTGAGAGCGTCATTGCAGTTATTGTAGCTGCAGCAGATGCTTTGAGTTCGGCTCGTCCAGGGGCTCGTAATGAATCTGTTGAGAATTACGTCAAACGCCTTCGTGATTTGGAAGAAATTGCATCAAGCTTTGACGGTGTTCAAACAAGCTTCGCCCTTCAAGCTGGTCGTGAGATTCGTATTATGGTTCATCCAAACAAAATCTCAGATGATGAAGTTACAATCTTGTCTCACAAGGTACGTGAACAAATCGAGAAGAACTTGGATTACCCAGGAAATATTAAGGTTACAGTCATTCGTGAATTCCGTGCAGTTGACTATGCCAAATAAGATAAGAGAGCCGCAAGGCTTTTTTATTTTGCACTTGATACTGAAAGGTTGTATTCTTTTTGAAAATGTAAGAACTTTCTTATCAAATTGCGTCATTTTGGTAGATTAGTGTTTTGTAATGAAATATTTTGATTTTTTTTGACTGTTTTTAGTTGACAGTTATTAAAAATTGAGTATAATAGATTTTGTAAACGATTACAGAAGGAGAGATTATGCTAAAGTCTGAACGTAAGCAGATTATCTTGTCTCAGTTGAAACAAGATGGTTTTGTCACTTTGGAAAACCTAACTGTTTTGTTAAGTGATACTTCCGAGTCGACGATTCGTCGTGACTTGGACGAGTTAGCGGCAGATGGCCAACTTAAACGTGTTCATGGTGGTGCTGAAAGCATTCATGGTCTAAAGGAAGAAATTGCCAATAGTCAAAAAGCTATTAGAAACGTTCAAGAAAAGGCTCAGTTAGCTGGTTATGCTGCCGATTTGATTAAGGAAGGTGATGTCGTCTTTCTTGAGGCTAGTACAACAAATGAACTTTTGATTCCACATTTGGCCAATCGTCAGGTAACGGTTGTGACTAATTCTATCCATCATGCGGTTAAGCTGGTAGATCTTGGTGTTAGCACTAGGATTGTTGGAGGAAAGGTTAAACATTCAACGGATGCGTCTATTGGAAGTACTGCTCAAGAGCAAATCAGACAACTGAATTTTGATTGTGCTTTCATTGGTGCTAATGGCGTTGATGCTCATTATTTCACCACACCAGACATGGAAGAGGCAGTTATCAAACGGACGGTTATAGCTAATGCGCAAAAAGCCTATGTTCTAGCTGATGCCTCTAAACTTGGTCAGATTACCTATGCTAAGGTAGCCGAGGTCGAGAAAGTAACCATAATTACAAATGCTTCGGAAGAAGAGCTCCTAAAAGAATTAAAAGAGAAAACGAGGGTTATTGAAGTATGATTTATACTGTAACGCTGAATCCATCAATCGACTTCATTGTTCGTATCGACAAAGTAGAGATTGGTGAAGTTAACCGCATGGAGAGTGATGATAAGTTCGCTGGCGGTAAGGGGATTAATGTTAGTCGTATTTTGCAACGTTTAGGTGTTGATAATACTGCAACGGGCTTCATCGGTGGTTTTACAGGACGTTTTGTGACAGATGGTTTGGATGCAGAGGGCATTAAAACCAAGTTTGTAGCAGTGGATCAAGACACACGTATTAATGTTAAAATCAAGGCTGACCAAGAAACTGAAATTAATGGTGCAGGACCTGTCATTAATGAGTATCAATTGGCTGAATTGGAAGCAGTTCTTTCAAGTGTAAGTGCCGATGATGTGGTTGTTTTTGCTGGATCAGCACCAAGCAATCTTGGAAACAAGGTCTATAACAAATTGATTCCACTAGTGCGTGAAACGGGTGCACAGGTTGTCTGTGACTTTGAAGGACAAACCTTGCTGATTCCTTGGCTTACCAACCACTCTTGGTTAAACCAAATAACCATGAGTTAGAAGCTATTTTCAATGTCAAACTTAATGGTTTGGCTGATGTTGAAAAATATGCGCGTGAAATCCTTGCTAAGGGGGCCCAGAACGTTATCATCTCAATGGCAGGTGATGGAGCGCTTCTTGTTACTCCAGAGGCTGCTTACTTTGCTAAACCAATCAAGGGAACAGTAAAAAACTCTGTTGGTGCGGGTGACTCAATGGTTGCTGGTTTCACTGGTGAGTTTGTTAAATCTGGTGATCCGATTGAGGCTCTCAAGTGGGGAGTAGCGTGTGGAACATCTACAGCTTTCTCAGATGACTTAGCGACAATTGAATTTATTAAAGAAACATACAATAAAGTAGAGGTAGAAAAACTATGAAAATTCAGGATTTACTGAACAAAAAAGTAATGTTGCTTGACCTTCAAGCAACTACAAAAGAAGCTGCTATCGATGAAATGATTAACAGCTTGGTTGACAATGGTGTTGTGACTGACTTTGATGTTTTCAAAGCAGGTATTATGGCTCGTGAAGCACAAACATCAACTGGTTTGGGTGATGGAATCGCTATGCCACACAGCAAAAATGCTGCAGTAAAAGAAGCAACAGTACTTTTTGCTAAATCTAATAAAGGTGTAGATTACGAATCACTTGATGGTCAACCTACAGACCTCTTCTTTATGATTGCTGCTCCAGAGGGAGCAAATGACACTCACTTGGCAGCCCTTGCTGAGTTGTCAAAATATCTTATGCAAGATGGTTTTGCAGATCGTTTGCGTAAGGTGACTTCTCCAGATGAAGTGATTGCTGCTTTTAATACTGGCGAAGAAGAAGCACAAGCTGAGGAAGCTAAGAAAGCACAAGCTGTTAAAGAAGCAGCTTCAAGCGATAAACCACTTATCGTAGCTGTAACAGCTTGTACAACTGGTATTGCTCACACTTACATGGCTGAAGAATCACTAATTAAAACAGGTGAAGAAATGGGTGTCAATGTTCGTGTTGAAACTAACGGTGCTTCAGGTGTCGGAACACCTTTGACTGCCGAAGAAATCAGTAAGGCTGTAGGTGTTATCGTAGCAGCAGACAAGGCAGTTGAAACAGCACGTTTCGATGGTAAAAAATTGCTTTCTAAACCAGTCGCTGCAGGTATTCGTCAACCTCAAGAATTAATCCAAAATATCTTGGATGGTAAGGCTGAAGTCTTCCATGCCGAAAATGCTGGAGCTGCTCAAGAATCAAGTGAGAAATTGAGCCTCGGTGGTGCCTTCTATAAACACTTGATGAGTGGGGTATCACAAATGCTTCCATTCGTTATCGGTGGTGGTATCATGATTGCGCTTGCCTTCTTACTTGACCAAATCATGGGTGTTCCTAAAGATCAATTGTCACAACTTGGTTCTTACCATGAAATTGCTGCTCAATTCAAGGCAATTGGTGGCGCTGCCTTTGGCTTCATGCTTCCAGTACTTGCAGGTTACATTGCTTACTCTATCGCTGAAAAACCAGGTTTGGTATCAGGTTTCGTAGCTGGTGCTATTGCTTCAAGTGGTGCAGCCTTTGGTGGTGTTCCATTTGCTTCAGGTGGTAAAGCAACCCTTGCCCTTGCTGGCGTATCTTCAGGTTTCCTTGGAGCTCTTGTTGGTGGTTTCCTTGCAGGTGGTGTTATCCTTGTTCTTCGTAAACTCTTGGCAGGTATTCCACGTGCCCTTGAAGGAATCCGTTCTATCTTGCTCTTGCCACTTCTTGGTGTATTTGCTACTGGTTTCTTGATGTTGGCAGTAAATATCCCAATGGCAGCAATTAATACTGGTCTTAATAACTTCTTGTCAAGCTTGTCAGGAAGCTCAGCCGTACTACTTGGTCTCCTTGTTGGTGGTATGATGGCAGTGGATATGGGTGGACCAGTCAACAAAGCAGCTTATGTCTTTGGTACAGGTACTCTCGCAGCAACAGTAACTTCAGGTGGTTCAGTTGTTATGGCAGCAGTTATGGCGGCTGGTATGGTTCCTCCGTTGGCAGTATTTGTAGCAACACTCTTGTTTAAAGATAAATTTTCTGAAGAAGAACGCAACTCTGGTTTGACAAACATCGTTATTGGGACCTTTCATTCATCACTGAAGGTGCGATCCCATTTGGTGCAGCTGACCCAGCACGCGCTATCCCAAGCTTTATCGTCGGTTCAGCTCTTACAGGTGCTCTTGTAGGTATGGCAGGAATCAAATTGATGGCACCACACGGAGGTATCTTCGTAATTGCCCTCACATCAAATGCCCTTCTCTACCTTCTCTTCATCTTGATTGGTGCTGTGGTATCAGGTATCCTCTTCGGATTCCTCCGCAAGCCACTTGATAAATAAGATATGACAAAACAATCTCGTCGTGACGGGATTGTTTTTTGTGTCGTAGCAGATTTTTGTCAGGGTACCTATTTTATGATAAAGTATAGGCAGAAATGGCTATCTAGTAGCTAATACGCTGTATAAAGCAACATAAGAGGTAAAATATGGTAAAAGAATACGATTATATTGTCATTGGTGGTGGTTCTGGTGGTATTGCCAGTGCCAATCGTGCTGCCATGCATGGTGCTAAGGTTATTCTCTTTGAAGGAAAAGAGGTCGGAGGTACCTGTGTCAATGTAGGTTGTGTGCCTAAAAAGGTCATGTGGTATGGTGCTCAGGTTGCTGAAACCCTTCACCGTTATGCAGGTGAGTACGGTTTTGATGTGACGATTAATAAGTTTGATTTTGCAACGCTTAAGGCCAATCGTCAGGCTTATATCGACCGTATCCATGGTTCTTATGAGCGTGGTTTTGATAGCAATGGCGTTGAACGTGTATACGAGTATGCAAGATTTGTTGACCCTCATACGGTTGAAGTAGCGGGTGAGCGTTATACAGCACCCCATATCCTTATTGCGACTGGTGGTCACGCCCTTTATCCAAACATTCCAGGTAGTGAATATGGGATTACCTCCGATGGTTTCTTTGAACTAGATGAGGTGCCAAAACGTACAGCTGTTATTGGTGCTGGCTACATCGCCGTTGAGGTTGCTGGTGTTCTCAATGCTCTTGGAAGTGATACACACCTCTTTGTGCGTAAAGATCGTCCATTGCGTACCTTTGATAAGGATATCGTTGATGTTTTAGTTGATGAAATGGCTAAATCTGGTCCGACCCTCCATACGCATGCTAATGTGACAGAGGTAGTGAAGAATGCAGATGATTCCTTGACCATTAGTTTTGATAATGGAGAAACGATTACTGTTGATTGCCTCATCTGGGCTATTGGACGCGCAGCCAACACCTCTGGTTTTGGACTTGAAAAGACAGGTGTTAAACTGACTGAAAAAGGAACAATCTATTCGGATGAGTTTGAAAATACATCTGTTCCTGGAATCTATGCCCTTGGCGATGTAACTGGTAAACTTGATTTGACACCAGTTGCAGTCAAGGCTGGACGTCAATTGTCAGAGAGACTCTTCAACAATAAAGCTGATGCTAAGCTTGATTACACTGATGTAGCCACCGTGGTCTTTAGCCATCCAG
>ENA-OQJV01000103-OQJV01000103.1-human-gut-metagenome-genome-assembly--contig:-NODE-103-length-13371-cov-3.083812_pt1 | contig 13371 bp, 11 predicted proteins | sample MGYA00242616_ERZ504783 | MGnify/ENA primary metagenome ERZ504783 (study PRJEB26092, sample SAMD00036360) | human gut metagenome | host: Homo sapiens | study: EMG produced TPA metagenomics assembly of...
GGCTAATTCGTTCATTCAGATAGAATCTGAATTTACTGTTTTAAAGGTCTTCAATTTTCATTGAAGCGTTCTGATTGATTCTCAAAATCTTTCAAGGTTTCTCACTGTTCAGTTATCAATGTTCTTTATTTTGCTCTCTTGCGACAGCTTGTTTATTCTATCAAAATGTTTTGCATTTGTCAAGAACTTTTTTCATAACTTTTTCAGCTTATTTTCAAAGCAATATCTATAAAGTCATGTCTGTAAAATGTAACTCACAAGCTCTACAACTCAATGTGTCCCGCGAGTCAGCTTTGATATAATATCATCCTGGCACACATATGTCAACGGATTTTCTGCAATTAATTAAAGTAGTAAAACTATCTTAAAAAACACAAATTTTCTAAATTGTCTGTTTATTATATACAATTCTCACAATTACTATCTGACAGCCTCTATCGCTTCCTTGATATTTGCCACACCGACAATCTCAATTCCATTAATATGCGACACTCCTGCAAGACACACTTTGGGAACAATACACTTTTTAAAGCCAAGCTTCTTTGCCTCAGCCACACGCTGCTCGGACATGGTAACTCCGCGTACCTCTCCGCTTAAGCCCACCTCTCCAAAACATATGGTATCCTCACGCACTATAATATCCTTTTTGCTTGATGCGATTGCAAGCACTATCCCAAGGTCTATCGCCGGTTCGTTCATCCTTATACCGCCTGCTATATTCACATAAGCGTCACAGTCTGACAGTGGCAGGTTGGCTCTTTTTTCAAGGACCGCCATGAGTAGATTTACTTTATTATAATCTGTACCATTTGCTGTACGCCTTGGATTATTAAAAAAACTGTGACATACAAGAGCCTGTATCTCGAGAAGTATCGGGCGGCTTCCCTCTATGGAACATGTGACAATTGATCCTGATGCTCCCTCGGGCTTACCGCTAAGCATATACTCCGACGGATTTTCCACCTCAACAAGCCCCTCCGCCTTCATTTCAAATACGCCTATCTCATTGGTCGAACCAAATCTGTTCTTAACGCCTCTAAGTATCCTGTACGACTCATACCTGTCACCCTCAAAATAAAGCACAGTATCAACCATATGCTCCAACGTCCTCGGCCCCGCAACCGCACCATCCTTTGTCACATGTCCTACTATAAAAACAGAAATACCCAGGGTCTTTGCAAGCTGCATAAGCACTCCGGTTGTCTCCCTGACCTGTGAGACACTGCCCGGTGCCGACGCTATCTCCTCATTGTACATAGTCTGGATGGAATCTATTACACAACCTCCGGTTTTTTTCGTTGAATCACGTCCTTTGCTATATCAAGACTTGTCTCACATAAAAGCTCCAGTGAATCCGTAAAATCACCAAGTCTGTCGGCACGCATCTTTATCTGATGCAGTGATTCCTCACCTGACACATAAAGTAATGGCACCTTTTTTTGTGAAAGTTCCCTGCATACCTGAAGTAGTAGCGTGGATTTTCCTATACCCGGATCTCCTCCCACAAGCACAAGCGACCCCCTCACAATTCCTCCACCAAGCACTCTGTCAAACTCAGCTATACCTGTCACTATACGCTCCTCTTTCTCGCTTTTTACTGCCGAAAGAGGCAGAACCTGTACCGCCTTTGATTTCTTTTTTTTACTTTTCCCGACGAACTTATCGACTTTTTTATCTACGGTTTCCTCTACAAATGTATTCCATTCCTTACAGGCCGGGCACTGTCCCATCCATTTTGCCGATTCATAACCACATTCCTGGCAGAAAAATACAGAGGTCTTTCCTTTTGCCATATTGTTCTCCTTTATAAAATACAAAAAGCCCGGCTTTCACCGGGCTAAAAATATGCTCTATTTTCTTGATACTTTGATATCGACTGAATCAACACCCTCAAGCTCTACGCTTAAGCTGAGCTTGCCGCCGAGATTTGTCTTCATAGTACCTGCAACAGCTCCAGCTATATCAATTTCGTACTCTGTCTCCTCTTCAAGGCCAAGAGTAATCTGAGCATCCTCAGGTCCCTCCACAGTAAATGTCACTGTATCAGCAGTCTCCTCGAAATCCATAACCGCTGTTCCCGGAACAGACTCGTATACAAAGAGTCCGTTTCTTTCGAGCTTTGTAATCTCCTTAAAGGTCTTTACCTTGTAGATATCTCCATCCTTTTCAAAATTGTCAAGCTTTGCCTTTGCAGCCAATGTATAATCTCCGAAGCTGAGCTTTCCGTTTTCCTCAGTACGGATTAATTCACTTATTACAGCCATTTTTATCCTCCCGTAGCTATATTGATATATTAATTATAAATCCAATTCTACTCAACAGTCAATGAAATTTGTTTGTTTTTCGTAGAAATTATTACCTTATTGCCGCGCTTAATTTTGCCGGTAATAATATCCTCTGACATACGGTCTTCAATCTCCTCCTGAAGTTTTCGTTTAAGAGGTCTTGCGCCATATTTTCTGTCATAGGCTTTGTCCACGATAAAGGATTTTGCACTGTCGCGCACTGTGAGCTCTATATCAAGCTGTTCTTTACAGCGTTTCTTAAGCTCCTTTACAAGAAGTGTCACTATATGCTTCATGTCATCCTTGTTGAGAGCTCTAAATACAATAGTCTCGTCGATCCGGTTCAAAAACTCAGGTTTAAATATACGGCGGACCTCCTCCATGACACTGTTCTTCATACGCTCGTGATCCTGCTTTTCATCCTCACCAGCGCCAAAACCAAGGCGCTTTGGTTCTATAATAGAAGAAGCTCCTGCATTTGATGTCATGATGATTATTGTATTCTTGAAATCAACCGTGCGCCCCTGTGAATCAGTGATTCTACCATCATCAAGCACCTGTAAAAGTATATTGAACACATCAGGATGTGCTTTTTCTATCTCATCAAACAGTATAACAGAAAAAGGATTGCGTCTGACCTTCTCTGAGAGCTGTCCGCCTTCCTCATGGCCCACATATCCCGGTGGTGAACCAATCATCTTTGAAACACTATGCTTTTCCATGTACTCTGACATGTCAACACGTATCATGGCATCTTCTTTGCCAAAGACAGCCTCAGCAAGTGCCTTTGACACCTCCGTCTTACCTACTCCTGTCGGTCCCAAAAACAGGAATGAGCCAATCGGCTTCTTAGGATCCTTTAAACCAACACGTCCTCGTCTGACTGCCTTTGCGACAGCAGAAACAGCTTCCTCCTGTCCTATTACACGCTTGTGAAGTATCTGTTCAAGCTTTGCAAGTCGTCCTGCCTCTGACTCTGTAAGCTTATTTACAGGTATTTTGGTCCATCCCGATACTACATCCGCTATCTCATTTTCGCCGACTACAGGCTGATTTTTGGCTCCTGTGCGACGGTTCTTTCTGATAAGCTTCTGCTGTTTATTTTCAAGCACTTCCTTTTCTGACATAAGCGCGCCGGCAGCTGCGAGATCTCCTTTCGACAAAGCATTTTCCAACTGGTTCTGCTTATCTGTTATCTCTTTTTTCAGTGCAAGCAGCTCGTCAGATGATGTCAGATTCTTAAGCCTTATCCTGGCTGCCGCTTCATCCATAAGGTCTATCGCCTTATCAGGTAAAAATCTGTCATTTATATATCGTGCAGAAAGGTTTACTGCTGCTTTCACACCCTCATCTGTTATGATGACACCATGATGCTTTTCATAGAGTCCCTTTAATCCTGTGAGTATCTCTATTGTCTCATCCACACCCGGCTCCTCAACCATCACCGGCTGGAAACGGCGCTCAAGCGCAGCATCCTTTTCCACGTATTTGCGGTACTCTTCTATGGTAGTGGCGCCGATTACCTGTACCTCGCCTCTGGCAAGCGCAGGCTTTAATATGTTAGATGCATCTAACGAGCCTTCTGCTCCTCCTGCACCTATTATAGTGTGAAGCTCATCAATGAAAAGCAGTACATTTTTGGCATTTGAAACCTCACTTATCACCTTCTTGATACGCTCCTCAAACTCACCACGATACTTTGATTTGGCTACAAGCCCGGACATATCAAGAGAAACCAGTCTCTTTCCCAAAAGAATATCCGGAACATTGCCACTGACTATATCCTGCGCAAGTCCTTCTACTATAGCGGTCTTGCCCACTCCCGGCTCTCCAATCAGACATGGATTGTTTTTGCCACGGCGGCAGAGTATCTGGATAACACGCTCCATCTCCTTTTTTCTGCCTATAACAGGGTCAAGAAGCCCTGCCTCTGCCATATCTGTCAAATCTCTGGAATACTGATCTAATACAGGAGTCGCAGAATTGTATGATGTATTGTAGCTTTTCATCAGATCCTTGTATGCAGACGGATCCTCACCCATTGCACCAAGAATATCTATAAACATCTTCTGACTGTTAACACCCATGGTGTTTAAAAGTCTTGCAGCTGCACAGTCTCCCTGCAGTACTATAGCCATCAGCAAGTGTTCTGTACCTATCTCATTGCACTCAAATCTATCGGCTTCCTCCGATGCGCGCTCCAATACTCTCTGTGTCCTTGGCGAATAGCCATCCCTGTCCATCACTTCGATGTTATCCCCCGGTGAAATCAGGTCTTCAATCATCGAAATAAGCTTATCATATTCCACATTGCAGGCTGTTAGAACCTCAGCTGCCACACCGGTGCCCTCTTTTATAAGGCCAGCCAGTATGTGCTCTGTTCCAACATAGCTGTAATTCATTTTCTTTGATATACGTGCAGCCAAATCTATTGCTTTTTTAGCCTTACTTGTATATGGTTTCAAGTCATATCCTCCAGTCATATTCACTAATTTAAGTCGATGAACTGCAAATCATCATCTTCGCTGTCATCTTCATTGTCATCCTTTGCACTGCTGTCTATAGTCTCAGACGGCTTATTTCCCTCATTGACAAAGCCATCAAGTGCCATTTGAACCTGATTCTTCAAGGTATCATCATCTGCAGCATTCTCCTGATCTGAAGCCTCTTTTGAATCAAAATCAGATTTTTCATTCTCAGCAGTTTTCTTTAAATCGGATGTAATTTCTACGGTTCTTCCGACATAGGATGAATCGGATGCATCTGTACTTTCCGTATTTTCGTCTGATTCTAAAATCTCAGCTATCTGTGACTCTTCGCCAGATTCCTCAGCCGGTTCCCTGATTTCATCTACCTGTGATTCTTCAGCCGGTTCCTGAATCTCATCTATCTGCGATTCTTCAGCCGGTTCCTGAATCTCATCTACCTGCGATTCTTCAGCCGGTTCCTGAATCTCATCTATCTGCGATTCTTCAGCCGATTCCTGAGCATCATCATCATTAGCTTCTATATCATTTGCTTCTATATCGAACTCTTTTGTATCGTCTTCTTCATCATTTACTTCATTAGCTGTGCGCTTCTTATTTTTCACAATAACCACCAGAAGAAGTAATGCCAGAATAATGATAATAAGAACCAGTATTGCAGCTAAAACAAGATATTTATTGGCAATTCCCGGGACAAGCTCACTCTTTGTTGTATCATTTTCCTCCTGTGCCACTGTAGGTGTACTGAGCTTGGTTCTCATATATGTGCCATCTACGCTATCATATGTGTACCAGCCACTCTCACCATTGTCATTCATAGCATATACGAGGTAAAAATCCTTTGTCTGATCATCGTTTTTTTCGACTTTGGTCTGGTAGGCTGTTGCCACACCCTTGCCCTCTATAGAGAGCGATATCTCATTATATCCCTCAGGCACATCATCCACCTTAGGCAGTAAAACCACTATAAAATGTGACTCTGAATTGATACGGACAAACTCATATGCTGCATTCTGTGCTGCATCATATACAAAAAGCCCATTGCCGCTTTCCGACTGTAAATACACAAGCGTGATATCACCAAAGGTGCCATGAAGGGTATTGTATTCAAGTCCGTCAATCACTGTCTTTGAGTGCTCAAAGCCTTCAGGAACAACATCCTCCGGAATGTCATTTATCATAGTCCACTCTGTGCCATTTATATCGAACTTCTTCCAGTTATCCTGCTTATCTGCATTCTCCGGATCATCCTCGGCTCTTCTGGTAACAACTATATTGTATGTGCTTGTGCTGCCGTCCTCTGCTGTCACAACAACGCTGACCGTATTCTCTCCAACCTCAAGTGAATCATTGCCTGTGACCGATGTCACACTCGCCTTGGAATCAGCCGGATTTGCTGTAACCGCAAGGCTTGAACAGCTGTAATCTACTGTAGCTGTGTAATCCTTTGTCGCAGCAGAAAACTCAGGGGAAAGCGTACCTGCTGAGATAACAAGCGAACCAAGAGATGCGTTTGAGGATTTCTTTTCCTCTTTGTTTTCATTATCTTTATTTACATTGCTGTCATTGCCGGTATTGCTGCCGGAATTGTCCTTGTTATCCTTGTTGCTGTTTGAATCGTTGTTTGATGAAGCACTTGTTACCGTCACTGTTGCAGAACCAACTCCAATACTCGGGGTTCCACCATCCACATCTGTAGTATCATCCAATGGTTCTTGTATCGAAAAAGTACATGAACCTACAGATGTTGCCTTATACGAAAAGCGCTGAACATCACCTACACCAGCTCCAATTGTAAAATACTCATCACTGCTTCCGCCAAGTACTCCTGAACTTTTTTTTAAAACTCCCTGAGCTCCATATCCGCTTGTAATCGACAACGTAACTGTTACAGTATCACCAACTTTAACATTCGACTTATTTACTGAAACACTAATATTGGCTGCCGCCAGTACCGGTACTCTACTAAATAATGTCGTCGTTAAAATCAACATCATTGTTAAAATAATACTACGAATTCTTCTCATCTCTATTAATTACTCCTATTGTGTTAATTTTGATTTACCTAAAATCGAATTATTTATTAGCATAATATCCTTTATAGTTACTTTTCCATCTTTATTTACATCTGCTGCCTCCAAATATTCTCCATTCAATGATATTTTTTTAAGAATATTTCTATTTGTAAGCATTATATCTTTAATGGTCACTTTTCCGTCACCATTTACATCACCAAATATAACAATATCAACTGTTTTTACCAAGTTTCCATTTGGATCATATACAGCTATTTTATTTCCAGTACCAACAATTCCATTATTTTCTACACCCGAACTGTTTAAAATTTTAATCGAACCTGCAGAAACAGAAATATTCTTCTTAATTACATCTGAACTAACATTAGGTTCTACGCCAGTAACATATGTATCTATTTTATACTTAGACGATGAGATACTAACAGATGAATTAATTGTATTGTTATTATTGTTTGTATTATTTGCTGCTGATGCCTGTCTATTTATATTAATAGTATAAGTTCTTGTGTCACCACTTTGTGACTTACAATTAATCTTGATTGCATTATTCCCAACAGTAAGTGAGTAACTTCCTGTGCCTGTTATTCCACTATTAGCTGATACAGGATTAGCGGAAACAACAACAAAACTAATTGAGTTAGAAACAACTGCTGAATAACTTGTTGTAGCTCCATTAAATGATGGAGTTAACGTAACTCCACTAATAGAAAGCGACTGTAAATAATTATTCGTATCGCCTGCTTTATTAAATCCAACTGCCGATGAAGGCATGTTATCGTATACTGGTATTCTAAATGTAAAAGCTTGATTTTTATCAGAGTATCCCTTAGCAACACTTTGTCCCTCAGTAAGCGCTGCCGTAACATTTGTCATATATTGATGTGAATAATATGGACAATTGTTTACAACATTAAATTTTTCAAAATATAACGTGTTTTGACCTTTATTTATATAATTTTTACCAATTTTTTCAGCTCCTCCCTGAATTGACTTTACTCTAGTATTCCATCCCTGTTGTTTAGCAAAATATAAACCATTTTTGTATATATCTTGCTTTGTTTTTCCATAAGCATTAAAATTGAAGAAATTATAATACCCTTTATATCCGGAATATGTTCCTGAAATAAGCGGACTAGTCCCATTTGTTCCTTGTTCTTGCTTAACTCGCGATGCTAAATGATATGCACTTACACCTGTATTTTTAGCTACATCTAAAAAAGTGTTCGCATAATTAATAGATTCAGTGGAATATTTTTTTGTTCCTTCCATAAATGTCCCTTTTAGAATCGCATTTACTCCTGATAAATTATCATTAGCTGAATATGCCAAGCTTTGGAATTGAAATATATTCGTTTCATCAAGAAAATTTCTCGGATCCATAATATATGCTATATATGCACTATTAGCTGATACCCAGCCTTTTTCATACTCCGTCCACGTGTTTGTAGCCCAATCATATGCTCCAACTGCAGTAGACTTTTTGGAATCATCTGCCGTCTTAGAAACGACATTTAATCCATTTCTACTTTCATTTTCAATCACCGTATCCCAATTCAAACCTGTATTTACAGCCTCAAATGTCCAGCTTGGATACTTATTGTGAAGTGCTGTAAGGTTTGGAATATAGCTGTCAGGAAAGCCTGCATTCTTCATAGCCGTGACAAAATCGGTATTGTCTCCGCTATTATTGTATGTCACCTTTATGTATGTACTGATAGTCCAGCCCGTAAATGCCTTGCCGTTTAAAGTACCCTTGACATTATACCAGACCACACCGTTTACCCTGGTCTCTCCAATTATGTCAACCTGATGGTTCCAGTTGAGTGAGACAACCTTGGTAGTGCCGGATGTGCCTGCTGCATTGCGGACATACACATTGCCACCTGTAATCGTACCTGTAGCATATGCTCCCGATGCGGTTGCAATGGCAAGCTGCTCCTCATTATTCTGCTGTATGGCATCCGCATTGCCGGTGTCTGCCGAAGCATCCCCTGTCTGCGCATTGTCTGATGCAGCTGTACCTGCTGATACAAAATCAGACCTTATATAGCTGACACACTCCTCGTTATTTGCTGCCAGATTGTACTTTGCCTTGTACCACACCTTGCCGTCTGCACCTGTGGTCTGCTCAAGAATAGTAATATCCTTGCCGTTTGAAAGCTTGTGCTCCAGCTCATACTCTGTTCCCGGTCCGCTTCTCGCCGCTACCCAGTATCTCTCATCACACACAACCTTAGCCGCCTGATCCGCATAGACTGCTATGCTGCTGTATGGTGCCAGGTCACATGCAGCTAATGACAATGTTACGACAGAGGCTGCCAGAAATTTATTTATCTTTATCATCAAATCCCATCTTTCTTATGTGCATTGTTTACATTAATCCATTATCCATTTAATTATAATAGAATATGACCTTTGTATCAATGTATTCGGCAGAAATTTATTATTTTTTTATTAATTAAAAAAACTCCCTTCAACGTGCAGCTCATGCTTACGTTTCAGGGAGTTGCCTGATTCATATTCTGCTTATTCTTACTGTCTCCTGTAGCTTTTCTAGCTGAACAGGGATTTTATCTTATCCCATAAATCCATGAAAAAGTTACCAAGCTTTTCCCAAAAGCCCGGGTCATTTATCTTATCGCCAAGCTTTGATGCCCAGTCCTGTGCCTGGTTGATGACTGAATCCCAGTCGATATTGGCATCCTTTAGCTTCATTAAAAGAGATGTAAGCTTTGCAATATCATCATCAGAAAGCTTCAGGTCGTAATCCTTTGCAGCCTCCTTTATCGCATCCTTTATCTGGCTCTCATCCTTGAGCCTTCCATCGGCAAGCTGCTTCTTTAGGTCAGCAATCATTGCCTCGATATCCTGCGAATCGCCGTCAATGCTCTTGTTGAGCTCTCCTGTTGTGACAAGCTCATCCATCGCTGCGTCTGTCACCTTGTCGTCAAGCTTCTTGCCCGTCATCTCCTCGTATGCCTTTAGTGTGCCTACAAGTGCTGCCGTTCCGGAAATAGGGAAAGGTCCTGCGACTATGATTTTAGCATCAGCTATGCCTGCTGTGGCAAGCGCATTCTTGTACATTCCTACCGTACAGTAATTGATATTGTGTGTGGAAACACTAAGACCCGCACCCTTTTTATCCTCTGTAATGAGTACTGAGGAAAGTGACCTTGTGCCAATCTCGCTCTTGCTGATGTATGAATCGAGGTACTTGTGCTCCTCATCATTATTTACATAGACCACATCGTATTTGTCCAGATCAGTGAGCTCGATTCCCATAAATCCAAGCACTGTCGCTCTCTGATCCGGTGTGAGGTCTGCTCCAAGACTTAAGTATGGCTTATCATTTTTGCTGATGGTCACCTTGTCGTTTGTCTCACTGCCGGCTGTCGTTGTACTGTCTGCAGTACTGTCTGTGTTACTCTTATCAGCTGCGTCACTGCCTGATACATCAACGCTTGAAACTGTATCAGTCTGCGTAGCTGTCTCTGTTGCAAATACAGCCGGATTCATTGTAAACAGTGTCACAGCAGCAAGCATGCCGCATACAATACTCTTTGCTTTTTTCTTTATTAATCTAATCATTTTTCCTCCAATCTACTGCTCTATATCATACGAAATTGTAAAGCTGCTTCCGTCGAAGCTGACATCGGCCATGCTTCCGCATACCACAGGCATCATCGGCGACATATGACCTATATCCAGATCCATGATGATTGGCACATTAAACTCTCTAAGCAGTGATGAAAGCGCCTGTCTGTGGTCTATGCCAAACATTTCCTCTCCGAAGTGCGCCGGGCGTCCGATAAGAAAGCCCTTTACATTTGAAAACCATCCTGCATTTTTCATCTGCCACATAGCCCTTCTCATGCCCATCACATTAAGGTCACAAGCCTCAAGGAACCATATGATACCATCATCACTGTAGCGCTCATTAAATTCCCTTACATGGTCAAACGATGTGCCAAGCAGATTGATAAGACAATCCATGCAGCCACCAAGCAACCTGCCTCTCATGGTAAGCCTGCTTTCCTTTGCCACCGCAGGAATAGAGCTGATGCACGACTTTTCAGTCAGGTTGTAGCCCACAAACGGAGCATTCTCATCCTTTATCGATTCCTTCTCCCACATAGGGTAATTGGTAAATGAAAGCTTCCTGCCACAAAGCAGATTAAATGCATCGGTAAGTGACTCATGCCACACCTCCATGCCAAAGCTGCCCGCACACGGTCCGTAAATACCTGCTGTATCTGCAATAGTAGCCTCCAAAAATGTGAAATTCGTGTTGTCAGAATAGCCCATGTACCATTTCGGCTTTGACTGCTTCACGCGCTCAAAATCAATATAAGGCACTACCTCGCACATCAGCTCGCCACCACCACATGATATAAGCACATCACTGTCAACAGAAGCATAGCTCTCGTTCAGCTCTTCTGCGCACTTCTTAGGTGTATTGCTGATACCTATGCCACTGTCGCATCTGCAGTTAGGTCCCTCTATCGTCTTATAACCCATGCTGTGAAACCTTTTAATGGCATTGTCAAAGGCACTCCTGTACGGCTCTGTTGTACAGCCCATCGAAGGCGCCACAAAGCCTATTGTTCCTCTATCCTTTAGAAATTCAGGGTATCTCATGTTTCTATCATCCTATCACTATTATTTACATATCTAAGCTTCTGTCTGAAGTAAAATATGTAGGATTTTATCATTTCTGTCCAGGTCATTTTACTGTCATAATTAAATGTCGTCGTGTACTGCAAATGCTGTCTGTTGCACCAGTTGTATATATCATGCAGACTTATCGAATCAACATGCTTTATATTGTTCATAAACACCTTAACCTTTGTAAAGCTCATCCTCACTGTCAATGTATAGATGAAAGATAGTATTCGGACATTCAATTATTATCTGCTGTTCTCCTATATTTTTCATCAATGTATCCTCTATTGAATAATGTATCCTGTGTGATTAAAAACATTATCGTCTGTCACACCGGGATGTGAGTAATAACAAAATATCGTAACTGTTCAGTACCTTCACAGTTAAAAAATATCACATAACCATAGTACTACACCGGCGTCACAAAATCCAGTCATTTTTGCCTGCCAATTCTTACTATTTTATTAAGAAAAACGGTAAATATCATACCCCCTCACAGTCAAATGCCGGAATGAAGCTGTCCTTTGCCACGTCACCCTCCTGTATAAATGCATTCGTGATTCCTATTTCGAGGGCATAGTCAACAAGCCTTTCATACTCTCTCCTTGTCACTGTGCGGTTTATCTCAGGATAATCCTTTAGTGCAATCGGCGTAAACTGGCTCATCATGCTTATATATACGTGATCATGATATGTATCATACAGGTACTTAAGTACATCCTTTGCATCATTCACATGTCCCGGCAGTAGAAGCTGTCGCACAATAACTCCCTTTTGTATGAGTCCTGTCGAATCGTCAATCACGACATCCGGCTGCTGCCTGACCATCTCTGAAAGCGCCTGCTTTGCGACAGACGGATAATCTTTTGCCCTTGAATACCTTGCCGAAAGCGTACTGTCCATATATTTAAAATCCGGAAGATACACATCCACTATGCCCTCAAGCAGCTTTAGCTCTGTCACATTTTCATATCCGCTCGTATTGTATATAATAGGAAGCTTCATGCCACGGCTTTTTGCATCGTTTACCGCCCACACTATATCAGGGATATACTGCCCTGGTGTGACCAGATTGATATTATTTGCGCCTTTGCCCGCCAGTTCTATAAAGATATCACTAAGCCGCTCTTTACTGATTACCTTTCCCTCTTTTCCGTCAGAAATCTCCCTGTTCTGGCAGAACACGCAGTGCAGGCTGCAGCCTGAGAAAAAAACTGCCCCACTTCCTCTTTTTCCTGATATGCACGGCTCCTCCCAGTAATGAAGTGCTGCTCGCGCCACCTTTATTTCAGACGAAACGCCACATACGCCTGTTTGTCCGGTGCTTCTGTTTATGCCACATTTTCTGGGACACAATAAGCAATTTTCGTATTTATTCATATTTTTCATTTTAACCCTTGCTAAAAATAATGTTTGATACTACACTCTATATGATTAAAGGGTCAAAAGGTATCATCGATGCATGCTTGCATGCAATTCGATGTATACCTTAGTGACCCGCACTACACCGAGAAAGTAGCAATTTGCTGCGGGAACGCAGGAAATTAGCGGATTTCGAGGTGTAGTCAGATTACGGGAATGCGTAGCATGTAGTAATCTGATTAATCATAAATGAGGGGCAAAATACCTTTTGACCCTCATATCATAATATGATATAAAATGCAGTTCAGTTAAGCGATGACAGGGGCGCTTTTAACAGCCTCAGGAAAAGGAAGCGGAAATGAAGATTAATAAAAAAGCATTATTACTGGGTACAATGGCATTTGTGCTTGTGGCAGCATCAGGCATGGTAAGTGCATATGCAAGCGGTTCGTCAGGCACAAAGAAGGACAAAGGTACAGACAATACAGAGGTGTGTGCATTGGCAGTGTGGATGTAGGCGGTATGACGAAAGGAAGAAGA
>ENA-OQJV01000106-OQJV01000106.1-human-gut-metagenome-genome-assembly--contig:-NODE-106-length-13337-cov-1.970250_pt1 | contig 13337 bp, 9 predicted proteins | sample MGYA00242616_ERZ504783 | MGnify/ENA primary metagenome ERZ504783 (study PRJEB26092, sample SAMD00036360) | human gut metagenome | host: Homo sapiens | study: EMG produced TPA metagenomics assembly of...
AACCATGTGGCCTCTCTCAAATGATGTCTATGCGTTATGGTACCTTGCCAGTGGTTAGCGAGGTTGGTGGTCTTCGTGATACTGTTGAACCATACAACCCTGTGACAGGCTCAGGTACAGGATTCTCATTTGGTAACTTCTCAGGTTACTGGATGGTTCAAAACCCTTCGTAAAAAAGACTCTTGATGTTTACGTAAAACAATGCTGATGCTTGGAAGCAACTCCAGCACAATGCGATGACACGTGACTTCTCATGGGATACAGCAAGTTTGGCATATGTTGATTTGTACAAACAATTAGTATAATTCCAAAGATAACTTTTCTCGCAAGGGAAAAGTTATCTTCGTGTAAAGCGTTTGAAAACGCTTCTAAAATTATTTAGCCCCTAAGTTTTGCTTGGCAGAGATTATAGAGAAAGCGTCTAAAAGTCTGAATAGAAGAATAACTCTAATCATGTTATAATATAATTGACTGTTTTGACAGTTTTGTAAATAAAGATTTTGAAATGTCTGTTTCGAATCTTGTCTGGCAAGGTTTGGAAGTTTGAGTAAAATTTCCAATTCCCTCTTATCTGAATAGATACCTGTAAGAAGTGTATTGAAGATAAGGAAGTAGTAAGAAAGGATTTCTATGCAACTCGAAAATTTAACAAAAGAACAATTCATCCGTGACTTTAAGGATACTCTCCATCAAGAGCAGTTGATTAAAGTTGCTAAGGCCACACCAACGGAGATTTTTACTGCCTTGGCTGGTTTGATCCGTAAATATTACACAAATACATGGATTGAACGTAACCATGCACTTTCAGACAATCAAGAAAAAATTGCTTACTACTTCTCGATTGAATTTCTTCCAGGTCGTATGTTGGAAACTAACCTTCTCAACCTTGGTATTCTTGACCTTGTTAAAGAGGGATTCGCAGAACTTGATATTGACTTCCGTGAAGTTGTAGAAGCTGAGCATGACATGGCACTTGGTAATGGTGGTCTTGGTCGTTTGGCTGCTGCCTTCATGGATTCACTTGCGACTACTGGTTATCCTGGTTTTGGTAACGGTCTTCGTTACCGCTATGGACTATTTAAACAACGTATTGTTGATGGTTACCAGGTGGAATTACCAGATGGTTGGTTTGGTTCTACAGGTAATGTTTGGGAAACACGTAAAGACCACGATATTGTCTATGTGAAACTCTTTGGTGATGTAGTTCTTGAAAGCAATGAAGATGGTCGCTTTGTCCCAACTTATAAGAATGCTCAAGTCCTTCGTGCCGTACCTTATGATGTGCCGCAAATTGGTTATAAAAATGGTGTGATTAACAATCTTCGCCTTTGGGATGTTGAAATTCCTGAAGAATATGAGTTGGATTACCCAACATTGGAAGCACGCCGTCGTGTGAAAGATATTACTGCCATTCTTTATCCAGATGATTCAACAATTGAAGGTAAAAAATTGCGTTTGGTTCAAGAGTACTTTATGACAAGTGCCGGTCTCCAAACAATCATCAAATCTTACCTCAAGATGGGCTTGCCATTGAAAGATATCCACGAAAAAGTATCTGTTCACATCAATGATACCCACCCTGCGGTTGCACCAGCTGAATTCATGCGTCTTCTCCTTGATGAATATGGTCTTTCATGGGAAGATGCTTGGAATGCGACTGTTAAGACTATGAGCTACACTAACCACACTATTCTTCAAGAAGCCCTTGAAAAATGGGATCAACAGCTCTTCAAACGTGTCCTTCCACGTGTTTACCAAATCATCTTGGAAATCGACAACCGTTACATTGCTGAAATGGCTGGACGTGGTATTGCTGCGGATGTTATCGAACGTACTCGTATCGTTAAGGATGGTCAAGTTCATATGGCTAACTTGGCTATCATCGGTGGTCACTCAGTTAACGGGGTTGCCAAACTTCATACCGAACTTCTTAAAGAAGATACACTTCACGATTTCTATACTATTTATCCTGAAAAATTCAATAACAAGACAAATGGTATCGTTCAACGTCGTTGGACACAAATTGCAGCTCCTGAACTTTCAGCAACCATTGATGACGTGATTGGTGATGGTTGGCGTAACGACATCCATGAGCTTGAAAATCTTACAACTTACTTGGATGACAAGGAAGTCTTGAACCAGTTCTATCAAGTTAAGAAGACTGCTAAACAACGTTTGGCAGACTACATCAAAGAAACAACAGGCGTAGAAGTGTCTACAGATGCTATCTTTGATGTTCAAGTGAAACGTCTTCACGCTTACAAACGTCAATTGCTTAACCTTCTCCACATCATCAAACTTTATTGGGATCTGAAAGATAATCCAGATAAAGACATGGTACCTCGTGTATTCATCTTTGGTGCCAAAGCTGCCCCTGGTTATCACTTCGCTAAATCTGTTATCAAACTTATCAACGAAGTTGCCAATCTTGTTAACAATGATGAAAGCCTCCAAGGAAAACTTAAAGTGGTCTTCCTTGAAAACTACCGTGTCAGCCTTGCGGAACTTATCATTCCAGCAGCAGATGTCTCTGAACAAATCTCATTGGCTTCTAAAGAAGCATCTGGTACCTCAAACATGAAATTCATGATGACTGGTGCTATTACCTTGGCAACACTTGATGGTGCCAACATTGAAATCAAGGATGAAGTTGGCGATGAGAATGTTGTTATCTTCGGTATGGACAAGGACGAAGTTTATGAACACTATGCACGTCACGATTACTACTCTCGTGCAGTTTATGAAAATAACCCAGTCATTCGTCGTGTCGTTGATACCTTTGTTAACGGTACGATTCCAAATGCTCAATCTGAAGGTACTGAAATTTACGAAGCCCTCATCACCCACAACGATGAGTACTTCCTCTTGGAAGACTTCGCTGCTTATGTAGAAGCTCAAGAGAAAATCGATGCACTTTATCGTGATCATGACAAGTGGGCACGTATGAGCTTGGCTAATATTGCTAAATCTCATAAATTCACTTCAGATGATACGATTACAGAGTATGCTAAAGAAATTTGGGAATTGAAAAAATAGGCGATAGCTTATGAATCACAAAAAAGATAACGACTAGAAATGGTCGTTGTCTTTTATTTTTTAGAAGAGAGGTGACGGAGACAGCCAAGTAGCATTTATACATGGCAGTAGGAGTTTACCCGCAGATCTATCTTAGCCCTTGAAACTTGCACTTGCTTATCAAGATGTTATAATGACCTATAGGTATAAGCATCAAAAGGGGGGGAATTTATGGCTTTACGCAGCCAATTAATTACCAAGGAGTTTCCAGAATTAGATAGGGTAGAGCGCTTAAACAACGAGGCCTTTCCAGAAGAAGAACGTATTCCATTAAGTGAGTTTTTACAATTGGATGGTCATGATGATTATCATTTCTTTGCCTTTTATGACGAGGATGATTTTGTTGGATTTGCCTCAGTTCTCTACAATGCCAAAGTTTTTTATGTGAGTTTCTTTGCCATCGTACCTCAAATGCGGAGTCATGGCTACGGAAGTGAGATTATTGATAAACTGGTGGACTTTTATGGACCATCGCGGTCTATGGTCTTGGAAGTAGAGCGCTTGGATGAACCCAATGACAATCCTGAGCAACGTGCGGCACGTTGGGATTTCTATAAGCGTAATGGTTTTAAGACTTCCAATGCCTTCTTGGAATATGAAGGTTTGAGTTTTGAGATTCTCTATCGTGGCGATCACTTTGACGAAAAAGCCTACAGAGACATATTCCACAAACTTCAGGAAAATGCTTATTTTGACTTCAGTATTAAACATCGTCGCTTGAGTGATTTATAAATAATCAAACCAAACAGGTCTTAGTCGGCCTGTTTTTCATTTGTTTTCAACGTTTGCCAATCGTTTTCAGAATATTTTGTCCTCCTATGCTATAATGGAAGTACTATGAAGAAAGTAATTTTACAGTATCTGGCAAGCGCCCTGGCTGTAATCCTCATACTTGGTCTTGTGGTTTTCAATCGACAGCGAAATGACTCTTTGGTAAAGAAGGTCAAAGACCCTGAGATTTCCTATATCTATCAGGATTCTTTGGAAAATATAGATAGACTGGCGCTCAGTCAGGCTGGGGTTATCCAATCTTATCAACTCGATGCTTTGTCTGTTAGGAAGGAAGAAGGGAAGATTCACCTCGTTCTCCATATCAATCATTCCTATGATATGCAGGTAAATCTTGTACTAAAGGCAGATATCTACGGTGATTTATCTGTGGTTCAAGCGACGCCATCAAAGGCTTTAAAGCTGGCCTTGGAGGACGCGTCTTATCAGAAACGGTTGACCTTGATTTCACAAAAGGCAGAGGCTATTATGGCTCGTGACCACTGGGATCAGGCCATTAAGCCAGCCTATGTGGCTCAGGTGAGAAGTAAGATGAAAAAGACTTCCTTGACCCAGCTAGACAAGGTTTTACAGGACATTGACCAAGAAAGTAAGGAAGTGGGCTCAGATACCTATACGGCCTTTTTCCAAGCTTCTCAACTCCCTAATCATGACAAGCTCAATTTGGTTATGGAGCACATGCAGGTTTATGTGGACAAGTACCAGTTCCTCCAGTTAGGGAAGTCAGGTTATAAATTTTCCAAGAAGCTTGAGCCAACCAGTCCTTTTTACAGTTACTTCCGTGAGGCTATTATGGAGACCTATCAGACGGATCTAGGGCTTGGGGTGGATGACTTAGGTATCAAGCTCCATCTTTTTAGGTCTTGGATTGATAAGCAGTCCATGGACTATATTAGAACCAACTACAAGGGAAAGACGGATTTGGACAAGCTACTGGCCTACAGCAAGGATAAGAAGATTCATTTGGATTACACGACAGGTGCTTCCTACCATAATCGAAGCTTGGGAGACTTTACCTATCCGCAGAACATGAAAATTCAGCTACCCCAGACCAGTGTCATGGGTCCTTACGGAGTTAGCAATTCCCGTTTTATTGAGTTTATTGTCAATATGGATACGGGGAGATTTGTCTCTGAGTGGAATGTCTACAAGAAAAGGAAAGACGGCAGAATCGACTCTAATCCTAAGCATTACAAGATTGAAGACGGTGCTGACATTGCCGATACGGATTCTGCTAATTATGGGCTGTCTAAGGGCTTGAATGCTGACTTACCAGCCTATCTCAATAATAGCCATACCTATCTTGACGTTCGTCATCCTGCTGACAATGCGATTAGACGCAAGATGGTTAGGAAGTGGAAAAATCCCAAGAATGTCTTAAACGGTGGGCGCTATGCTGATATTGTTAAAAAAGGAGGCTTGAAAGACCTTGAAACATGGAGGCAAGTTAAAGCTGAAGACCGGCTCCAGGTCTACAATGCTTACCTTGATTATATTCGCTCTCATCTTGTGCTTAATGGGTTTGACAGCTTTTACCAAGAAACCTATAAGTCCCAAGGTGGAGACAAAAAAGACTGAAACCCTTGATAGTGTTCTTGTCGCTAAGAATTTCTATCGCGTAAGGGATGCCTATGCCATAAAGCTCTACGGGCAGGATGAGGGGATGTCCTTTGATGTGGCTGGCCAAAGACTTTTTGGATCAAACATTGCTATTAAGGATGGCCTATTATTTGGCTCAAGTCTTGGAGATTTGACCATTGAGGCTTATTTTCAAGGAGAGGTGTCCTACCTTTTAGAGGCGACCCAGAAGCTCCCAGTGGACAAAAATCGCATAAAAGCTAATCACTATAGTCAGGACATTGTTCTGAATAAGGTTTGGACTAGTTTGGAAGGCCAAGAAACCTCCAACAGTATCATAACTCAGTTTCAGGATAAGACTCTACTCAAGTTGCGGATTAGCTACAACAAAGAGTTTCTTCCCACAAAGATTCAAGGTTTCTACAATAGCCAAACCTTGAATGGCTGGCGGGACCTCTTTTACATAGATTATCCTTACAGTGATCAGGAAGCTTTCAATCAGGCTCAAGATGCCTATATACAACACATCCAGTACATGGAAACTCATCCTGAGGAAGAAGCAGGAGAGTTTGGTTAATAAAACAAATCACCTTTATCTCGAGATAAAGGTGATTTTAGGTTTATAGGATTCTAGGTTTTAGTTTTGGTTTGTGGCAACTTCTGGAAAAAGCTTGTCTAAGATTTTTGAAGTGATAGCCTGTCCAGGTCCTTCAGCACAGTAGGTGTGCATATACATAGAAGGGTTAAAGTTGAGCTCGATGCAGGTGCAATGAGGGTTTTCTTTGCTAGCAGGTTGGGTTTCATCTGGAATAATGAGGTCAACCCCACAAGCCCAGGCCCCCATGCTAGTTGCCATAGCTGCAGCTAGTTCTTGGTAAGAGGAATCCATGGTCTCAGTGACATCAATAGAGTCACCACCCGTAGAAATGTTAGAGTTACGACGTAGATTGACCTTTTTCCCTTCTGGGAGAATATCATCAGGTGTATAACCCTGTTGTGTTAACATCAGTTGTTCGATGTCTCCTAGCGCAATGATTTCAAGTGGTGAGCGGTGATCACGTCCTCGCAATGGATTGGCATTTTTCTGAGCGACCAATTCACGAATGGTGTGTTTGCCATCACCGACAACATTGGCAGCGACACGAAGGAGGACAGCCTCACAGCGCCCATCCAGAATGAAGAAACGGTATTCGGTTCCTGGGATAAATTCTTCAACAAGAACAGCTGTATCTTCTGCAAAGGCAATCTCGAGGGCTTTCTTATAGTTATCAAGGCTGGCAGGCTCTTGGAAAATGGAAATGCCCAGACCAAAGTTGGTTGATTTTGGTTTAACCACAATTTGCTTGTCCTTGATAAGAGGATAATAAGCTAGACCTTGCTCAAGACTGGTAAATTCGTCGCCAGCGGGAACAGGGAAACCAGCATCAGTCAGGATTTTTTTGGTCACGGTTTTATTAGCCATGGCAAGAGGGACTACATAGTTGTCTTTTGAGGTCATGTTACCATTTTTGACGTACTCAACATGATCTTTATGCCAGAGTTTAAGGAACTGATCCTGCTCATCTAGGATTTCAAAATGAATCCCTTTTTGGATGGCATCAAAGAGTAGCATCTGAGTAGAAAGTTCCATCTCCTCATAACCCTTAAGAGCATAGTGGGCAGTCCAGTCGTAATCATGATAGGCAAGCGCCTTGTCAAGGGCAAAGTCAGAAAGGGACTTGTCTTTTATATGAGGAAGAAGTTGAGCAGCTAGTGTCTGACTGGAATCTGCAAAGGCATCTTTAACTTGTTTGACCAGCCCTTGATGATAGTCACCAAGCCCAAAATGTTGCACCAGTTGGTCTAGAGCTGTCGTAATGTTCTGAGTTTCAGCTTCAGAAGGTAGAGGTTCTAAAGGATGAGAGAGGGCAATTTTTTCATTCAGCGCGTGACCTTGAGCCAGAGCCTGATCAACATTTTCAGGGGCATCCATCCAGAGGAAGGCTAGAAGGAGTAGGTGTACGGTATCCATGGTAGTTTGGCTAATACCGATACGCTCAAAGGGGTTGAGGTCGAAGTTACGGAATTCCAGATAGGTGATTCCCTTGTCAAGGAAGGAGCGATTAACTTTTTGTCCACGGAAACGAACAGCTGAGTAAAATTCCTTCTCCGCAATCAAATCTCCTTGTTCGATATAGTTTTCGATGGCAGAGACATAATCTTCTAGGCTTGCAAAAGATACTTGGATTTCTTCCTTATTGACATAACCATGGTCACTGTTACGGAAGGAACGCACGGGTTCTGGCACTTCTTGGTCGAAGAAGCCTTGCTCAGCAACAGGTGCAGCACCAAAGAGATAGGTAATCACCCAACGGTAGCGCAAATAGTTCTGAGCCAGCTTAAGATAGAGGGCGTTCTTGAAAGCAATCATATCAGTCTGGTCGCTTTCTTTGAATAGGGCATCAACCAAATCTTTACCAAGTTCCATATTATAGTGGATACCTGAGATAGCTTGTAGTTTGGTTCCGTATTTTTCTAGCCAAGTAGTTAGCGATAATGGCGTTCGAATTCATTTTCCAGTTGAGCAACTTGGATTTCTTGGGCCTTGATACGAGGTGGCATGGACAAGGGCCAGAGAAGTTCATCTTTACTGATGGAACGTCCAGCTACATCGGTAATGGCTCCAAGAAAACGTCGGGCCTCAGTGGTAGATTTAGCAACTGGTGTGATGAGCTCCATTTGAAACTCACAAAAATCTGTTTGAATATAAGGGTGGAAACTTCGAGCTCCTAGGCAGGAAGGGTGAGGCGTATGTGCTAATTTTCCCTGTCTATCGACACGAAGACTTTCGCGTTCAATTCCAAAGTTAGCTTGAAGGATAGGGCTGGTAGGCTCCAGCTTTTGAAGCAGTTGATTTATAGTCATAGAGTCACCTTTTCATCTAATGTTAGTGTTAGTCTATTATAAATAGGAACAGAAAACAAATTTCTGCTACGTTTGGCTATAATTTACGAACATTTATGATAAGTTTGTGAAAAATGAGCAGGTTTTAGAACGATATTTTTATCAAACATCGTAAAATGCTTACAAATGTTAGTGAAATGACATTGTACTTGCAATTTTACTCAATTTAACCTATACTAATGACATATATATGAGAACGAAAAAATCCCTAGGGTCTGCCCTCAGGGGCTTTTGTATGCTCTCAAAAGGGTATGACCGTTCTTTTATAGATAAATGATAAGCATAAGACTGTTAGTTTTAAGCTTTGCTCTGCCTAGAGTAGACGATATTTTTCGCCGTGGTCGAGACCATTCTGAACCTATTTGCACTTGTTCGAAGTTGCTCACAATTCGACAGTTCTCTCTGCCCAACAGTGATGCTTTCGCCGTGATAGATTACAAAATTGGTGTATATCTATCAATGCATGAAACACGCTCTGCACAGAGCAGGCGATATTTTTCGTCCATGGTCGAGACCATTCTGAACCTATTTGCACTTGTTCGAATTGCTCAAGATTCGACAGTTCTCTCTGCCCAATAACGATGCTTTCGCCGTGATGATATTCCTATAACTGCAGAGGCAGTTATAGGAAGCGGAGTTATCGAGACTTTGGCTCGATAACTAGTCATGGAACGACTGAGTCGGTCGCTGACGTGCGCCATCACTTAAGAAAGCATCAAAAAGAAAAATATCAACAAAAGAAAAAGAATAAAAAACGGAGGTAATTATGTTTCAAACCCTGATCGCTCAGATAAAGGAATACAAGAAACCCTCAATCCTAGCGTCCCTCTTCATGACGTTAGAAGTCATGTTTGAGATTTCCATTCCCTTTGTCATGGCCAATCTTTTGGATAAAGGTGTCCAGCAATCTAACATGTCTAACATTTGGCTCTATGGTGGCCTCATGTTGGTCTGCGCCTTCCTGTCGCTTTTCTGTGGGATGCAGTCGGCACGCTATGCGGCCTTTGCCTCTGCTGGATTTGCCAAGAATCTACGCCAGGCCATTTTCAAAAAGGTTCAAACCTTCTCTTTTGAAAATATCGATAAGTTCTCAGCTGGTGGTTTGGTAACACGTATGATGACTGATGTTACCAACGTGCAGAACTCTTACCAGATGATTATCCGTATCTGTGTGCGTGCACCTCTTAACTTGATTTTTGCCATTGCAGCAAGTTTCCTGATTAATGGCGAAATGGCTTGGATTTTCGTTGGTGTGACACTCTTCCTTGGTCTGGTTTTGGCTATTATTACCAAAATCGTTTACCCTCTCTTTACTCAAGTGTTTGAGGCTTATGACAACCTCAACAACAGTATCAAGGAAAATATCACCAACATGCGTGTGGTGAAATCCTATGTTAAAGAGAAAGAAGAGACGGACAAATTCAAGAAGGCCTCACGTCGTATTTACAAGATGTTCATGCGTGCCATTCGTGTGGTTGTCATGTCTAACCCAGCCATGATGTTGTCTATGTACGCATCATTCCTCATGATATCTTGGTTTGGAGCTCATCTTATCGTTATCGGCAAGCTATCTACAGGTGAATTGACTTCCATGTTCAGTTACACCATGACTATCCTAATCTCACTCATGATGTTCATGATGATCTTTGTCATGTTGTCTATCTCTATGGCCTCTGTAGAGCGTATCAATGAAGTGCTTAATACTGAATCAACCATTGTTTCACCTGAAAATGGCTTGACAGAAGTCGCAGATGGTTCTATCAGTTTTGATCATGTGGATTTCTCATACACAGATGAAAATGGTGATAAGACCCATGTTCTCAAAGATATTACGCTTGATATTAAGTCTGGTGAGGTTATCGGTATTCTTGGTGGAACAGGTTCTGGTAAATCAAGTTTGGTTCAGCTCATTCCTCGTCTTTATGATGTGGAAGCTGGTCATGTCAAGGTTGCCGGTCACGATGTTAAGGACTATGATTTGGATAGCTTACGTAAGCAAGTTGCCATGGTGCTTCAAACCAACGTCCTTTTCTCAGGAACTATTAAGGAAAATATGCGTTGGGGAAATAAACAGGCGACAGATGAGGAAATCATTGAAGCTTGTAAGATTGCCCAAGCCGATGAATTTATTCAAGAGTTTAAGGATGGCTATGACACCAAGATTGAACGTGGTGGAGCCAATGTCTCAGGGGGACAGCGTCAACGTCTCTGTATTGCACGTGCCCTCCTCATGAATCCAAAAATACTTGATTCTTGATGATTCAACATCAGCGGTTGATACCAAGACAGATAGTTTAATTCGTCAAGGTTTCGCATCAAGTCTTAAGGATACAACCAAGATTATCATCGGTCAACGTATTTCATCCATCCAAGATGCAGATCGCATCGTTGTTATGGATGATGGTCATATCGATGCTATTGGTACACACGATGAATTGGTGGCTAACAATGCTATCTACCGTGAGGTTTACAAAATGCAAACACAAGGGAAAGGAGTAGCAGATGCAGAATAAGAAAAAAAGCTAATTGGGGCTCTCTAGCACGTCTTTTGCGCTTTTTGTGGCAAGACTACAAACTTTCGCTTTCTATCGCCTTTGTCCTCATTGTGGTCGCTTCTTTGGCAACGGTCAATTTGACAGCCTCTATTCAATCCTTGGTTGACGTTTATGTTCAACCTATGCTCAAATCTGGTAGCCACGATTTTGGACCGCTTTTACGTTTCTTGACTTCAGTGGCTGTGTTCTGTCTTATCGGTGTGATTGCCAACTATGTGTCATCACTCCTCATGGCGACGATTTCGCAAGATTCTCTGCGTTCCCTTCGTAATCAGCTCTTTGCTCGTATGCAAAAGCTGCCCGTTCGCTACTTTGATACTCACCAACACGGTGACATCATGTCTATCTACACCAACGACATCGATGCCCTTCGTCAGGCTGTTGAGCAGTCTATTCCACAGTTGCTACAAACAACTATTACCCTTATCGGTGTGACTGTGACCATGCTTACGGTTAGTCCTCTTCTCTTTATCGTGGTCCTAGTCATGGTAGGCATCATGTTTATGGTCATCAAAAATGTATCAGCTAAATCAGGCCGTTACTTTGGTGAACAACAAAGAATTTGGGGATTGAAAATGGCTTCATTGAAGAAATGATGTCAGGTCAAAAAGTGGTCAAGGCCTTTGTCCACGAAGAAGAAAGCATGGCTGATTTTGACAAGATTAACGAGCAACTTTTTGAATCTTCTTACTTGGCTAATCGCTATGCCAATGTTCTCATGCCAATTCTTGGGAACTTAGGAAATGTTTCCTTTGTTTTGACTGCCTTGGTTGGTGGACTCTTTGCCCTTAATGGTGTCGGTGGTTTGACTATCGGTGGTCTCATGGCCTTCCTACAATTGAACCGTTCTTTCAACGGACCTATTACTCAGGTCTCTCAACAACTGAATTTTGTTCTTATGGCACTTGCCGGTGCTGACCGTATCTTTGACCTTCTGGACGAACCAGAGGAAGTTGACCAAGGTAAGGTCACTTTGGTCAATTACGAATTGGTAGATGGTCAAATGGTTGTGACAGACAAGAAAACCAACCTCTGGGCTTGGAAACACCCACGTCCAAATGGCGATTACGAATTGGTCGAGTTGGTCGGAAATGTGGTCTTCCAAGACGTTGATTTCTCTTACGATGGTAAGAAACAAATCCTTCATGACGTTAATCTCTATGCAGACAAGGGGCAAAAGGTTGCCTTTGTTGGTGCGACAGGTGCTGGTAAGACGACGATTACCAACTTGATTAACCGTTTCTACGATATCCAATCTGGTGTGATTACTTATGATGGTATTGATGTCAAGCTGATTGAGAAAGATTCTCTTCGTCGCTCACTTGGTATCGTGCTTCAAGATACCCATCTCTTCACGGGAACTATCGCTGAAAATATTGCCTATGGTCGTGCCGATGCGACACGCGAGGAAATTCTTGAAGCTGCCCGCATTGCTAACGTGGATTCCTTTGTTCAACATCTGGACAATGGTTACGACACTGTTCTGACAGACGATGGTGCAGGCTTGTCTAATGGACAACGTCAGCTGATTGCCATTGCGCGTGCTGCCCTTGCTAATGCACCAGTTCTGATCCTTGATGAAGCGACATCCTCTATTGACTCTCGTACCGAAAAAATGGTGCAAGAGGGATGGACCGTCTTATGGAAGGACGTACGGTTTTCGTTATTGCCCACCGTCTTTCAACCATCGTCAACTCTGACGTTATCATGGTTATGGACCACGGACGAATCATTGAACGTGGTGACCACGACAGCCTTATGGAACAAGGTGGTACCTACTACCGACTCTATACTGGTGGTCTTGAAATTGATTAACATTAAAAGAACTCAGGTTTTGCCTGAGTTTTTTTGCATATGAAGAAAATGATTCTTTTGAGACTTTTCTTGTTAAAACGATAGATTCGATATCTTAAATCTCAACTTCTTCTAAACCATGTGCGTCTAGTCGGTAGATCTTTTGGCAGACTTGTCTGAGGTAGTTGACATCATGCGATACTGTCAAAATTGCCCCTGGATAGTTTTCAAAGAGCTGTCGAACTTGGGGTTGAGAGGTGGGTGAAAAATTTCTGGTTGGTTCATCTAAGATAAGGAGTTGGGGACTTTCTAAGACCAGGTGCAGTAGGAGTAGTTTTCCTTTCTGTCCTCCAGATAAAATCAGAGATTGCATGGTTCATTTCATCATGACTAAAGTTGAGGTTGGCGAGATGGGAACTTATGATTTCTCTCTCAGTTTTGTCACCAGTCTTACTTAAAAACTCTATCGGTGACAAATCTAGTGGCAAGATAGTGTCATAATGTTGGGGCATGTAGCCAATGGTCAGGTCTGTCTTCTTGCTAAGTTTTTGGTAGAGATAGTGTAAGAGAGTAGATTTACCGCAGCCGTTATCTCCAACAATC
>ENA-OQJV01000107-OQJV01000107.1-human-gut-metagenome-genome-assembly--contig:-NODE-107-length-13287-cov-1.700684_pt1 | contig 13287 bp, 18 predicted proteins | sample MGYA00242616_ERZ504783 | MGnify/ENA primary metagenome ERZ504783 (study PRJEB26092, sample SAMD00036360) | human gut metagenome | host: Homo sapiens | study: EMG produced TPA metagenomics assembly of...
CTTAAGGTAGTATGGTGAAATGCTCGTCTGCAAGAGCAAAAACTAGACTTAGAACACCAACAAGCCTTGTCAGAGGCGGAGAAAAATCAAAACCTAGTGGATAGTTTCAAACAGGATTCTCAGGGAACTGATGGGGCAAATCTTCAAGATAAGGTCTGAACAACTTAAAGCAGAGTTAGCACAAATTGCATCCAAGCGTGAGACCATTAACGACCGTATTGAGGACTATTAAGGAAGACAAAGACGCACTTGGCCAACAAAAACAAGGTTCTCTTAGACAAGCAATCTAAACTTCAGTTGAAGGAACGTGATTTGCAAGCAGAATTGCGTTTTGCTAAGACAGAAAGTAATCGTCTTCAAGCCGACTTGTCTGAGTTAATGAAGGAATCGGATAGTCTTAAAGCGCTCCTTAACAATCAGGTCAATGATGACCAAACTGACCGTCTTCCGCATTTGCAAGCACAGCATAAAGAAGCTGTCCAACGTAAGGATGATTTGGAACAAGCTCTTGTCCGTGCCAAGATTCAGGTGCAAGATTACGAAGGTCAGTTAGAAGACTTGGAGGAGCGTTTGGCTAAAGCTGGCAATCGTAATGAGGACTTGATTCGTCAGCAGACTCGTTTGGAAGAACGTGAAAGTCAGATTAGTCAATCGCTTCGTAAGTTTGCGACTCAGTTGGCTGAAGATTACCAGATGACACTTGAAGTCGCCAAAGGTCAGGCTAGTCCTCTTGATAATGTCGAACAAACTCGCCAGAATCTGCAAGGTCTTGAACGTTCGATTAAAGCTTTGGGTCCGGTCAATGTAGATGCTATTGCCCAATTTGAAGAGGTTAAGCAACGTCTTGATTTCTTGAACGGACAAAAGGATGATTTGCTCGAAGCTAAGAGTCTCCTTCTGAATACCATAAATGACATGGATGATGAAGTGAAATCACGCTTTAAAACAACCTTTGAGGCTATCCGAGAAAGCTTTAAACAGACCTTTACCCAGATGTTTGGTGGAGGTTCAGCAGACTTGATTTTGACCTCAGACAATCTCCTAGAGGCTGGGGTAGAAATTTCTGTGCATCCACCAGGTAAGAAAATTCAATCGCTTAACCTTATGTCAGGTGGCGAGAAGGCCTTGTCAGCTCTGGCCCTTCTCTTTGCCATCATTCGTGTTAAGACCATTCCATTTGTTATTCTAGACGAAGTAGAAGCGGCTTTGGATGAAGCCAATGTTAAACGCTTCGGTGACTACCTTAATCGTTTTGACAAGTCCAGTCAATTTATTGTAGTTACCCACCGTAAGGGAACGATGTCTGCAGCAGACTCTATTTATGGGGTAACTATGCAGGAATCAGGTGTCTCGAAAATCGTTTCGGTCAAACTAAAAGACCTTGATTTAGACTAAAAATAGATTATATTTTCATGAAAGATAGTTGATAGCTTTATCACTATCTTTTTTTATAGTCTCAAAAAATTTGCAAGGACTTTCAGAAAATAATTAAGTTTGCGCTTTCAAAATTACGCAATCGATTGCGTAAAATGGCATAACAAGGACTATGATTAGGATTTAGGTTTTATGAGAGAGAGGTGACTTGTCATTTTGCACTGACATGTTACAAATATTTAAGGAAATGTCATATGGGGATATGGTGTTTTTTGAAGTTAGTTATAGTGTATGTGTTAAGATACGATTTTCTGGACACATTTAGGCTTCGCGTATACAGGTCTAAGAAGTCTTCTTTCGAGCGAAAAATCCAGGCTGGGAAACCTGGATTTTTCTTGTCTTTTTAGTTTATTGGTCACCTTTCTCAGCTTGAGATTTGGCTTGTTTGATACCAGAATTGACCAAGCCCTGCATGATAGCCCCAAAAAGGATAGCTTCAAAAATGCCTGATAGCATATTACGGATTGAGAATAATTCTGTCAAATAGTCTTTATTGTCAACTAAGAAGTGAACTAGGGGCATGCCTAAGAACATGCTAATCCCAAAGCATAAACCTGACTTAAGCCCCACGTGCTTAAGTTGTTTTTTCTCTTTCTCAGTCAGTTCTTCCTCGTCAAAAGCATTAACAGCACTTATCTTTAACTTATAAGTAAGGATGCTGCCAACTACCATAATGATAATCAAGAGGAGGATAGGATAAATACGAGCTACAAGTTCGGGATACTTAAAGCCTATAAGAAAGGCAATACAATTACCACAAAGTAAGGTAAAGAAAAGAACTACGAAAGCTATGTTACCCATTCGATCAACCTGTTGGCGCTTTTGTTCATCTAAAGGACCAGTGATACCATAAAAACGTTTAATGAGTTTGTCAGTGAAAGTTTCTTTAATCATGATTTACCTCTTTCTATCTTATATCTCTATTCGGAATTTCCATCCCAAAAGAGACTGTTAAGATCCGTATCTAGAGCTTTAGCTAGATTAAGACAGAGCTCTAGTGTTGGGTTATACTTGTTATTTTCGATCATGTTAATGGTCTGTCGGGAAACGCCAATAGACTTTGCAAGTTCTAATTGCGAAAGCCCCATATTCTTTCTAAATTCCCTGACATGATTCATAATGGGCCTCCTTCTGAAAGATAAACTAACGAGTTACTGTAAGTAGCAATTAAATATGTCAACTTTATCTGACATAATTGTAGCATGTTTATATAGGTGTGTCAATTATCTTAGACATATTTTCTATTTTGGCATTAACTAAAGGATTCTTTGTCAGCTCTTGAAAGTCTTTTTATTTTTTTGGTAAAATTGATAGTAATTGAATAGAAGTCGTAGAGACTAGTAACCTTATGGAAATTGACAGGGATTGGGGGCCATGGACTGGAAGCCTCCTCAAGGGAAGTTTGGCGAATTCACTCATAAAGACGACTGGCGAATCAAGGTCTGGGTAACCAGATAAAAACGGATGGTACCGCGTGTCAACGCTCCGGGTTGGAGTTTTGGCATGTGGTTTTTTGTTTGCGATTCGAAATTGTTACATAAGAAAGGAATCTCATGGATTTACAAACACAATTGCAAGAGTTGAAAACATCAACGCAGGCTAAATTGGCTGAAATGCGTGGTGAACACTCTAAAGAATTACAAGAATTGCGTGTTGCAGTTTTGGGTAAAAAAGGCTCTTTGACAGATCTTTTGAAGGGGCTTAAAGACCTTCCTAATGAAGAACGTCCTAAAGTTGGTAAAATGGTCAACGAAGTTCGTGACGTTTTGACTGAAGCTTTTGACGAAGCCGCTAAAGTTGTCGAAGCCGCTAAAATTCAAGCACAACTTGACTCTGAAAGTCTTGACGTAACCCTTCCAGGACGCCAAGTCAAACTTGGTAACCGTCATATTCTTAGCCAAACAGCTGAAGAAATCGAAGACATTTTCTTGGGGATGGGCTTCCAAATCGTTGATGGTTTTGAAGTTGAGACTGACTACTATAACTTTGAACGTATGAACTTGCCTAAGGACCACCCAGCGCGTGATATGCAAGATACCTTCTACATTACTGAAGAAATTTTGCTTCGTACTCACACAAGTCCTGTTCAAGCTCGTACACTTGATAAACACGATTTTTCTAAAGGTCCACTTAAGATGATCTCACCAGGACGTGTTTTCCGTCGTGATACAGATGATGCGACTCACAGTCACCAGTTTCACCAAATCGAAGGTTTGGTCGTTGGTAAAAACATCTCAATGGGTGATCTTAAGGGAACGCTTGAAATGATTATCCAAAAAATGTTTGGTGCAGAACGTCAAATCCGTTTGCGTCCATCTTACTTCCCATTCACTGAGCCTTCAGTTGAGGTTGACGTGTCATGCTTCAAGTGTGGTGGTAAAGGATGTAACGTATGTAAGAAGACTGGTTGGATTGAGATCCTCGGTGCTGGTATGGTTCACCCACAAGTGCTTGAGATGTCAGGTGTTGATTCTGAAGAATATTCAGGTTTCGCCTTTGGTCTTGGTCAAGAACGTATTGCCATGCTTCGCTATGGTATCAACGACATTCGTGGTTTCTACCAAGGGGATGTTCGCTTCTCAGAACAGTTTAAATAAGGTTTAGGAGGTTGTCATGTCAGTCGTTATTCGTAAGGTTCTTCCGGAAGAAGTAGCAGAATTAAAAGTTATCTCCGAAGATACCTTTAGAGAGACTTTTGCTCATGATAATACCGAAGCCCAGTTGCAAGGTTACTTTGACACTGCACTTTCTGAGGAAGTTCTCTTAGATGAAATCACTCATGAAGAATCGCGTTACTTTTTTCATTCTCGTTGATGGTGAAAAGGCAGGTTTTCTAAAGACTAATGTAGGTTCTGCTCAAACAGAGCAACACTTGGATAATGCCTTTGAAATTCAACGTATTTATATCAGTCAGGCCTTCCAAGGCATGGGCTTGGGTAAGCAACTTTTTGAATTTGCCCTACAAGAAGCTCGTGATCTAGGTTGTGATTGGGCCTGGTTGGGTGTTTGGGAAAGGAATTTCAAAGCACAGATATTTTACGATAAATATGGCTTCGAAAAATTCGCAGAACACGATTTTCTAGTTGGTGATGGAAAAGTAGACCGAGACTGGTTGTTTAAATTAAAACTATAAACCGATTATTAAGTTGATTGAGAGGAGTTTATAAGGCGGTTAAACGTGTTAGTTCGTCTTCCTCTTATATCAGATATACATATTCCTAAATTACAGAAAGGATTTGAAGCCACCCTAAGCTCTGGGCAAAAAAGATAAAGTCACCTAGGTGCTGATGCACCAACGTTGCCTTTCCTATTTTTGTTGAGAGCTATTAACGGGCTTGGTATCATAATTATGCTAGTTAGTTATAAATGGTTAAAAGAGTTGGTTGATGTGGATGTTACCACTGCTGAACTCGCTGAAAAAATGTCGACGACAGGTATTGAAGTGGAAGGTGTTGAGACACCTGCTGAGGGCTTGTCAAAATTGGTTGTTGGTCATGTCTTGTCATGTGAAGATGTGCCAGACACACACTTGCACTTGTGTCAAGTAGATACAGGAGATGCTGAAGGTCCACGTCAAATTGTTTGTGGAGCTCCAAATGTTACTGCTGGAATCAAGGTAATTGTTGCCATTCCTGGTGCCCGCATTGCGGACAATTACAAAATCAAAAAGGTAAGATTCGAGGCATGGAATCTCTCGGTATGATCTGTTCTTTGGCAGAACTTGGACTTCCAGATAGCATTATTCCTAAGGAATTTGCAGATGGAATCCAAATTTTGCCTGAAGATGCTGTACCTGGAGATAGCATTTTCCCATATCTCGACCTTGATGATGAAATCATCGAATTGTCAATCACACCTAACCGTGCTGATGCTCTTTCTATGCGTGGTGTGGCCCATGAGGTCGCTGCAATCTATGGTAAATCTGTTCACTTCCCAGAAAAAACAGTCACAGAAGACAGCAAGCCAGCTTCTGATAAGATTTCAGTAGCTATCGAAAGCGATAAAGTGGCTACTTATGCTAGCCGTGTGGTTGAGAATGTTACTGTTCAACCAAGTCCACAATGGTTGCAAAACCTTCTTATGAATGCTGGTATCCGTCCAATCAACAACGTGGTTGACGTGACAAACTATGTTCTTCTTTATTTTGGACAACCAATGCATGCCTTCGATTTGGATAAATTTGAAGACTCACGTATCGTTGCTCGTGATGCCCGTGATGGGGAAAAATTAGTCACTCTCGATGGTGAAGAACGTGAATTGACTGCTGAAGATATTGTTATTACAGTTGCTGACAAACCAGTTGCCCTCGCAGGTGTTATGGGTGGCGCTTCAACTGAAATTGACAACAATTCTAAAAATGTCGTTCTCGAAGCTGCTGTTTTTGATGGAAAATCAGTTCGTAAGACAAGTAGCCGTCTCAACCTTCGTTCAGAATCATCATCACGTTTTGAAAAAGGTATCAATAACGATACTGTCCTTGAAGCGCTTGATTTTGCAGCAGCTATGTTGCAAGAATTGGCAAATGGTACTGTACTTGCAGGCCGTGTTCAAGCGGGATCAGTTGATACAGAGCCAGTTCAAGTTTCTACAAGTCTTGACTATGTGAATGTTCGCCTTGGTACAGAATTGACTTTTGCAGATATTGAAGATGTCTTTTCGAAACTTGGTTTTGGATTGACAGGTGATGCCGATAAATTCACAGTATCTGTACCACGTCGTCGTTGGGATATCAGTATCCAAGCAGACTTGGTTGAAGAAATTGCACGTATCTACGGCTATGAAAAATTGCCTACGACACTTCCAGAAGCAGCAGGGACAGCCGGTGAGTTGACTGAAACACAAGCGCTTCGTCGTAAGGTTCGTACCATTGCTGAAGGTGCTGGATTGACTGAAATCATCTCATATGCTTTGACAACACCTGAAAAAGCTGTTGAATTTGCTGTGACACCTACTAACTTGACTGAGTTGATGTGGCCAATGACTGTTGACCGTTCAGCCCTCCGTCAGAACATGGTCTCTGGTATGCTTGATACTGTTGCTTACAATGTTAACCGTAAGAATAGTAACGTTGCTATTTATGAAATCGGTAAGGTCTTTGAACAAAATGGTAATCCAAAAGAGGAATTGCCAAATGAAATCAATACCTTTGCCTTCGCTATTTCTGGTCTTGTAGCTGAAAAAGATTTCCAAACCAAAGCAACGCCAGTTGATTTCTTCTATGCCAAAGGTATTGTTGAAGCACTCTTTGATAAACTTGAAGTTTCAGTTGACTATGTACCGACAAAAGACCTAGCAAGTATGCACCCAGGTCGTACAGCTGCTATTGTCCTTGATGGTCAAATGATTGGATTCCTTGGTCAGGTTCACCCACAAACTGCTAAAAACTACGGTATTCCAGAAACTTATGTGGCTGAAATTAACCTTAGTGCTGTAGAAGCAGCCTTGCAACCGGCTCAACCATTTGTTGAAATCACAAAATTCCCTGCAGTATCACGTGATATCGCCCTTCTTCTCAAGGCAGAAATCGACTCATCAAGAAGTTCTTGATGCTATCTACTCTGCAGGAGTGAAACGCTTGGTTGCCGTTAAACTCTTCGATGTTTACGCAGGTGAAAAACTTGGTGCTGGAATGAAATCAATGGCTTATAGCCTTACCTTCCAAAATCCAAATGACAACCTCACAGATGAAGAAGTTGCTAAATACATGGAAAAAATCACCAAAGCCTTTACTGAGAAAGTCGAAGCAGAGGTTCGTTAATAGTTAAAAAATCCATCTGAGAAGATGGATTTTTAAGTGACTAGACTATATTACAAAAAGGAGTTAATTTGTTTTTAGAGTTTTTTGATGGGGTATTAGGACATTACACTTTTGAATCTGATAAAGTCAATGTTCTGATTGATGGTTTACCCAGCTTTGCTTATCCCTTGGGGCAAGTAATATTTGTATTATTAGTCTACAGGTTACTCGTTCATCAATATTTTAAAAAATTTTTAACCATGTCACCTCAGGATATTTGGGCTTGGCATAAAGAAACGTTCCGCAAAAGTAAATTATCTTTCATTGTCATTCCAATAGTTTATCTGTTCGTTTTCGGAATGACCTATGTTTTAGTCGATGATGTTTTGGCTACCGTCACTATTTACAAAGACTATAGAGGCCCTATAGCTAAAACCATTGATGGTCAAGTGGAAAAAATAGATATTAGCCATGTTGGGACAAAAACGAGTAGTGCTAGGATTAATGCTCACTTTGTAAGCTCTGACGGGCAGACTTATGACATTCACCTGATAAACGGTGACAAGAGAATCGCTAATTATATACGCCATCATAAGTCAGAGTCCTACATAGCAACCCTTTCCTTTGATAAACATGGCAAACCAGTTTACATTTCTAAATTCTGGGAATAAGCAGTCTGGATAGCTCTTTCAGGGATTTGCACTTGACAAATATGTAAATTCTCTGCATAATAAAAGAAAAAGCCATGAAAAGAGGGTAGCCATGCAAATTATTAAACGTAATGGTCAAGTTGCTGAATTTGATCCTGATAAAATTTACCAAGCCATCATAAAAGCAGCACAGACTGTGTATGTTCTTGATGATACTTGGCGCCAAAACCTTGCTCAAGTGACGAAAAAAGTAGTGCTTGATCTTCAAGATGCTCAGGTGGAACGCCCAACCATTAACATGATTCAGTCATTGGTTGAAAATCGTCTCATGGAAGCAGGCTTTATCAATATTGCCGAGCATTATATTTCATACCGTTTGCAACGAGATTTGGAGCGTAACGGTTATGGTGACAAAGTAATTGTACACCTACGTTTTGAGCAGACTAAATAAACAAAAGCCATCAAGCGATGGCTTTTGTTGTGTCTAATTGTCACTTTGTCTTTTTTAAAATTTTAAAAAGGATTCCAGTTCCTGTCCATGACCTATCTGCAGATAAGTTTCAGAAGTTGGTCTAATAAAGGAGGATTCTAAAAAGCGAATCTGCTTGTGGGCTTTGAATTTTTCGAGTGAAAACTCCTTAGGAAGTTGCCAGGTCACATGCCTAGGGGAAATCTGAAAAGGAATGCTAACCTTAGATTTGTCAATGATGGCTTGACTTTTACTCATGTTTTGTTGGAAGAGGTCACCAAGTTTTTTAATGTTTTTTTGGAACATGCCATTTTCGAGATAAACGGAAAGTGCTTTTTGCATGATGAGATTGGTATCATAGTCAATAAGTCCCTTGTGGCTCAAAAAGGTAGGCTTTAGATTAGGAGGTAAGACAAGGCTACCTAGACGTAAACCTGGAAAAAGAGCCATGGAAAAGGATTTGATGTAGATGGTCTGATTTTGGGTGTCATAGTAGTGAATCGGGAGATTTTTACTATCGCTAAAGTCTCCCATATAGTCATCCTCGACGATATAAACGTTATACTGATTGGCAAGCTGGGCCAGCTTTTCTTTTTCACTGGCAGAATAGCTTAATCCAAGAGGGTTGGAGTAACGACTGATGGTATAGAAGAACTTAATCTGTCCAGATTTAAAGTACTCTTCCAAGCGGTCAAAATCTAAACCATCAAAACCACGGTTAATCGTCTCGTAAGCTAGATTTTGACGGTTGATGAGCTGGTTCATGCGATGATAGGTAGGTTGTTCTAAGAGAATTTTGTAGCCACCATTACCAAAATCCATCTGTGAAAGGATGTAGAGGGCCTGTTGGCTTCCTGAGGTTATGACAATCTGATCCGAATTGACATAAATATCGTCAGCAATTAATCGACTCTTTAAGGCTTCAAGCAAATCTTTGAGTCCGGCTTGTTCATGATAATAGTTGAAGAGGTAGTCCTGGTGACCCGCCAAACTTTCATCCAAACAAAGCTTAAAATCCTCGTAGGCCAATTGATTGTAATCGTTAAGGTTAAGAAGCACCTTATTATCAACTTCATTACGACCTTCTAGGACGTAATAGCCACTTTTGGGTACGGCATAAATATAGTTTTGATACTTTAGTTCCAAGAGTGCTCTTTGGGCTGTGTCCTTACTACAGGCATAAGTCTGGCTTAGTTGACGAATAGAGGGGAGCTTACTCCCTTTTTTCAAAGTCCCATTTTGGATATCTTTGATGATGGTCTCGACAATATCTTGATAAATACTCATAACTGACCCCTTACAGATTTTTCCTTATTGTACCCTACTTGTCCTCTGAGAGCAAGATGTCTGGAGACATTTGACAAGATTATTAGATTTTGACATAATAAAAAGGTTATTAGGAAATACTAAATTTCCATCCCAAACAAGTTTAAGGAGATTGTAAGAATGACTTTTAAGAAAATCTTAGGACTTCTGGCTCTTGCATGCTTAACCATTATCGGTTTGTCAGCTTGCACACCAGAGAAAGAGCCTACTTGGACCTACGATAAAAACAAAATGCTATTTACAGGACAAGATGCTAGTGTACAAGTTCTTTCTGCAACTAAAATCGAATCACCAGAAGGGTCAAAAAGACTGTACGCGTTCACTATAAACTTAGCAACTCAAGTAAAGAAACCATGAATGCCTACACTCTTTTGATGAAGGTAGTCCTTGATGTGAAACAAGAGAAGGAAGAAGTGAAGGTTGCTACATTGGTCTTTTCTAAAGATGATGACCGAGATAAGATTGCAAATAAGACCAAGATTGCTCCTAAGGAAGTTAAAGAAATCGTTGTTGACTATGCCGTTGCAGATTTTGATCATGATCTTAGCATTGATTTCTCTGATTACGGTACTGAGGCTAACGCGACTGCCAAGCTTTCACTACAAAATCTTGAAAAGGCACCTGTCAAATACTTTGATAAAAAAGCTCAATAAGTTTTATCACCACATGAATGTGTGGTGTTTTTTTATTGTCTTAAATCTGTACCCATACAGTATTGAAAATACTATCTTGTTTAATCGTCAGAATTTTCATAAACTTATACTATATTTATTGACTAAGGAGTTTTAGGTATGTCAGCAAAACGTTTAACCATTTCTGCATTTTTCATGGCACTTGTCATTATTTTGAGCTCGAGTCTCTTATCCATTCCTGTGCCAGGAGGTCATTTCTATTTTAACGGGATTATTATTTTCCTAGTTGGTTTAATTTTCCCACCTACAGAAGCAGTTATTATTGCCGGAGTAGGTTCCTTTATTGGAGATTTTCTTTTCTACCCCCTTCCTATGTGGGTAACTCTAGTAACACATAGCCTTCAAGTTCTCGCTATTGCACTCATTGTTGGAGGCCGCTTAGGAAAATTGAGTAAGTCTAGGGCAGCTTTAGGTCTCTTGATTGGGGCTATTATTGACTTAGTCGGTTATGGATTAGGAAGAGCCTTTATCTATGGTACGCCTTCCTATGCTATTATGAAGATTCCTTTTGACATTGTAGCTGCTATTCTTGGTTTAGGAGTGGCCTACTACATTTATTTCCACACAGGTTTTGTTAAACAGTTTAAAAAGACCTGGGAAGGAAAATAGATGACCAAAGTAATTGTTGCCAATGACCTGGTTGGTCTAGGTAAGGTTGCTTTGACTAGTAGCCTACCTATCATGTCAGCCTGTCAAACTGAAGTCCTTCCCCTACCAACCGTTCTTTTATCTTCGCACACAGGGGAGTTTGAAAATATCTATGTACGGGATCTTACGGATGACCTAAAAGGATTTTGTAAGCAGTGGGAGCACTTGGATTTTATAGTAGATGGCCTTGTGAGTGGTTATTTTAAGTCAGAAGAAGGACTAAAACGTGTAGGTCAATTGGCTCGTGATAAACAGATGTCTTTATTTGTTGACCCTATTATGGGTGATAATGGTCGTCTCTATCAAGGATTTGATAGAAAATATGTAGAAGCCATGAAGGATTTCTGTCAACAGGCAGATGTCATCATTCCCAATTTAACAGAAGCTGCTTTGTTGACTGATTCTCTTTATCTTGAAGCAGGTTCCTATGATGAGGCCACTATTGAAAAGCTTCTGAGAGAGTTGAGCAAGCTTGGACCTCGAAAAGTTATTTTGACAGGTATCTCGTTTGAGAATGACAAAATTGGGCTGGCTTATTTTGATAAAAAGACTAATGAAACGGTTTATCGCATGCAAAAACGTTATCGCTATCATTTTTATGGAAGCGGCGATTTACTAACGGCAATCTTATCAGCAGGTTACTTTTATAATCTTGATTTACTAAAGGTTTGTGATTTGGCCTTGGATGTTATGGATAGGGTTCTTTCGTCAACACTGTCTGATGGTCGTCCTTTAAAATATGGTCTTTGCTATGAGCCCCATATCGGTTATTTATTCAGTGGTTTTAATGCCCTATTGGAGGAGAAAAATGAAAAGTGATAAAACACGTGAATTAGTTATTCTAAGTTTGTATGCAGCTTTAATTATTGTGAGTGTACAGTTTATTCGTATTCCTTTTGGAGCTCAATTTGTCCATCTGGGAAATGCCCTAGTTGTGATTGCTGTTTTGATTTTCGGTGCCAGAAAAGGTGCGCTAGTCGCAACAGTAGGGTTAGGGCTATTTGATATTTTCAATGGTTATGCCGCTGAGGTCTGGATTACTATTTTAGAATCTTTGATTGTTTGTTATGTTCTCTATCTTGTTTTTGAAAAGTTTTTAAAATCAAATGACAAAATGGCTAACATCATAATCATTGGAGTCATAGCGGCAGTGACCAAAATTATTTTTGAATTTTGTTAAGTATACGATTATTAATAGTGTTGTTGCGGCTTTACCACTCAATGCAGCTATGGTATTGGCACTTACTAAAATTGGTGGAACCTTTGGGACATCAGTAGTGACTATCATTGCGGTGCCTCTCCTCTATCCTGTCTTCAAACGTATTTTACAGAGAAACTAAAGATTTAGCAGGTTAGTCCTGCTTTTTCTTTTTAATTTTCCAGAAGCAGAGGTCCAAATTTTCACTAAAAAATGGTAAAATAGTAAAGTTAATGTCAAGAAAGGAAAGGGCTGAAGGCAGGTTCAGCCCAGATATGCTATGTCTATTTTAGAAGTCAAAAATCTTAGTCACGGATTTGGTGACCGTGCTATTTTTGAAAATGTCTCATTCCGTTTGCTCAAAGGTGAGCATATCGGTCTTGTCGGTGCTAACGGTGAAGGAAAGTCAACCTTCATGTCTATCGTTACTGGAAAATTGCAGCCAGATGAAGGTAAGGTAGAGTGGTCTAAGTACGTTACAGCGGGTTACTTGGATCAGCATGCTGTTCTTGAAAAGGGAATGACCGTTCGTGATGTCCTTCGTACGGCTTTTGATGAACTCTTTAAGACTGAAGAACGTATCAATGAGATTTACATGTCTATGGCTGACGAAGGAGCTGACGTTGATGCTCTGATGGAAGAAGTGGGTGAGCTTCAGGATCGCTTGGAAACGCGTGATTTCTATACACTAGATGCTAAGATTGATGAGGTTGCCCGTGCACTAGGTGTCATGGATTTTGGCATGGATACAGATGTAACGGACCTTTCAGGTGGTCAACGTACCAAGATTCTCTTGGCTAAGTTATTGCTTGAAAAACCAGATATCTTACTTCTCGATGAGCCAACCAACTATTTGGATGCTGAACACATTGCTTGGCTTAAACGCTATCTTCAAGAGTATGAAAATGCCTTTGTCCTCATTTCTCACGATATTCCATTCCTAAACGATGTGATTAACATTGTCTATCATGTTGAAAATCAAGACTTGGTTCGCTATGCAGGTGATTATGACAATTTCCAATCTGTCTATGCTATGAAGAAAGCTCAATTAGAAGCTGCCTATGAACGTCAGCAAAAGGAAATTGCAGACCTTCAAGATTTTGTTAACCGTAACAAGGCACACAGGGGATAGG
>ENA-OQJV01000108-OQJV01000108.1-human-gut-metagenome-genome-assembly--contig:-NODE-108-length-13116-cov-2.385018_pt1 | contig 13116 bp, 17 predicted proteins | sample MGYA00242616_ERZ504783 | MGnify/ENA primary metagenome ERZ504783 (study PRJEB26092, sample SAMD00036360) | human gut metagenome | host: Homo sapiens | study: EMG produced TPA metagenomics assembly of...
AATTCTTTGTATTTTGATGAATACAAGGTAGAAAAGTTTAAAAATTTTGTAAAATGTTCCTAGTAGATAAATACTGTACTAGGAGCATTTTTTTAGAGGAATCAGGTCATGTGATATGGGAAGTGTCATATGGTATAATGATTCTTCTAAGTATGTAATTAATCAGGTAACAAAATATACATTATTTTAAGGAAAAGGAGATAATATGTACGCTGACGAAAACGTAATCAAAATCAAACATGCAGTTTTGCTTGAGGTCGCAAAGGCTGCATTTGCAGGTAACCTCGATGAGATCAGAGATGACATCCCATTTACACTTATTCCGGGACCGACACCTCAGTTCCGTTGCTGTATCTACAAGGAGAGAGAAATCATCCGTCAACGTGTCAGACTTGCAGAGGGTAAAGCACCAAGCGCAAACGATGACGGCAATATCATCCAGGTAATCAGCTCAGCATGTGAGGATTGTCCGATTTCAAGCTACACAGTTACTGAGAACTGTCAGAACTGTCTTGGCAAGGCTTGTATCAATGCATGTAAGTTCGGAGCAATTGAGGCAGGACGTCTCCGCTCACATATCGACCCACAGAAGTGTAAGGAGTGTGGACGCTGTGCACAGGCATGTCCTTACAACGCTATCGCTCATTTAAAGAGACCATGTAAGTTCTCTTGCCCTGTAAATGCCATTACATACAATGAGTACGGCATTTCAGTGATTGATGAGAGCAAATGTATCAGATGTGGTAAGTGTATCCACAGCTGTCCATTCGGAGCTATCGGATCAAAGACATACATCGTAGATGTAATCGATGCAATCAAGTCAGAGAACAAGCATGTATACGCTATGGTTGCACCTGCAGCAGAGGGACAGTTTGGTGTAAACATCACTATGAACAGCTGGAAGAAGGCTATGCAGGCAGTTGGCTTCAACGGTTTTGTTGAGGTAGCACTCGGAGGAGATATGACAGCAGCATACGAGGCTGACGAGTGGCTTGAGGCATACGAGGCAGGGGAGAAGAAGGTTACATCATGCTGTCCTGGATTTGTAAATATGGTTAGAAAGCACTATCCTGAGCTTGCTGACAAGATTTCTACAACTGTTTCACCTATGTGTGCAGTTTCAAGAATGATCAAGGCAAAGGATCCTGATGCAGTTACAGTATTCATCGGACCATGTGTTGCCAAGAAGTCAGAGGTACATGATCAGAAGATAGAGGGCAATGCAGACTATGTACTTACCTTCAGCGAGATTCGTGCTATTATGAAGGCAAAGGGAGTACAGCTTGAGGCTGATGATACCTCATATCAGGAGGGCTCAGTATTCGGTAAGCGTTTCGCAAACTCAGGCGGAGTTACAGCAGCTGTAATCGAGAGCATGAAGGAAAAAGGCGAGGATGTTGATTGTAAGGTTTGCAAGGCAAACGGAGCAGCAGAGTGTAAGAAGGCACTTCTCCTCATGAAGGCAGGCAAGCTTCCTGAGAACTTCATCGAGGGAATGGCATGTGAGGGCGGCTGCGTAGGCGGACCAAGCTCATACAATGACATGGTATCTACCAAGAAGTTCCGTGATGATCTCTTAAGCAGAGCAGATGACAGAAAGATTCGTGACAACATCGCCAACTACCATATGGAGACATTTGAGATGCACCGTAAGGAGCAGTAATAAAATGATTGTTACAGCATAATTTTTTAAATCCCCCGACTTGTTCGGGGGATTTTTGTGATTGCGAATATCTACAAAAAGATATGTGGTTAGTCATATTGAGAACTGAATAGTAACAAAGATATTAAATAAATTAAGTACATATTACGACTCTATCACGGGTTTTCGGGATAAAGAAACAATTGTAACACAACTGAAATATATGAAGCCAACATTAAGAAATTCTCAAGGAATTTGCAGTAGCAAAAAAGATTGTTTAACGCTATAATAGATACTGCTTGAAATAATATTATCAGGTTTGAGTAATAATATAGAGAGAATAATTATAAAATGCTAAAGAGGATTGGAAAAATGGACAAAAATAAAAAGATGATTATCGGCATACTTACGGCTGCAATAGTTCTGGTGGTGGCGTTTATAGTGTATATCACATGCTTTGATTCACATATTGAGTTCAGCAGCAAGTTCAAAAACGGTATTACTGTTGAGTATGGCAAAAAGTTTGAGCCGCCAAAAATCAAGGCGTATGTCAGAGGCAGGCTTATAAATCGGAAGGGAAAAGAAGATAAAAATGTACTATAGACAGTAATGTCGATGCGACAAAGACAGGTTCATACGAGATAAAGGTAACTGCTCAATCGGTAAAAAAACTAGCGACACAGACAATCAAGGTTGAAGTGAGGGATAAGAAGGCTCCGGAGATTACATTAAATGGCGATGCTGAGATGACTGTAGAGGCAGGCAGTAAGTTCAGTGACCCGGGATATACGGCAACAGACAACTATGATGGGGATTTGACAGACAAGGTATCTGTCACAGGAGATGTCGATACTTCAAAGCCGGGAGACTATGAGATAAAGTACAGTGTCGCTGACTCGTCAAAGAATGAGATCGAGGTCAAAAGGACTGTGCATGTCACAGATACCACTGCACCGCAGATAAAGCTTTCGGGTGATGATTTTATGTCTGTAAAAAAAGGTAGATAAGTACAAAGATCCGGGATACACGGCAACAGACAATTGTGACGGAGACATCACAGACAGTGTCAAGGTATCAGGAGATAAGGTAGATAAGGATAAGGCAGGAAAGTATACTGTGACCTATGAGGTCTCAGATTCATCAGGCAATAAGGCTACAGCTACAAGAGTGGTCAGTGTGTATGATCCGGTTGCCACGGCAGACACGGTAAACCCGGGCAACAAGATTATTTATCTTACCTTTGACGATGGTCCCGGAAAGTATACACAGGGACTTTTAGATTTACTTGATAAATACAATGTAAAGGTCACCTTCTTTGTTACAAATACTCATCCTGACTATCAGAACCTGATAGCAGAGGAGGCAAAGAGAGGCCATACAGTGGCTATCCACTCTGCCAGCCACAAATACGACCAGATATATACAAGTGAGCAGGCATTCTTTGATGACCTTGAGCAGATGAACAGTATCATAAAGGCACAGACTGGAAATGATGCGTCAATCATCAGATTCCCGGGTGGCTCGTCAAATACTGTGAGCAAGGATTACTGTCCGGGCATTATGACACAGCTCGTAAATGATGTGACAGCAAGAGGGCTTTTATACTGTGACTGGAATGTATCGAGCGGAGATGCAAATAATAAGCCAATCAGCACGGAACAGGTAGTGCAGAATGTCATTTCAGGAGTACAGAGCCACAACGTATCAGTTGTATTGCAGCACGACATAAAGGATTTCAGTGTCAATGCGGTCGAGCAAATCATCCAGTGGGGACAGGCGAACGGTTACACGTTTTTACCACTCACCACAAGCTCACCGATGTCTCATCATCGTGTAAACAACTAAAATCATTCAAATAAAAAAGCGCAAAAAAGAAGAGTTCAAAATGAACTCTTCTTTTTTAATCATGATTCTTATATCTTATTCCCCAATTAACATTTTTGTAACTATCATCTTACCTAAATATATAATAAAGAAAAAGGTACATAGAAACTAGATTGCCTGGGTGGTCAAAAATTATTTAACTACCTCAACGTTAACTGCCTGTGGACCTTTAGCGCCATCAGTGATATCGAACTCTACTGATGCACCTTCCTCGAGAGTTTTGAAGCCCTCCATGTTAAGTCCTGAGAAATGTACGAATACATCCTTTCCGTCCTCGGCTGTGATGAATCCGTAACCTTTTTGGTTATTGAACCATTTTACTGTACCTTTGCTCATCGAAAGTACCTCCAAATAATAATAATGCTGCTTACGCAACTAACGTTAGAATAGCATAACAGGTTTAAGATGTAAAGCAATAAAGTCAAAGTTCTTTAAAGTTTATGTCATTATTTGCTAAAAATTTCATTACAAGCTTATCCCATTCACTGTCTAATGTCTTATCCGCTGAAAAAATATTGTAGGATATTCCGGTTGTCAGAGTCAGAAGTTTATTCTGATACCTGATATTTATGAAAAAACCACTGATATCAGACAATGTGAAAGCAGAGTGTAGACTGCTTAGGGTGTGCTCCATGTTTTCAGGTGAAAGCAGAAAGACAAACTTGAATGACGATGGAGTCTGTCTGCCCTTTATCAGGTCAAAGCAGTTTGTGCGAAGCATCCTAAAGGGGAGTATGCTATAGCCAGCTATACCATTTTCCTCAAGCTCTGTGGAGCTGTAAAAGCCCTTTTGCAGGTGACCGTCTATGACGTATGAGGCTGCCTTTGTGATGACGGCCTCCTGGAGCAGGAAGTTGTCAAAGATTTCCGTGCGAAGCAGCTTGTTCATAAAGTCCTTTGTGTCTGTCAGTTCAATTGATATCATAAATTCTCCTCATTTTCCACAGTGTATGTGACAGCGAATGATTGTTCTAAGTGGTTTTGAATAGCTATCGATTATTATATCATACATCAGATTCGCGGATTATGCCATAAAAATAAAGCCTGTTCAACTGGAATAATTGTAAAGTCCGTGGTAGAATAAATGCGTTATGCAATGAAAACAGGAGGCAATCCATGAAACAGGAAAAATTATTTGATTTACTAAAAGCGGCTGTTTCACCATGCGAGTGTGTGAAGGCTGCAAAGCAGGAGCTTTTGGAAAACGGATTTGAGGAGATAGATTATACAGGTGACTGGAAGCTTGTGCGCGGTGGCAGGTATGTCTTAAATCACCATGATACGACCATGTTTGCGTTTACTGTAGGAAGCGGCTACAACAAAAAGGATATGGTGCGAATAGCGGCAGCTCACACAGACTATCCATATCTTCGCATAAAGCCAAATCCGGATTTTATGACAAACTCATATGTACAGGTCAATGTAGAGGTGTATGGAGGACCGATTTTAAATACATGGTTTGACAGACCTCTCGGAGTGGCAGGGCGCGTGGCTATAAAGAGTGAGGATGTGTTCAATCCGCGTATGGTGCTATATAGGTCTAAAAAGCCTGTCATGATTATTCCAAATCTTGCCATTCATATGAACAGGGATGTGAATAAGGGTGTCGGGATAAATAATCAGGTGGATCTGATGCCGGTGCTTGATTCAATACCTGAGGATGAAAGGACCACGGATTATTTCCTTAGCTTTCTGGCTAGAGAGCTGTCTGTGGAAAAGAGCGATATCATAGACTTTGAGCTCAATACATTTTGTATGGAGGAGCCTTGCTTTGTCGGTGTGAATGACACCATGATTTCATCACCGAGAATCGACAACCAGTCATCCTGCAGGGCACTTCTTGATGCGATAGAGGATGGAAACAGAGCTGATGGAATAAATATCATAGCACTTTTTGATCATGAGGAAATCGGCAGCAGCAGTAAGCAGGGCGCTGCCTCTATAATGCTTCACGATATGCTCAGGCGTATTTTAAGAAATATGGACCTTTCAGAAAATGAAATAGATGAGAGCATATATGATGCCATGCTTTTGTCTGTCGATGTGGCTCATGCGCTTCATCCTAATAAAAAGGAAAAAGATGGATATCACAAATAAGCCTGTCATGGGAAAAGGCTTTTGTATCAAACAGGCGTGCTCGCAATCATATGCTACGGATGCACAGGCTATTGCTATTCTATGTCAGCTGTGTGATGAAAAGGGCATACCTTACCAGCGCTTTGTGAACCGTTCGGACAGCCGCGGTGGCAGCACACTGGGCTCGATTGCAGGTACGCTTTTGCCGGTAAAGACGGTGGATATAGGTATACCTATTCTTGCAATGCACTCAGCCTGTGAGCTTATGGGAGTACGCGACATGAAAGCCTTAAGCGACTGTGTGACAGCCTTTTTCGGGTATTTAGGGAAATAAATACAGAAACCTCTTGCATAAGTTTAGTTTTTAGTGTTAATATGACGTAGTAATGAAAACTACTTGTTACGGAATAAAATAACTTTTAAAAAAAGTAATTTAAACTTTTATTATCATATAGTGCAGGAGGAATAGGTATGTATAAGATTGTAATAGATAGCTGTGGTGAGCTCACAGATAGCCTTAAGAAGGATGGACATTTTTGCAATGTGGCACTCGAGCTTGATGTTGACGGATACAGGATTCGTGATGATGAGAGCTTTGACCAGCACGATTTCTTAAGAAGAGTCAAAGAGAGTGTAAAGGGGCCAAAGTCGTCATGCCCGTCTCCTGAGGAATATATGCAGGCTTTTGAGGGAGAGGCTGACCATGTATATGTTGTCACACTTTCGGGCAAGCTCAGCGGCTCATACAACAGCGCTGTTTTAGCAGTCAATCTGTACAACGAGGAGCATGAGGACTGTGGCAAGCAAATCTATGTATTCAATTCACGCTCAGCATCTATCGGCGAGACACTAATCGGTATAAAGGTGCAGGAGCTTGAAGAGAGTGGACTTTCGTTTGATGAGGTTGTAAAGCAGACAGAGGAGTATATAGCTTCAATGAATACCTTCTTTGTGCTTGAGACACTTGATACATTAAGAAAGGCAGGACGATTAAGCAACCTGAAGGCTTTTGTGGCCGGCACTTTAAACATAAAGCCTGTCATGGGCTCAACAGATGAGGGCTCAATCCAGCAGCTTGGTCAGGCCAGAGGCATGAAGAGGGCACTTGCCAAGATGGTAGAGGATGTTGTGGCTGCCACAAAGGACTGTGAGCACAGGATTCTTGCAATTTCACACTGCAACTGCCCGGAGCGTGCACAGTATGTGAAGGCTTGTCTTGAGAAGCTTGCCAGATTTAAGAAGATTGTCATTGTGGATACTGCCGGCATCTCAAGCATGTATGCAAATGACGGGGGCATTATTATAGCAGTATAAGGATATGGTCTTTATTTTATCGGCCGGATATATTATAATGATGGCATGGGAAATTTAGATTACACACAGGTTTTAAACAAAATAGAAAACACACGCCGTTTCGGCAATGAGCCGGGAGTGGTGGTGACAGCACAGGTCATAAAGGTGCTGAGAGAAAAAGGAAAGCAAAAGCGCATAATACCGTATATCCATGTGGCAGGCACCAATGGAAAGGGCTCGGTGTGCGCTTTTTTTTCTAGTATATTAAAAAAAGAGCATATGAGGGTAGGCACGTTTGTATCACCGCATCTGGTAGATTTTGAGGAGCGCATCACGGTTGACGGGCGTATGATACCTAAGGAGGATGTCACAAGGCTTGGAAACTATCTGCTTGATATAGATTTTGGCATAGGACTTACGACTGTTTCGACTACTGCCTTGCCATGGCTCTTTTGTACTTTGAGGAGCAGCAGTGCGATTATATGGTCATTGAGACAGGGCTCGGAGGCAGGCTTGACTCAACAAATGCAATCGGCACACCACAATGTGCCGTTATTACAAAGATAGGCTATGACCATATGGCTATCCTTGGCAGTGATATAGCGGATATAGCGGCTGAGAAGGCCGGTATCATAAAGGAAAACGGCACAGTAGTGGTGGAACAGCAGGATAAACGTGCCATGCAGGTGATCGAGCAGGAAGCGCAAAAAAAGCATGCACGGATAATCACTGTGGAGCAAGGAGATATAGCGCGCTGCAGCGGCTACGCACTGAGGCTTTGTGGCACATTTCAGTGGGAGAATGCAGCAGCGGCAGAGCTTGCGGCGCGGTATGTGCTGGGAAAGCACTATGGCGGGCCGGAATATGAAATGCAATATGATAAGACAGAGCCAAAGAGAGAGGAAACAGACCTGAATAAAAGGATAAAAAGCGCTCTTGAAGAAGCTGTGTGGCCGGGGCGCATGGAGATAGTATCAAAGGAGCCGTTTCTGCTAGTGGACGGGGCACACAACAGCAATGGAGTTGATGCGCTCAAGGAAAGCCTCATGCAGATGTATCCGGGTGAGAAATTTTGCTTTTTCATGGGAGTCATGGCTGATAAGGACTACGATGTCATGATACGTGAGATTTTACCTCTTGCTGAGGAATTTTATACAGTGACACCGGATTCAGACAGGGCACTGCAGGCATCGCACCTTGCTGATTTTATCAGAAAAGAGGGAGTTAAGGCAACAGAGCTTTCAGGAGTTGATGAGATAAGAAAGCACCTGAAAAGAGATACGAAAAATGTTGCATTTGGCTCCTTGTATTTTATTGGGGAGCTTAAACAGCACCGGATATAAACACCGGAAATATAGCAATATCGCTTGTGATCGGACTGCTGCTTGGGCGTCCGTTTGGAAGGGTTAATACAGCTATTGAAAAAAGTAAGAAAAAGTCAGGCCTTATCTTATAATATAATAGTAAAAAAAGCTATATAGAAACTTAAGTTATGGTTATTATAAAAAAATAGTACTAGACATTTTTTTCCTATTGTACTAGAATGAGCATAAATGATAGTAGACCCGATATATGATAACGCTAGGTTATATCGGATCCGTAAAGAAACGGAGGATATAAAGATGGAAAAGAAGGATATCGATTGGTCAAACCTTAGTTTTGGCTACCAGGAAACAGATTACAGCTATGTTTCTAATTATAAAGATGGAAAGTGGGACGATGGACAGCTCACAAAGGATCATACAGTGACACTTAATGAGTGTGCGGGAGTATTCCAGTATGCACAGACATGCTTCGAGGGACTTAAGGCATACACAACAGAGGATGGCAGAATTGTCTGCTTCAGACCTGACTTAAACGCACAGCGTCTTAAGGATTCATGTGAGAGACTTGAGATGCCTGTATTCCCGGAGGATAGATTTGTAAAGGCAGTTGAGGAAGTAGTAAAGGCAAATGCAGCATGGGTTCCACCATACGGCTCAGGTGCTACACTCTATATCAGACCATACATTATGGGAACAAATGCAGTAATCGGTGTAAAGCCGGCTGATGAGTATCAGTTCAGAATCCTTGTAACACCTGTAGGACCATACTTCAAGGGTGGCGCAAAGCCAATCACAATCCGTGTGTCAGACTTTGATAGAGCAGCACCTCACGGAACAGGACATATCAAGGCCGGACTCAACTATGCAATGAGTCTTCATGCCATTGTAGATGCACATGCACAGGGCTTTGCAGAGAATATGTACCTCGATCCTGCAACACGTACAAAGGTAGAGGAGACAGGTGGAGCAAACTTCATCTTTATCACTAAGGATGGCACATTTGTTACACCTAAATCAGACAGTATCCTGCCATCAATCACACGCCGTTCACTGATGGTAGTTGCAGAGAAGTACTTAGGACTCAAGGTTGAGCACAGAGAGGTGCTCTTTGATGAGGTAAAGGATTTTGCTGAGTGTGGACTTTGCGGAACAGCAGCAGTAATCTCACCGGTAGGAAAGATTGTAGACCACGGCAAGGAAATCTGCTTCCCAAGCGGTATGGATGAGATGGGACCTGTCACAAAGAAGCTTCGTGACACACTTACAGGTATTCAGATGGGCCATATTGATGGATCGGATGGATGGGTTCACGAGATTAAAATGTGATTAATAATAAGAATATGCATTTATAATAAAGCACCGGGTATTATGTTACGTCGTAATATCTGGTGCTTTTGTATTGTTTTACATACTATTTTATGTGGCATAACAAGACGATTTGTGCTAATATACTCTTATATGTATGCAAATGTTTATAAAAGCTTGGAATAGATATATAAAAGCAAACAAAAGAGATAACCGGGGATAATTAAATGGACGAGTATGAAAAGATAAGACAGAGAAAGCGCGAAGAATATAGAAAGAGACACCGCGCCCAGGTTAGAAGAAAGCAGCTTATTGGCAATGGCATTGTTATAGGCATGATAATACTTATAATTGCAACGATAATCATTGTGGGAGCTTTAAGGGGCAAAAAGGCAAAGCAGGAAGAAGTAAAGGCAGAGGTGACCAGTACTCTTTACAATCCTATACAGCCAAAGCTTGATGTACAGTTGCTGACACCCAATCCGTATTCCAGACCACAGAAGGCACTTGAGAAGGTAAACGGCATAGTTGTCCATTATACAGCAAATCCGGGTACGTCAGCCAGACAAAACAGAGACTATTTCAATGGCCTGGCAGAGACCAAAAAGACCAAAGCAAGCTCACACTTTGTTATAGGATTAGAGGGTGAGATAGTGCAGTGCATACCTTGCAATGAGATATCGTATGCATCTAATAACAGAAACAGTGACACAATATCGATAGAGTGCTGTATAGAGGATGAGACAGGAAAGTTTAACGACAGCACATACCAGTCGCTCATAGAGCTCACCACATGGCTTATGGGGCGGTATGATCTGAGTGCTGATGATGTAATAAGGCACTACGATGTGACAGGCAAGAAGTGTCCGCTATACTTCGTGGAGCATGAGGATGCGTGGGAGCAGTTTCACAAGGATCTGGATACATACATCGAAGAAAATGGTGTGCCAAAGGAAGAGGCAAGCCAAAACTGACAATATACAATAAATTAAAGGATGATTTAAAAAATGAAGGAAATTATCGGAAATCTGTTAAAAAAAGAGAATGTACGTCAGAATCTGAGCAGCCTCAGACAGGAGATTAAAGATGAAAATGCATTAGCAGAGGCTCTAAAGCTGCTTGCAGGAGAAGATGAGCTGCTTGTGTCGTTTATGGGAGCAGACGATGCAAAAACCAGAAAGAACGCAGCGCTTCTGATAGGAGATCTTCATATGTCGCAGCTTTCTGATGAGGTTTTTAAAGCATACGAGGCTGAACAGATGCGCTTTGTAAAGGGCTCATATCTGGCGGCGCTGTCACAGCTGGACTGCAAAGAGCTTTTGCCACAGCTTATGGAACGTGCAAAAGAGCTTGAGCATATGACGGTCACAGCTGAAAATAGGAAGCATATTGAGGAAGAATTAAACGAGATAAATAAAATCCTAGATTAAATATAATGGGATAAAGCACCATACACCTGTGCTCGAGGGAGTAAAGGCTGAGCTGCTTCTGATGACAAACCGCCTTCACAGAGAGGTGGTACGACGTCAGATACCGGTTAAGGATACAAAGCTGCATCCGCTTGGAGTGCTTGTAAAGACTGACAATATACCTCTTATCATGCAGGTGCGCACATTCAGAAAAATGTACTTTACCATACATGCAGCATCGCTTCTGCCAAAGGATGCACAGGAAGCAGCCGGACTTCTTGCAGAGTCAGATATGTATGATATATTAAGACGCATGCACCGTGAGGGTGGTCCGTTTTACTATCGTATTGAGAGTACGGCAGATGCGGCGTACCAGAGCAGGCTTGCGAAAGCTATCGATATGCATTTTGCGGGCAGGATGATCAATTCACCAAATGATTACGACGTTGTGATCAAGCTCATACCGACAAAAAATGACAATTATTTTGTCTGCATGAGATTATGTTCTATACAGGATAATAGATTTGCATACAGAAAGAATGTGCTTCCTACGTCGATGCATCCGTCACAAGCGGCACTTATTGTTTCACTTGCAAAGCCGTATCTTAAGGAAACGGCACAGATCATGGATCCGTTCTGCGGAGTTGGTACACTGCTTATAGAGCGCGCACATTTAGTCCCGGCACGCGAGATATATGCTACAGATACCTATGGAGATGCAATCACTATGGGTAGAGAGAATGCTGCGTTTGCCAAAACAAGAATTAATTTTATACACAGGGATTTCTTTGATTTCAGACATGACTACAAATTTGATGAGCTGATTACGGATATGCCGGTTCGTAACCGACAGACCAAGGCAGAGATGGAGCTTTTTTACGAGAGATTTTTCGACAAGGCCGCAGAGCATCTGGTATCCGGCGGAATCATAGTCATGTATTCAAATGAGATTGGGTTTGTGAAGAAACAAATCAGGCTGCGTGTCGAATACCGTCTGCTTCAGGAGACATGTATTCTCGATAAGAATGACTTTTATTTGTTTGTTATCAGATATGAGGATTGATTTGTGTGAGTTTTTAGGAGGAAAATATGTCAGATTCCAAGCTTTTTCAAAAAAATACAGGATTATTTCTGCATGGTCAACGGAATATATTTGTCGTGTCTGACAAAAAAAGGATGGAGTCATGACAGAGGTGTGTCAATGTAACGATAAATGGAAGAGTATGCTTACCTTTATTGGTGAGGAAAAATACGAAAACCTTCTTTTGAGACTGTCGGACTGCAGGGTTGAGAATCTCATAGATGAACCTCTGGATAGGGACTATATCAGGCTGTATGGTCTGATTGTAAGAGTGGACAATACCCACGATATATATTGGATTATAGCTGCGGTAATTGATGAGCAGATGTCTAATGATGAGAGAAACCTGCTTCCTGATGGCATAATTATTACCAGTGAAGCGCGTCTTAACAGAACAATTGAGTTCCTGGAAACTATGACCAGACAGCTTTTTGATCACAAAGAGAGATGAGGATGCTGCGAATGAGGCACTTTCGCTTATCAGGAAGTCAGATGAGGAAATCAAGAAACAGTTTCATATGCTTGAGGCTATCAATTCTGTTATAAAACTGCTTGAGATGGATGGAAGCTTTACTGATATGGCTCAAAAAGCACTGGAGAGTGCAGTTACTACCATAAAGCTTACCGGTGCTTTTATCATCCGCAAAAACGTGGACGGCATGCATTTGGATGTGATTGTAAGCTATGGCAGAAAGCCGTTTGATACAATATCAATTACCGAGGTGCCTTTTTTCACCGGAAAGCCTTACATTATATCATCAGACTCTGTGATGCCGGAGAAATTCCGCCTTTTCATGGAGAAGCAGGCTATGAGGGCAGCCATATTCCAGCCTGTAAATATAGATAACAGGACTCAGATGTATGTGTGCTTTTTTGATGAGAAGGATGACAGAAGCTAGGGAAAAATATGATGTGAAGTTTTTAAATGATACGAAGCGCGTCATTCAAAGTATTCTCAACAAAAAAGATAACAACCAACTCGCTTGCAGGCTCCTATGCTTCGCTCGAAGCGATACTGGAAAACTCCGGCTGCGGTATATACGTGGCTGATATGTCTAAGTCAGAGATACTTTACATAGAATAATTACTAGTAAGCAGCTG
>ENA-OQJV01000109-OQJV01000109.1-human-gut-metagenome-genome-assembly--contig:-NODE-109-length-12992-cov-2.377536_pt1 | contig 12992 bp, 13 predicted proteins | sample MGYA00242616_ERZ504783 | MGnify/ENA primary metagenome ERZ504783 (study PRJEB26092, sample SAMD00036360) | human gut metagenome | host: Homo sapiens | study: EMG produced TPA metagenomics assembly of...
GTCCCCCCCATTGATAGGAATTTGGGATGCCATCATTGAAAGTAAAGCTTTTTCATCTGAAACTGCACTTTCAACAATAAAACTCTGGCAGCCCTCTTCATCAAAATAGGCAATACTAATAAAGCCCTCGTGGGCTTTGCGAGCACCATCAATAGCATTATTCATAAGATGACCTAAAACAACTGCTAAATCTAAGTCAGTTAGATAGCTATGAATCACTGGATCAGGAATTTCTGCATGAATGTTGAGTTGATACATCTGAGCTTCATGATACTTTGATGAAAGTAGACTATGAATACTTGAGTTTTGGATATTATCCAAATCTGTAACACGAGTAGAGAGGTGGTACTGATCTCGATACACATAAAGATCAACCAAATCTTTTTTGTAAGAACGAATATCTCCTGTTCTTTCGATATCTCTCAGATTATTAAGCAGAAAATTATAGTTAGAGCGAACATGCATCAAGTCTCTATACAAACCTTCTACCCTAGTATTCTCACGCTTCAAATCATCAAGATAGTTGGCTTGCTTCATCGCTAAATCCTGCTCTATTTTTTCCTTAGCAAACTGGTTCACAGCTCCTAGTACAAAGAGGAGTAAGTAGAGATATCCCACTACCAATGGTAAACGAAACCTACCCTCAAGATGTAACTCTGGAAAATAAGTATCAAATGTCGACACCAAAAAGATAACTAAATAATAAAAGCAAAAGAAGCATGTTGACCAAACCCAGACGGTTCTTTTTTTCTTGTTGGGCAGCAACTTTCAAGATATCTGTAAAATCTAGACGTAAAATAAAATCTACTATTCTGACCGTCAACATGACGAAGGAAAGTGGTACCATAGACCACCAAATATTAGTGTTTAAAGTATCAACAGTTATGCCAAGTATCGGTGGAAAGAAGAAAGTAGCCAAAAAACGTCTTGCCAAATCGACTAGTACCACTGGGTAAAAACCTAGAAAAAAGCGCTCTACGGAGGTGACACTTTTATTCAATTGGTAACTAAATGTCAATGTTACAATGGCTACTAAGGGAGGTACTATGCCTATATAGCGTCCAATGAGTTGTCCCCAAATGCATAGAGCAACATCAAATAACAAATAAAGTATACGATTTTTAAGATTAGTGTTTTGTCCACCAATACGTAAGTAGATATCCCAAATAATGATAAACATCAAAATTTGAAATAGGATGTTACCCAGCATAGTTATCCCTCTCCTTTCTACGATTATAGTCCTACCGTGACAATTTGATAGGTTTTAAATAATTCTTTTTTATTTGTTAAACCGATACCGTTTGACCAGCAAAACTGGGCAAAATCACGACTAATAGCCAGACTACCATCGAGTTTCGGATCAGCTTCCTGATTGGTATTCTCAAGAATAAAGCTGAGATTACCATGCTCATTCTGTTGAATAAGGAAACCAATATCTGTCTCCGGCTCCTTGGCCCAAAGTTTTTCAGCTAAGTTCATGCAACGTTCTAAAACTCTAATAAGAACTGCAATATTTAAATTGTTAGGATAAGCATCAACGTTGACATCCAACCTAACGGTGATGCCCTTTGTTCCAAAGGAATGATTTGGTTTACAATCCAACTTCTTAATACCGGATAAGGAATCTCGAACAGAGGAGCCAACTTATCATTTAAGTCCAAATTATCAAGTTTAAGATGATTCAAATGCTCATGATAAACAGATAAAACCTCTGATAATTGATTTTTTAGCCAATGGAGTCTCAAGAGCTACCAAAAGACTCTCAAAATCTTTTTCAATAGGCTTTACTTTTGTAAAAAGATCCTCAATATGTTTATTATAGACTTCCAAGTTATAGACATAGGTCCCCACAGCTTCCTTACTACGTTCTCTGACAAATTTATGAGAATAGCGGTTCAAGGTTGTTACCATTAGGAGATAAACCGCCATTGCAATAAAAATTGGCCCTCTCACAATCACTACCTGTAGATACCAAAAGATACTACAAGTAATGTAGAGTGCAAAGGTCAAATCAATCGCAATCAATAAACGCTCACGACCATGGGAATAAATCAGCTCCTTAATCTTGTCAATATCTGAATTTGATAGATAATTGACATAGAGAAAAAAAGGATAAATCATCACATAAGATAGCAAATTTAGGAAGAAATTTTCTTGAATCTCAACCAAGCTCATATTTGTAAATAAGTTACTGAATACATAATATGGTGTAAAAGTCGCAAATAAATCAGTAAAGAGAACCGAGAAAGCCCCAAAAAAGAGGCTTGCCCAGAGCGTCAAACGATGCTTCCGCCGTTCCTTTAAGACCAAAGCTAGAAAGATAACAACTTGATAATAGAAGCCATCACCTTTACCAAATGATACCACTATACCTAAGAGACTTAAACAAAATACTTTCCAGTAAGCTAGAGTGCTCCTTGTTAGTTTTTTATAAATAAACCAGGTAATATGAAAACTAATAATCTGAATAATACTATTTTCAAGGGATACCATGGTCCAAAGCTGTAAGTTCATGATAATATTTCCTGTTTATACTCAAGAGACATTTTCGTCATCTTCTTCAATGAGTTCTTGACCTGCCTTTTTCAAAATATCCTGATAGGTTTGTTCAATAAGGTCAAAATCCCCACTATCAATACTTGTCTGCATACTAATGAGTATGTTTTCATAATCATGTTTAAATGAGCGTACACTCTTATAGGCAGTTTCGATTTTTTCATTATAAGCTTCCAGACTCCTCAAGTGCTCCTCTTGTTCTCTGAGAATTTTTGCTATCACGTACGTCTTTACCATAAGAAACAAAGCGAACAAGAATATACATGTGTATAAGGAAACCAACCCAAATATAAATTTGAGGGTAACCTGGGAGATAGGTCTGACTCAGAAGCAAGGAGAAAATCTCCCGTTTAAAGAGAATAAGCAGATAACTGATAATTAAAATATGATCAACTTGCAAGAGCATACTCTTATATTTATCCTGCAAGTCCTGATATGGTTCCTTAAAAAAGCTATCTAAACCGAACATTTTTTGCAAGCCTAGAAAGAAGGGAAGAACAACACTATCTACAACCAAGATTCCTAAATGGTTTGGAACCAATTCGACCGGCTTATTAAAGAAAACTCGGAAAAAATAAAAACTAAAGAAGCTTGTAATCAGAGTCCAAAAGACAGGGGCAAAGAAAGCATAAAAATACTTTTCTTCTCGTAGAGCCTGAGGTTTTTCAATAAAAATAAAGACTAGGAGATAGATTGCATCTGGAATGTCAATTTGCCATAGCACCTTGGCTAACCACTTAACGGCAGTTACTACGATTACATAAGGAATGTAACGGTAAGTAAAAACATCTAGATAAGCCATTCTAGCTAAAATCACAAGATGTGAAACGACAACAACCAAAGCAATAAGGCCATCAATCGCAAGTTGCATATGCTTTTCCCCTTTCTATTTCCCTTATCCTATTCCCCACAAATAGTATCTTTGATTTATCAATTATCCTGAAAAGATAGGACCTGTGTAAAATGATGGTCACAACTACGAGTCTCAAGATTTACTTTTGGATAGCGATTAAGTATATCTGCGACCTTAGACAAACCAAGCCCTCGGCCTTCACCTTTGCTAGAAACCCCTTCATCAAAAATCCTTGACACAGGAATACGTTCTTCTCTGGTTGTATTGTCAATAACCAAGATAAGATAACCTTGATTTTTAAAGAAAGATATAGTTAAAGTAGGATCTTCAGAATCCACCGCCGACTCAATAGCATTATTTAAGAAGACAGAAGAAATCACAACCAAATCTAAGGCCTCTATCTGAGTTGACGATATGACATCTGGCAACTCCAAGTTAACCTTAATTCCTAAGTTCTCTGCCTCAAGCACTTTAGCAGAAAAGAGACTCTTGAGAGATGTGATTTCTAAGTTGATCAAACGTGATAATTCATAATTTGATAACGTTAAGCTATTACCAGATTTCTCTAAAAGTTCTGCATACTCTTGTTTCAAAGCAGGTAAGTCTCGACGTTGGATACTAACCTCCATTGTTTTAAGCCCTTCGAGATAATCCTTCTTCACCTGAGAAATATCATTATAGAGTTTTTCTAAACGGTGGCTATATTCTTCTAAACTTTCCTCGTGTCTAGCCATTTCTTCAGCCAACTGATCCTTCACTCTTCTCTTAGAATAAATATTAAGCTGAGCAAAGAGCAAAATAAAGAGGATGGAGTAGACAACCGTAATACTGCCTGCTAAATAAATAAAGAGGCCTGTGTAAGGAAAGATGTTACTGGCATAGAAAATAATTAAAGATAAAATAATATAAGCCAGAGTCACCCCAACCAATAAGCGTTGTCTAACTTGGTAAATATGGTTATTTCCCATAACATTGAGAGCACCAAAGTCAATAAAGAACACTTTGACAATCAGATGAAAAATTGGGTAAATCAAGAGATAAGACAAAGCAATGAGTACTGGGGTGTCTTTGACCTGTAAATAATTAATTTGAAAAATCCATGGGAAAAAGTAAAGTTGAAGCAGTTTCGAGGTGACTTCAACAAAAACCCACGGCAAAAAGGTGAAAAGAAAAGAATTCTTTTCACTACTTGATATTTTATTTAAGAAAAGATAGCAGAACAAAAGTGCTAAGAGCGACCCTGTAATGCCTCCAACAAATAGAGAGAGCAAGAGACTCCCTGCGATAAACCAGCATTTACTCTTCCAAGTTTTGAGCAAACCTGACATATCGTGACTAACAATTAAAATAGCCAATAGACGTAGAACCGTAAATAAAACGATCATCTCTAGACTCCCCCCTTCCTTTCAAAATCAACCTACTTTATTGTAACATAAATATATAATTTAGCGTCACTCCTATTAGAAAAAGCTAAAAATATAAAGCTATTTTTTCCTGATTCAGAGCAAGCTAACATCAGACGACCCCACATATCCCTTACTTTTCATAAACATAAAAAGAGCTTAGAAAAACTAAGCTCTTTAACTGACTCATTACCTCTTTTTATGGGTACATGCCAATAACGTAGTAGAAATACCAACCAAATCTTCTCATAATGCTCACTCCTCCCTAATTTTTATTACCAATCTATTATAAAACTAATTTAAAGTTTTTAAAATGATGATATGGTTACGAAATATCATCATTATATTACAAAATAGGTTTAGCAATTATCATATAATCATTGACATATCGCTTATGTGCATTCGAAAACCCAACAATTGTTGGGTTTGTTTTTTATAGTGTTGCAAGAACTTGATCAATATGTTTGATTGACTTTTCACGTCCGAGCAAGAAAATAGTATCTGGCAATTCTGGACCGTGCATTTCTCCTGAAACAGCAATACGGATTGGTCATGAAGAGATTTTTCCCTTTGATTCCTGTTTCTTTTTGTAACAGCCTTAATTTGTGGGAAAATGTTTTCAACAACAAACTCATCATCAGACATAGCTTCGAGTTTGGCTTTAAAGGCTTTAAGTACTGTTGGTACTGTTTCACCAGCCATAACCTCTTTTTCAGCCTCTGTCAATTCTGGGAAATCTTCAAAGAAGAGATCTGTAAGAGGGACAATTTCTTCTGCTGCTGTCATTTGTGGTTTGTAGAGTTCCACTAATTTTTCAGCTTTATCTGTCAAACGACCAGCTTCTTCCAAGAAAGGTTTGCAAAGAGCAAAGACCTTATCGAAATCTGCATTCTTAATGTAGTCGTTACTCATCCAGTCCAATTTTTTCTGGTCAAAGGCCGCTGGTGACTTGCTTAGACGGTTTTCATCAAAAAGTTTAATGAGTTCTTCACGAGAAAAGATTTCGTCTTCACCGCCAGGATTCCAACCAAGAAGAGCAATGAAGTTAAAGACTGCTTCTGGAAGGTAACCTTTTTTACGGTAATCTTCGATAAATTGAAGGGTGTTAGTATCACGTTTAGACAACTTCTTACCAGTTTCAGAATTGATGATAAGGGTCATGTGTCCAAACTCAGGGGCTTCCCAACCAAGGGCTTCATAAACCATGAGTTGTTTTGGTGTATTGGCAATATGATCATCTCCACGGATAACGTGTGAAATTTGCATATCGTGGTCATCAACAACTACCGCAAAGTTGTAAGTTGGGTATCCATCTTTCTTCTGGATAACCCAATCACCACCGATATTACCACCTTCAAATTCGATATCTCCCTTAACGATATCATGCCATTTATAAATCCCTGACTCATTAACCGCCAAACGAACTGTAGGTACAATACCTGCCGCTTCACGTTCTGCGATGTAGGCAGCTTTTTCTTCTTCAGTCATGCCAAGGAACTCGTTAATGTAACGAGGAGTTTCACCAGCTGCTTCTTGACGTTCGCGCTCTGCAGCCAACTCTTCTTCAGTTACATATGACTTATAGGCTTTACCTTCTGCCAAAAGTTGATCAATATATTTTTGGTAAAGCGGTAAACGTTCTGATTGACGATAGTTTTCGTGTGTTTCAGGACTTTCATCCCAGTCAATTCCCAACCAACGCAAGTTATCAAGCTGTGAACGCTCACCATCTTCAACGTGACGTTTACGGTCAGTATCTTCAATACGGATAATGAATGTACCACCATGATGACGTGCATAAAGGTAGTTAAACAATGCTGTACGAGCATTACCAATGTGTAGAAGCCCTGTTGGACTTGGTGCGTAACGAACGCGGATATCTTTAGCCAAGATAAATCTCCTTTTTTTGTTCATTCTTCAGTCTTTGGATACCTATTGAGCCTAAAGTCCCTTCCTTAGGACTAACCTTAAGATGATAAGTACCAGTAGGCAACTCTATCCCCCAAACTTTCCAAATAAAAATCTAGAAGCGAGTACCAATCTTTCTTATTATATCACAATCTAGGGGTGGTTCGAGAAATTTTGTTAAAAAAACGACTACCTAAAGGTAGACGTTTTCGATAGATTACTTAACGTGTTTGGCAAGATCTTTTTGAGCTTTGTCATTAGATTTCGCTCTTTCTTTAAGCCAATCTTTATAAGCTGAATCGTATTGTTTCTTAGTCACAATATCATCTTGAGATTTAAGATACTTGAAGTAGTATGTAGAACCTTTATCACCAGCTTGAGCATAAGCACCTGAGAATGGCTTAATACGAGAAACTACAGTGGCTGCACCGTTATAAGTAGTCGTTGGGATATAAAGTGCACTATCCGTCAACCATGCCTGAGCTTTTGCATATTTTTCATAACGAGCCGTCAAGTCTGTTGTTTCCTTAGAAGCATCATCAACCAATTGGTCATATTCTTTAAGACCTACTTTTTCAACCGCTTGACTATTTGGATCGTCATAACCCATGAAAGATTTAGTATTTTCACTATTTGTAGTCTTCAAAACATCAAGATAAGTTGATGGATCAAGGTAATCAGGCTCCCAAGCCACACCTACTGACAAATCCCAATCCTCTGCCGCTGCATTTGAAGCAGAGTAGGTAATGTTATAGAAATCATCAGTTGACAATTGGTGAAGATCAAGTACAACATTATCTTTTCCAAGAGCTGATTCAATAGATTGTTTAAGTGACTGCACTTGGTTCACAAAGATTTTATTTGACTGATTGACAGGAACATCCAAATGGATTGGGAACTGAACCCCTTCTGCTTGAAGAGCTTCTTTGGCTTTAGCAAATTCAGCCTTAGCTTTTTCTGGATTATAAAGACCATCTTGACTATCTGCAAGATTCACACCAGACCACTCATCACCATAAGCTGGAAGTTGATCCATTACCATTGTTCCGAAATCCTTACCATCTGCTTGAACAAAGTCTGGTTTAACATAGATATTACGAACGGCAGTACTACCACCCTCTTTACCGTTAAGTTGTGCGGCGTAATTTGTACGGTCAATGGCAAAACCTAATGCTTGACGGAAATCTTTGTTAAGAAGAGCTGTCTTAGTTGATGTCTTTTGTTGATCATTTTCTTTAGATGTATGGTCATAAGTTTGACGATCGATATTAATACCGACACCTTCTACAGCTGCTCCAGGTTGTGTATAGAAAATATTGTCTTTGTACTGTTTTTCAACTTTAGAATAGTTTGAGCTAGTTGGGTATAGACGAGCTAAGTTATAGACTCCATCAGTGAAGTTACGTTCCAAGGATTCTTGGTCTGTACCATCATCGTAAGTCAATTTAACTGTATCAAAATAGACATTATCCTTATCCCAGTAGTTTTCATTCTTGGTGAACTCAATAGAAGATTTCGTTGTCAAAGATTTAAGAAGATATGGACCGTTATAAAGAATAGATGTTGGGTCTGTTGACTTACCAAAGTCTTTACCTTTAGATTTCAAGAAATCTTCATTAACAGGCCAAGTAACAGAGTAGGTCAATTTTGAATTCCAGTAAGGTTCTGGTTGGCTAAGCGTATATTGCAAAGTGTAATCATCAACTGCTTTGATACCAACATTTGAGAAGTCCTTGTTGGCACCTGAAAGGTAATCATTCAAGCCCTTAACTGAGTTTTGTAGCAAATAAATCGCTTCAGAATTAGTATCAGCAGCATGCTTAAGACCTGTTACAAAGTCTTTAGCTGTTACATTGGCATATTCTTCACCGTCTGAAGTGTACCATTTGACACCCTTACGAATCTTGTAAGTATATGTCAAACCATCTTGAGAAACAGACCAGTTTTCAGCGACAGAAGGTTTTAGATTCCCATATTGGTCATTTTCAAACAAACCATCAACACCGTTACTAACGGCTGTCGTCATGTTTTTCTTATTTGTAGAAACATAGTCTAGGGTTGCAGGATCGCCACCGTAAACATAATTATAAGTCTTACCAGACGTCTTACTTGATGACGAGCAAGCCGTTAAAACACCTACAGATAACAGGCCTACGGTTGCTAGTAAAAAATACCTTACTCTTTTTCATTCATTGCCTCCTTAATTCGCAACGTAAAAAGTTCAAAATCAATAATTATGTGTATACGCTTAAATTATACCATAAATTCGAAAAAGCAGCACTACTTTCTGAATATTTTTTATTTTCTACTCAAATTTCGTGTCTAGAGTAAGAAAAAAACCTATCCGAAGATAGGTTTTTTACTACTCTTACAATGAGTTAGGATCAACTTTGATACCAGCACCTTGTGTAGTAGTGATTGAAAGGTTTGTGATGTAAGTACCTTTCGCTGTAGCTGGTTTAGCTTTTTGGATTGCATCGTTAAATGCTTTGAAGTTTTCAACCAATTTTTCAGTTTCGAATGAAACTTTACCGATGATAGCTTGTACGTTACCTGCTTTATCAGCACGGTAAGTGATTTTACCACCTTTAGACTCTTCAACTGCTTTAGCAACGTCCATAGTTACTGTACCAGTTTTAGGGTTTGGCATCAAGTTACGTGGTCCAAGGACACGTCCAAGACGACCAACGATTGCCATCATATCTGGTGTTGCAACAACAACGTCAAAGTCAAGCCATCCACCGTTGATTTTAGCAACGAGTTCGTCTTCACCAACGAAGTCAGCACCTGCTGCTTTAGCTTCTTCAGCTTTAGCACCACGAGCAAATACAAGAACGCGTTGAGTTTTACCAGTACCGTTTGGCAATACCATTGCTCCACGGATTTGTTGGTCAGCTTTCTTAACGTCGATGTTAAGGTTGTATGATACTTCAACAGTAGCATCGAATTTTTGCGAAGTTAGTTTCTTGTGCAAGAGCTACAGCTTCTTCTACGCTGTAAGCTTTTGTGCTGTCGATTTTCTCAAGAGCAGCACGCATTTGTTTGCTTTTTTTAGCCATGTTAATTATTTCTCCTTGTGTAATGTGGTCATAACGACTTTCATCTTCCACGTCACTCAGCGAAGTGAGACGACGTCTGTGGTTTTCTTGTTAACTGAATTAGTCAGTAACAGTGAATCCCATTGAACGTGCAGTACCTTCGATCATACGCATAGCTGATTCGATGTTTGCAGCGTTCAAGTCAGGCATTTTAGTTTCAGCAATTTCTTGTACTTGTGCACGAGTTACTGAAGCAACTTTAACTGAGTTTGGAGTACCTGAACCTTTTTCAACACCTGCAGCTTTTTTCAAAAGAACAGCAGCTGGTGGTGTTTTAGTGATGAAATCAAATGATTTATCTTCATACACAGAGATAACAACTGGGATGATCATACCAGCTTGATCAGCTGTACGAGCGTTAAACTCTTTAGTGAATCCCATGATGTTGATTCCGGCTTGACCAAGAGCTGGTCCAACTGGTGGAGCTGGAGTCGCTTTACCAGCAGGAATCTGAAGTTTTACGATGTTTTCGACTTTTTTAGCCATTTTGTAATTTCCTCCTATTGTGGTTTTGGCGGTAAGTAAGTTTTGTTACCTCCCACAAGTATGTTTTTACATACCTTATCTATTATACAGAAATTCTTTTTAGATGCAAGAATTTCTTATTAAGTTTAGGAAAAAATTTACATAAAGGACTTTTCGAGGTAAAATAGACTTATGATTCTATATAAATTCTTTGCTATAGCATTTTTGATTTTAACACCTATCTTTGCTTTTATCATCCACCGATTCTTTAGTTTAAAATACCTCGGGCTTAATTTTGCTGACCTTACCTTCCCACTTTATTTTATTGAGGTGGTTGCTGTGTCAGCCCGTTTCTTTACCCATAGCTTTTTGCCTTACATCACCATCTTATTATCCTTGGCGGCTATAATTATCACAATTCAGATGCTAAGAAAAACACAATCTTTCAAGTTTAAACGTTTTCTTAAGTTATTCTGGCGTATCAGCTTTTTTATCACCAGTCTTTTCTATTTAGGGACTGTGATTCTCATTTTTATCGTTTCTTAAAAACTAGATTAACTCAGCATTTATATTTTATGCTGAGTTTTTTTATGTCAAACCATGAAAAAAGCAGGCAATCATGCCTGCTTAATTTTTCGGTATTAGGGATGAACTTGAGTCATTCGACCAGTATCTACATCATAAACCGCACCGGAGATGATAACATCCTCAGGGATAAGCGGTGACTGACGAAGAATCGCCATATCTTCACGAACACTCTCTTCTACATCTGTGAATGGAAGAAAATCTTGATCAGACACATCAACACCAAGTTCCTTATTGAGATAGGCGGTAAACTCATCGTTCTTAAAGGTCTGAGCACCACAATCTGTATGGTGAAGAACTACGATTTCTCGTGTCCCCATCTGTTGTTGAGAAATGACCAAAGAACGAATCATATCTTCCGTCACACGACCACCCGCATTACGCAAAATATGAGCGTCACCTAGGGCCAACCCCAAGGCCTGGGCAACGTGAAGGCGTGAATCCATACAAGTCACAATAGCCACCTTAGTCTTTGGTTTCAAGGGAAGATGGGCTGTCCCGTGGAGGTCAACATAGGCTTTGTTGGCATTGAGAAAGTTTTCAAAATAAGACATAATAACTCACTTTCTAATGAAGAAAATAATTTGACTATCAAATTATTTACACACTATCTTATCATCTTTTTATTAACTTGTCAGCTATTGAGTTCGCAACATAAAAAGGAGAATAGATGCTAACAAGCATCCACCCTCCTTCAATTTATATTATGAACGTTTTTGGTAAGTATCTATTAAGCAAGCCTGCAAAGGTTTGAAGATTGAGACTTTGAACATAAATTTCACCTGTTCCTCTAAAGGTATTCACAACACCCTCTCCTGTCCCAATAGACTGCCAGAAACCATTTTCCAAGTGAATATCGTAATCAAGTGTCTGACTCCAGGCAACGACATGAGCATTATCAATAGTCACTTCTTGGTTGTTTAGCTCAATTTTTTAATAGAACCGTAGGCATTCGCCAAGAGTGTTCCTTGACCTTGGGTTGTCATCACAAAGAAACCACCCTGACCACCAAAATAGCCTTACCAACAGACTGGAGCTCCATTGTATAGTAAGCTGTGCCATCAAGTGCTAGAAAGGCACCGTCATTTAGTCGGTACTGTTTTTCACCTAAATAAAGTGGAATCACTTGACCTGGAGAATCAGGGGCCAAGGCTATATAACCGTTATTGGACTGTGAGACAACCTGAGTAATAAAGCTACTTTCGCCCGAAACCATTGAACGCCCAACAGCCTTTACAAAGCGACCTAGACCTGATCCGCTGGCATTTAATTTGGTACTCAGTGTCACATTAGGTGTGTGGTATACCATGCTGCCACGCTGGATAAAGACTGTTTCACCTTGATTGAGAGATAACTCTACTAAAGGGAATTGCATGTTGCTGTCTGTGAAAAATTGCATAATAAATACCTCCCTATCCTTATGAAAAGTATAGCATTGGAGATATAATTTTGCAAGCGTTTCCAAAATGACCTTCTATCACTTTCTAAGAAAGACTTTTTTGAGTACTTCTCCCACTGTCGTAACGCCAACCACCCGGATACCTTCTGGAATTTTCATACCATGAAGAGAATTCTTCGGAGCATAAATCTTAGTAAAACCTAGTTTAGCAGCTTCATTAATACGCTGTTCAATACGAGTCACTCGGCGAATCTCTCCAGTCAAGCCAATTTCTCCTATAAAAGCTTCTTGTGGATTGGTTGGAAGCTCCTTGTAACTAGAAGCAATGGCAACAGCGACAGCAAGGTCAATAGCCGGCTCGTCCAATTTGACACCACCAGCTGATTTTAAATAAGCATCTTGATTTTGGAGAAGAAGGCCACAACGTTTCTCTAAAACAGCCATAATGAGGCTGACGCGGTTAAAATCCAGTCCTGTTGTTGTCCGCTTGGCATTACCAAAGACGGTTGGGGTCACCAAGGCTTGAACTTCAGCTAAGATAGGTCTGCTACCTTCCATTGTTACAACAATGGCAGAACCTGTGGCTCCGTCTAGGCGTTCCTCTAAGAAAACTTGGCTAGGATTTAGCACTTCTACCAAACCACCAGACTGCATCTACAAAAATCCCAATCTCATTGGTTGAAACCTAAAACGGTTTTTGACTGCTCGACAAAATACGGAAGGTA
>ENA-OQJV01000112-OQJV01000112.1-human-gut-metagenome-genome-assembly--contig:-NODE-112-length-12888-cov-1.585299_pt1 | contig 12888 bp, 22 predicted proteins | sample MGYA00242616_ERZ504783 | MGnify/ENA primary metagenome ERZ504783 (study PRJEB26092, sample SAMD00036360) | human gut metagenome | host: Homo sapiens | study: EMG produced TPA metagenomics assembly of...
TCTGGATGGAAATCCCTTTTTGTCGGTCACGTCGGCGTCTTAGTTCCTACGACAGATGGTTACTTATTTGTCGAAAAATTGACCTTCGAAGAGCCCTACCAAGCCATAAAATTTGCTAGTAAGAAAGATTGCTACAAGTATCTCACAACCAAGTACAAGGACTATACTGGACCAGGTCTAGCCAAACCCTTTATCATGGACAATGGCAAATGGGTGGATATGGACTAGGTTAAGGTGAGACGACAGTTTTAATAGGGGAGAAAAAGGAATCAAGATATGAATAGAAAACAAGCCTTGTTGCTTTATCTGTCAGGGACCCTTGGGCAAATTTTATTAGCTAGTCTCATTGTCTTGATTTTAAGAGCAGGAGAAGTTAGGGTTGATTATGGGACTCCAATTGGCCTCTTTACCCTTATGTTAGGTGGCTTGTCATCAGCCATTTGGGAGGCTATGTTAGCATCCGCTATCATCACTCCAGTGTTAAACAGCTTGTCAGAGATTTTTTTCAAGTCAAACAGCCTCTTAGTAACTATCTCTTAGTCCTCATTTTTCTAGGATTGGATTTTTTACCACTGCTCTTGAGTGGAGGGATGATTATTCAGGCTTGGTATCTCCCCATTATGTTATTTTGTAAAGCCCTTGTCTTTGGTGGTATCGAAGAAATCGGTTGGCGCTATTTTTCCAGCCTGCTTTGCAAGAAAAGTTGACCTATCTAGTGTCCACGCTCTTTACATTTTTGGCTTGGTCACTATGGCATATCCTCTATTTTTACATTGATGGGTCTCTGGCTACGATTCAGTTATTGCCTTTCTTGCTAGGCTTATTAAGCAATTGTTTCATCTTATCCGCCATTTATACAAACACCAGAAGCCTTTGGCTTTGTGTCATGACCCATGCACTAATCAATGATTTATCGCAACTGTCATCAGCGGAGAGCCTTTGGTTATCCCTTGTGATTAAGGTGTTGATAATTCTTCTTGCCATGAAAATTGCTGGTAGCAGTATGGAGAAAATGAAATCCTAAGCTGGCTTGATTTTCATTGCTTCAGTTACTTATAATTTCCAAGAGTAGTTCGATGACTGCTCTTTTTTCTATGTAATACTCAAATGACCTTGCCCATCTTTTTGAGGCATGTTATACTAGAAAGGTATTGTCAAAATTTTCTGACATTACAGGTGGAAAGGAGGTGCTAATGCCTTTTAAAAAAACAAAACACCTTGTTTTTTCCCGCTACCTAAGCCTGCTCTGTTTGCTTCTAGTTTTACTAGTAGCGTCAGTTTTTATAGCAGTGTCTTTAGGGGCGGTCACTATAGATATAGGTGATACCTATGGTGTCATCTTCAGTAAATTGGGGCTTCCGATGGCCAGTCATAACATAGCCAAACCACTTGAAGCTATTATCTGGAATATGCGAGTTCCTAGGGTTCTCCTGGGGTTAATAGTTGGTGCAGGTCTTTCCATGTCTGGGAGTGTCATGCAGTCAACCGTTAATAATCCGATTGCCGAACCCTATATCCTGGGAATCTCGGCAGGGGCAACTTTTGGAGCAACCTTGGCCATCATTTTAGGTCTTAAAGCTGTAGTAGGCTTGGGTGCCTTTGTGGGAGCTATCCTAGCGACGGTTCTTGTCCTAATCATTGCCTCTATGCAGGGGAGAGTGACCACATCTGGCCTGATTCTATCTGGAACGGTTGTTAATGCCCTCTTCATTGCCTTTGCCAATTTTATAATCTCTATTGGAGCGACAGCAGACAGTGTCATGACCATTAAGTTTTGGACCATGGGATCATTAACAGGAACATCTTGGTCAGATTTGCTGCTTCCAGCAGTAGTGGTTGGTTTGGCCTTTCTCTTTTTCTCAACTCAGTATCGTGTCTTCAATGCCATGATGATGGGAGATGAGGCAGCTTTGACTTTAGGGATTCCACTTAAACTCTATTGGTATCTTTACATCGCCATTGTTGCGGTCATAACGGCTGTCTTGGTTGCTAGCTGTGGGATTATCGGTTTTGTCGGCTTGATTACCCCTCATATTGCTAGAAGTTTAGTCGGGACTAACTATCGTAAGCTTTTTCCTGTGGCAACGCTCTTAGGTTCCTTGTTTGTGGTTTGGGCAGACGTCTTGGCTAGAATCCTCGTTAAAAATGCGGAGTTACCTATCGGTATCTTTACAGCCTTGGTTGGCGCACCTTTCTTTATTTATATTGTGACTAAAAATCGTAGGAAGGTGGTTTAGACTTATGGATGTAAAGTGTAAGGATATTCATTATTCGATTGGAGAGAAAAAGATCCTAAACGGTGTCTCTCTAGAGGTTAAAGGTGGGCAATTCCAGACCATACTGGGACCAAATGGGAGTGGGAAATCAACCTTGCTTAAAACCATTTACCGCCAGTTGAAACCAGATAGCGGTCAGATTTTTCTTGATGGAAAATCCCTAGATCAGGTAAGCCTAAAGGACACTGCAAAAGAAATGGCCGTTGTGACACAGTTTAATACCCTTCAATTTGATTGTACGGTGGAAGAAATTGTCATGCTTGGCCGAACGCCCCATCTTTCCTTTCTGCAAAAAGAATCGGAGCGGGATCACGTCCTCGTTCAGGATGCCTTAGACAAGGTTGGCATGTCTGAAAAGAAGGCACGCTATTATTCGTCCTTATCAGGTGGCGAAAAACAAAGAGTCATCCTAGCGCGTGCCTTGGCTCAGGAACCCAAACTCCTTTTATTGGATGAGCCTACCAATCATTTGGACATTAAGTATCAGTTGGAGATGTTGGCCCTGGTCAAGGAACTCGGCATTAATGTTCTGGCAGTTCTCCACGATATTCAATTGGCCTGTCGTTTTTCAGATTATATCTACTTAATGAAAGGGGGTGAGATTGTTGCCCAAGGTGTCCCAAGGGATGCCATAACCCCACAATCCTTGCAGGCGGTTTATGATGTTCACAGTCGTATTACTTGGACGGATGACCAGCAGGCAATGATTCAGTATTTATAAGCCTAGGAAAGGAAGGCCTTATGAACAAGAAAACATTTCGTATCGCATTAATCGCTGCAGCAGTCCTCACATTGACAGCATGCAGTTCTACATATAAAAACAGCACATCATTGTCATCATCAGCAAAAGAAACGGTGAAAAAGACTAACTCAGAAACCCAGTATCCATTGACCGTCAAAACTTATGACGATAAAGGAACTGAGCTAGATCAAGTCTTCAAAAAGGCACCAGAAAAGGTTATTACCAACAACCTTTCATCAACTGAAATCTTGATTGAGCTTGGTTTGAAAGACAAAATTGTCGGTATGCTTAACCCTGACAATGAAGTAACTGATAAATATAAGGATGACATTGCTTCAATCCCACATATCGGTGATAAGAAAACCTATCTCTCAAGAAGCCATCTTGGCTTACGGACCAGATGCTCTTATTGGTCGTAACATGATGTTCTCAGACAAGTCAATGGGAACAATCAGTACATGGAACAGCAACGACATTCCTGTTTATACCCAAAAAGCTTCTGTCTCAACAACTAAACAAGATTTGAATAATATCATCGAAGATGTTAAAAATATTGGTGACATTTTCAACGTTCAAGACAAGGCAGACAAGTATGCAGGACAACTCCAAAAGCGTATCGACGCCGTTAAAAAGAAAAACAAGTCTTCTGATAAAGACTTGAAAAAAGCTCTTATCATGTGTGCCTACAACGATGAGACCTTTGGAACTTACAAATCTGCCCTTCAAGAAAGTATGCTCAATCAGCTTGGTTATACCAATGTTGCGACAGGAACATCAGATTTGACTCTGGAAAATCTTGTGTCAATGGAACCAGAATTGATTATCTATGTAACCAGTGACCGTAATAAGGCCATGGACAAGGCAGCAACAGACAAGATGGAAAAGAACGCTGTTCTTGAAAATGTTCCAGCCGTTAAAAACAAGAAAATCATGACTATTTCTTATGATGAGCTTATGGATTACGGTCCATCTGTGATTGATTCTCTTGAAAAGGTTAATGACTTTGTTAATAAATAAAAACTTTGTCTGCCATGGCATTCAGGTGACCATTGCCCTTCCTGAGTCCTATGATTCTAAGAAGGCTTATCCAGTAGTTTTTCTGAACGATGGGCAGCTTGAGTATCTGGGAAAGTTGGAAGATTCTGTTATCCTGGTTGGACTTGAACCTCAGAGTCGCTTGGATGATTTTACGCCTTGGCAGGCTCAGGCTCTGAGACCTGGAAGCCCTGATTTTGGCGGTAAGCTAGCCAGCTATCATGACCATCTATTTGGCTATATTTTCAAAAGCATCGCACAAGAGTTTCGACTGGATGAAAGTCGCATGGCTTACGGAGGCTATTCGCTGGGTGGTTTGGCTGCTATTTCCAGCCTTTATAGTAGTGATAGGATGCCTTTGATCTTTTCCATTTGCGGATCCTTTTGGTATCCAGATTTTGTAGATTACTGCAAAGCCCACCAGCCCATCAATAAGTCTTGCTCGGTCTATTTACGTAACGGTTTGACCGAGGGGGCTAAGCATAAGAATAGATTGGCCAAAGCTCCTAGTTATGCCAAAGAAGTGCATGAACTTATCAAAAAACAGAGCGTGTCTACTTATTCAGCATTTGACCCCTACGGTCATCATGACCATCTTCAAGAAAGATATGATGCTTTTTCGGATTGGTTGATTGAGCAGTGGAAGCTCTGAAATGTTGATATTGGCGAGTAGGAAAGAGATAAGAAAAGTAGTGAAGAAAGTTCCGACGATGGAATCACTTCACTACTTTTTGTTATGCTTAATTTTCTAATCACTCTTAGTGACAACATACACAACCCATTTGTAATTTTGCTTTTCTTCAATCTTTGAAAAGCCAATGCTTGTTAACAACTGCCTCAATTCATGGCTTGTCCCATAATCTGTCATATGATATTTTATTTTTTCTTTTTCGGAAGCAATAATCAAAGTGGAAGGATTGGACATGACTCTATAGATTTCCTGAAAACTCTGCTTCAAATCGTCCCAGAAAATATGTGTCTGAATAGCAAAGACTAAATCAAAATCACTATTTTGGTAGGGAAGGTTTGCTACATTACCAATCCTCAGCTTAACACTTCCATTTTCTATAGCCTCTGAATGAATTCGTCTAGCAGTATGATAAGACTCTTACGGAAATATCAATACCATGAATGTCAAGATTTTTATCTAACTCAAGAAGGTTCTTAATAGTGCTGCCACCGCCATAGCCGATTCTAAAATCCGACTATTGTTGGGGATAGTGGTTTGTTTGATTGCCCAAAGGCTGAGTTCCTTGAAATAGGACGACCAGATGTTGGTAATCAATCGCCCGACAAGACCACTTGGTTTTCTAGATTGCTTTATAAGATATTGAATGAGCATGGTCCCTCCCATTTTTGAAAATAAAGTTTGAAATATACATGATTAAAATTCAAACTTCATTATAGAGAAAGCTAGTAAGAATAGCAAGGAAAAATGAAATATATGAATATATATTTCAAACTTATGCTACAATTGGTAATAACAGAGGTGTTCACATGAATCAATATCAAAAGACGACTGAGAAAAAGAAGCAAGCGATTATTCAAGCAGCCTTACAATTATTTAAAGAAAAAGGTTTTAAAGACACGAGTATAAAATCTATTGCAGAGGTAGCAGAAGTATCACCAGTTTCTATCTACAATTATTTCGGAGGCAAAGATAATTTGGTAGCTCTCTGTGTTAATGACTTGTTTGAAGAAATAACCCAACAAGCTGAGGACATTTTAAATAGCAATCTAGATTTTAAACAAAATTAGACCATGCTTTTGCCCTATGTCAGGAGAAAATGAGTCAGCAAATTTCGGACTATTTTCAAGATAAAATGGTGGAAGATTCTGTTTTCTCAACTCTTCTAACGAAAGCAATCACTGCAAAAAAACGTGACATCTATCGTGCTTATATTAAGCTCGGAAAAGAAGAGGGCCTTATTGCTAAAGACCTATCGACAGAGCTTATCTTAAATGTCATGGATGCTCTTAATGGTATGGGAAATCAGTTAGCCCATAGTGACAATTTAGAGATAGAAGTTGAGCAAATTCATCAGATTTTTTTTGTATGGTATTTTTGGAAAGAAGTAATCCTATCTTTTATGGTATTTTATAACTTGTCCATCAATCCCAATCAGTTGTATATTCTCATACAAGGGTGTAAAATCTACTATATAAAGATAAAGAGGAACAAGAAATGGATTTAAAAGATTTTACTGAAACAGAACAAAAGCAAATCGAAAAAGGTTTGAGTACTGCCGAGATTTCTGACAAGGAAGCTTCTAAGAAGTTGCTCGCTCTTGTACCACAAGAATGGATTAAACGTATTCCTTTCTTTGTTAGAGGACATGCGACAACCAAGACGGTGGAGCGTGTAGCCAAGCAATATCCTGAACTCTACGCAGTAGCCAAACGCCAAGGGGACCTTCCAGAAAAGGAAGGCCAAGAGTTGCGTAAAATCATGACAGGCATTTTTAAAGAAAAAATGAATAAACACAAGATTAAGTAAGATTTATAAAGATTGTGAACAATGCCATCTTTGGGGTGATGCAGATTAGGGTGCGCTCTATCTGATTTATCATACCGTTACGGAGGAAAAATGAGCAAATTTATTTCAAAACAATCAGTCGCTATCTGGTATGCACTGACTGCCCTCCTTGCTACATTTATAGTAGGGCAAGTTATCCTTTGGTGTTTCCCAGATAGGAGCAGTATGGGGGCCTCACTACTGTTTATCCTAATGAACTTAATTCCCCTGATTATGGCGGCTATCTTTTCTCTTGTGTTGAGTGAAGTCAAATCTTTGGGTGAATTTTTCAAAAAGGTCTTTCTTCAAAAAGAAAGTCCCCTGTCCTGGATCCTAGCTATCTTCATTCCAGTCATCTATTATGGGATTTCAATCTTGCTTATGAATGTTCGCTTTACTGGGAACTCCTTCTTGGCCTTCTTCCTATATTTCCCCTGGACCTTTTTATATGGAGGTCTGGAAGAAGTCGGTTGGCGTTGGTTTTTACTAAGATAATCTTTACTTTAGTAAGCACTTTATAACTAAAATGATTTTTCTTTCCATTGTCTGGTTCCTCTGGCATATCCCTATCTATCAACTTCCTTGGATTACAGCAGGCTCGTCCAACTATCTCATCTTTTACCTGATGATTTTAGGGAATACCTTTCTTTTGGGAGCTCTCAAAGAGTACTCGAAAGGAGCTGTTCCTTGTATCCTTGCCCATATGCTAATTGATAGTCTGGCTGTCCTTATGCTGGTTCAGAGTTCACTCACTCAGATTATCCTTCTGGTTATTTTTGAAATTCTAGTAGCCTCTTGGTTAGTGGCTATGAGAAATCATAGAAATAGACTTTAACCTCTCACTGAATTTCTGTGAGAGCTTTTCTTTCCTATCTGTTGACATAATGACATAGTGTCATTTTTAGGAGGTGACTCGTTTGGCTTCATCATCTAAAGACTGAAAAAGAAGGCCAAGAGTTGCGTAAAATCATGACAGGCATTTTTGAAGAAAAAATGAACAAACACAAGATTAAGTAATGTTGTATGAAAAGAGGTATAAGTTCGCAAACTTATACCTCTTTCTCATCTTTACTTCTTATTTGATTTGGATAGACTAATGGCAACCATTGTCGCACACAGGAAAAATGCAGCTAGTAAGCCTTTTGTAGAAGTAGTCATGAAAGGTTTATCAAAGACATAATAGTTATAGACAGCAAATCCCAGTCCAATAAGAGTTACAATAATCGACACAATAAATAGCGTAACCCATAATCTTCTTTGAGTCATCGTCAACCTCCTCTTTGTATCCGTTTTCTTTCTGCCTATAGTATAACATAAAAAACCTTAGCTAAATTCCAGAGAGTAGTTCGGCTAAGGTTTTTCATTTTATTTCGTCAAGACAACCGTATCATTTGGATCATGGTCGTCATCTTCAATAGTCAGTTGATTACCATCGAGTTTATAGTATTTGGTGTCGTCACCGATTGTCAGACTTTGATTGTCAGAGTTAACTGTTACAGACTTGCTTTCCTTCTCGCCATCTGCCTCATCCTCTTCCCAAGTTCCAGTATTTCCAGAGATGGTAAGAGTAATGCGATCATTTTCGTCAGTCCCTTTATAGGTGCCATCTAGCCCTTCAGTTTGTTTAGAGGCTTCAGAGCTTTGTGAAGATGAAACCTTACTTGAACTTTGTAGGGTGCTAGCAGAGCTTTCAGGTGTTTGAGCTTTCTGGTTTGAGCAGGCTGCTAAAAGACCAAGAACTGCCATAGAGGCAAGAGAAAGTGTGAGTTTTTTGGACAATGTCATAGGCTTGTCTCCTTTCTTTGATACCTTAAGTATAGCAAACGCTTACAAACAAACCAAGCAAAAAACCTTTTCTGAAAATGCTTGAAAATCACTCTTTCGGATTCTTAAAAGCATAATCTATTATCCCTATTTAAACTATGCTATACTGATAAAAAGCAAGAAGGAAGGTTCCTAATGACAACTATCAATCCACGTCGCCAGTGCGAGCGACTTTGGGCAGCCAATAAGTATCTGGTGCTCAGCCATTCAAATAAGATTTACTTAGAAATCCGTAACTATCTCAAGAATGAAGAGGTTAGTTTGGATCAGGTTCAAGCCTATATTGATCAAGCACTTGACCTTCCTGAAAATCCTGGTCAGGTCGTCAATGCCTTTCAACATATCTGGGGGTATTTTAAGAAAAAGGCGACTGCCAGCGAAAAGGAAAAGTTTATGGCCCAACTGGATAGCTATGCGGCAGGCAAAATTCCTCAGCATTGTTTGGTGGAATCCGTCAAAGAGCTCCTCAGCAAGTATCCTAATCGTTATCTGGAGGAGTCAACCTTAATTAATGGGGGTTCAAAATGAGACTGTGGCATCAAGACTTGATTGCAAAACTACCTCGTCAGCAATTATTAGGACAACACCGAGAATGTTGTGCCCTTCGTGGCAAGGGATGGCAACGCAAGCATGCTACGGTTAACTATGTTTTTGATTATTCACCGTACCGCTTGTTTAAATACCATGAACTCATTATGCAAGAAATGACGAAACGTGGCTATCGTGTCAGCCCTGAGTGGTTAGACAAGGAGTATCGAGGCAAGCAGATGCCAGCCTATGATAAGCTTGAAGTTGAGGAGCTACCAGCCATCATTTATCCTGAGCATGATACCACCTATTTACAGGAATGTCTGGACAATCTCAAGCAAAAAGGAATCATCATCTAAAGGAGGGAATCGATGCATTTATTTAAGTGGCTAGTACCTAAAAAGAAAGCAGTAGAAGGCCTTGTCATGCGTATTTCGACAGCGGATCAGGTGGACTATGCGACGATTACGAACCCAAGTGACAGTGATATCTGGGATGCCTTGGTGCAACTTCCAGCATCTTACGATAGTCTCTATCTCACCTATGGCGATAAAAGGTCAAGGAGCTTTATCTTTGTTGAGTACGAGGATGACAAGTATCGCTTAGAACATGACACACCTGAGCTAGGACTAGACTTGACCAATGTCGCGCGTGTATCCCAACAAGTTGCCAGAGACATCCTTATTCGCTTTTCTAAAAGAGCACACTGTGATTTTGGATGACCACTGGAAGCAAGAGAAAGTCAGGTAGTCCTATGGCACACCTCACCCCAGAAACCAGACGAAAACGTCGAAAAGCCTTTTGCTTAATCATTGAAATCATTTGTCTGGTTCATTTTGCAATCATTGTCCCTCGTGCCCGAGTCTTTACGCCTGAAAAATGGGCTCATACACCAGATCATATGCGACACAAACTCATGTGGAGTTTTCACCGTCAGTATCAGCTTGAGAGCATGACGAGAGAAGAAGTGGAGAAGCTCTTGGGCAAGGGTGACGACCTTAAAGGAAGTGTTGAGTACAAGCTGGCCGACGATTGGATTGGTGGCTGGCGTGTTTACCATATTGACTATGAGCAAAACCGTGTGATTCGTGCCAAAGAAACCTGGCAAGATTGGTGAGAATGAGATTTCTCTTCCCCTAAAAGTAGTATAATGAAAATGTAGAGGTATACGCTTTCAAAAGGTCAAAACTGTCTTTTGACTAGAAGAGGAGGACAAACTCATGACCCTATTTATGTCTAAACTGATGAGCGGTATTGTGGAATTGCTTATAGTCTCTATCATTCCTTTCATCACTTGGTTAATTTGGAGCAGGAAAAAGGTCGGTTTCTTTGACTGGATTGGGTTGAAGAAAGTTGAAAGTCAGCAGAAGAAATCTTCTTTAGAGGTTTTCTTTTGAAAAGGCTACAAGGAAAACTAGGATTCCTAGGTGCCAATCTGGTTCAGTCTCTCTTATTTGGCCTCATCCATGCACTTATGTTTATCCAATTAACTGGTTACCTAAAAGCTATGGCTATCATGGCCTTTATCAGTCTCATCGCTTACGTTTTTGGTGCTATCAATGAGAAAAAGCAGGTGGCTCTATTCTTCCAAGTGTCTTTATCCACGCCTTGGCCAATACGGTTGTAGGGCTTCTCTTTGCCTTCTCCCTCGTTTAGATTAAGTTATATAGAAAAAAGTTATCATGGATGAATTAAAAGAAATCAAACTTAAAAATTATCAGTACTTAAATGAGGTTGCTATCAAGGGGGAGACGCTCTTCACAGGTTCATCTCTCATGGAGCTTTTTCCAATTTGTGAAATCGCTAGGAGTAGAGGTGTCGACGACATCATCTACAATCGAGGTATCAGTGGCCTAAATACGGATGAATTTCTCCAGCATATCCATCCCCTACTTTTGGATCTGCAACCGAGCAAGGTGTTTATCAATATCGGTACCAATGACATGACCGAGGAGCCTTATGGAAATCAGTGGTTCCAACATCTGACAGCAAATATTAGTCAAATTCTGGAGCAAACACAAGCTATATTGCCAAATACCAAGATTTACCTGATGGCTTTTTATCCAGCCAATCTTCATCTGCCTTGGCAGACCAAGGCTTCAATTCAGTGGATGAAACTGCGGACACCTGAAAATCTTGACCGTTGCAACCAGGCTCTTGAGGAAATTGCCCAAACCCATGGTTGCCACTTTATTAATTGTAATGCTGGGCTGGTCAATGATAGGAAAGAGCAGAAGGCTGAGCACACCTATGACGGTGTCCACCTTTATGCCAATGCTTACTTAAAAGTCTTTGAAGCTCTCGAACCCTACCTCTTGAATTAAGAAAATATGAGAGAATTTCCAGTTCTTACTCGCTTTTTTCCTTTGATTACAGTACAATAGACGTCAAAAGTGAAAAATTGAAATGAGGTATCCCTATGTGGAAATGGTTTAAACGACTCATTGTCCTCGTCATTGTGGTCTTTTTTGCAGTGGCGGCTCTACTCATTCCGGACAAGATCGACAGTCAGGACCAATTAAAAAATGTATCAACACAAACATCCCTTGCTGATTTAGCTCAGGCTGGTATTGGTGGGGCCTCCCTTTCATCAGGTGGGGTTTCAACCGAGATTAATCTTGATAGCAACCAGTTTCGTCAAATCCTAAAAGCAAGCATGGCTGATTCTAATGACGAGACCTTGCTAAACAGTACTGTAGAGTTGAATGATTCTTATCTGACAGCTAAGCTACCGGTGTCTCTTGGACCTATCGAATCAACATTCAGCCTTGATTTCACGGTTAGCACTAACAAGGAAGTCATCCTATTAGACTTGGCAGGTGCCCACCTGGGTCGCCTCCCTGTTCCTAAATCACTGGTTCTGCCTTACCTCAAGAAGAGTATTGCCCAGTCAAGCAGTGGGGTTCGCATGGTTAACAATCAGATTCAGCTCAAGCTTCCTGAAATCGGCTACGAAATTGAGCAGGCTACTGTGACCAACAGCAAGATGAAGGTCAAGCTTAACATTCCGATTTCCTTGCCAACCAGTTGGTAATTTAAGAGGAATCTATCAATCCATGATAAGTCAAAACAAGTCCATAGTCTGGACTTGTTTTTTGATGCCTTCATTTCTAAACTAAGAAAGTTAAATAATTCTTGAAATAATACGTTTACATCTCCCAATCCCCTAGAAAATGGGGGGGGTCCTGTGCTATCATTAGACTGTAAAAATGATAAGCGTCTGACACTCATTGCAAAAAGAGTTAAGTCAAAGAGTTTTAGGATAATAGTTAGGAGGAACAAATGGACGCTTTAAAATATATCACACCCAAATTTTTCACCACTATCAAGGATTATTCCAAGGGACAGTTCATCAAGGACCTGATTGCAGGAGTTATCGTGGCTATCATTGCCCTACCCTTGTCGATTGCCCTAGCGATTGCCTCTGGTGTTAATCCCGAACAAGGTCTTTACACAGCAGTGGTTGCAGGCTTTTTTATTTCCTTTTTAGGAGGTAGTCGGGTTCAGATTGGTGGACCTACCGCAGCCTTCGTTGTCATCATCTATGGCATCATCGCCCAGTATGGCATGGCGGGTCTGACTGTTGCCACGCTCATGGCAGGACTCATGCTTATTATCATGGGGCTCCTGCGTTTCGGTGACCTGATTAAATTCATTCCCAAAACCATAACACTTGGCTTTACCTTGGGGATCGCCGTTGGGATTGTAGCTGGACAGATTAAGGATTTTCTAGGCCTTGAGATGAAGTCCGTGCCAGCTGAGTTTCTGGAAAAGATGATTGCCTATGGAGAGCATCTTTCAACTATTAGTTGGGCAACCCTAGCTATTGGTATTTTGGCCCTGCTCATTCAAATCTTTTGGCCACGCCTTTCTCAGAAAACTTCCGGGTTCTCTGGTTGCTATCTTTGTGACCACAGCCATCGTAGCTTTTGGTCATCTCCCAGTCAAAACCATTGGTGACCTTTACA
>ENA-OQJV01000114-OQJV01000114.1-human-gut-metagenome-genome-assembly--contig:-NODE-114-length-12687-cov-3.165446_pt1 | contig 12687 bp, 19 predicted proteins | sample MGYA00242616_ERZ504783 | MGnify/ENA primary metagenome ERZ504783 (study PRJEB26092, sample SAMD00036360) | human gut metagenome | host: Homo sapiens | study: EMG produced TPA metagenomics assembly of...
CTGAAACTAGCCGAGCAGACCACCGAGCAAACTACAACATGATTGACGGGCAGATAAACAACACCCCGACCGTCGCAGAATTGGAAGCAAGGTAAAGAACAGGAGAAACCATTCCCTTGTTGACCTTGCGGAAACTGTCAAGGCTGACAAGGAACGTGGCAAGGCAGCAAAACGGAAAAGAAGCCCTCTATCCGGGCGCAGCTTAAAGCAGCGAAAGAACAGACACCGAAGAAACAGGCAAGACAGAAAACACAGGATTTGGAAAGGAGCTGACGCATGAATAAGTTTGAAAACGTGGATATTTTCGCTTCTCTTGACGCTATCATGCGGCAGAATACAGGATTTTTCCAAAGTGATTTTGACATTGACAAGGAGATTATCGCAAAAGCAGCGGCAAGCCCTAACAGAGAGGATAAGACGCTGCTATGGTTTTGCCGCCCGTCCGGGACGCATTGTTTTAAGGAGCGCGACGTGTTCCTAAAGGATACCGCCGCCCACAATACATGGTGTTTTTACAAAGAGCAGACCTGCGACCGCGTTCTTGCCTATGCCGTCGAGCTGACGGGCAGGGAGCGCGGGAAAATCAAAGGCAATCTTTATGAGCTTGACTATGCAAGGCAGTATGAGCGCGTTAAGGACAATGCGCTTGCCGCCGACACAGTCAAGTTGATTTATGAGCATGGGACAAGGGAGATACCCGCCGGACAGCATTTTAACGGAAATCCCGATACTTCTTTAGGGAAGTTTGAACACTTTGAAGCAGTACCCAACGACCCGGACGCGCTACAATTCCTTTTACGGGAAGAAAAGCAAAAACGGGATAAACTGACACCGGGCGACTTCAAGGAACATACCGCCGCCCTGCGTGCTGGGCTGATTGAAGCCGAAGCGCGGCGCATTGTGCAGGAAATGAAGCGCAGGGACACGCCCAATAGCCCTAATAGGACACATTTCATGGTGGAGCTGTCCCCGACATTTATGCAGCTTGCGTCCTCTAAGGACACCGACCGTCTGTTTTCCATGTTGCCCTATAAGACACTTTCCTTTTCCAAAATCGAGGGCAGACATGGAACATACGCCTTGATTGATAAAAATGAAAACCGGGGCACAGATATTCGCAGGGTGCGCCCCTCAATCCGGGCGCAGCTTGCCGCTGACAAAAGAAAAAGCCGCCCCGAAAAAAGGCGGCTGTAAAATCAAAAAAATCACGAATTGGAGGTATGAGCATGATTAGACTGACAGTTGAAGAAACAAACCTGTTGAGCATTTACAATGAGGACGGCAAACGTGGGCTTACAGAAAACATCAACGCTGCGCTGCCGTTCATGGACGAGGATATGCGGGAACTGGCGAAACGCACCCTTGCGAAAATCGCACCTCTGACAGAAAATGAGTATGCGGAGCTTGCTATTTTCGCCGCTGATGAGGTATGACCGGGATAAAGCGGCTTACACCACCCCAAAGCCGGAAAGTCAACAGCCTTATAAAAAAGGAGTGCTGCAACTGCGATAACGGACACTGTATTTTACTGGACGACGGGGAGGAATGTGTCTGCCCGCAGCTTATTTCCTATTCGCTTCTTTGCAAATGGTTTCAGACCGCCGTATTGCCCCTTGATAAGCTGCTGTATGCAGAGCTTTTCAAGACCGAGGATAAAAAGCGTTGTACCGAGTGCGGAACTTCTTTTGCGTCCACCTCTAACAGCGTCAAATACTGCCCGGACTGCCGGAAGCGTATTACCCGCAGACAGGCAGCGGAGCGCATGAGAAAACGGCGCGCCCTTGTTACGTAGTAGGGGCAAAAAAAGCCTTGATTTACGGGGCTTTCAGTGCTTGAAAATGACGCGGCAAGGGTTTTATACCTTATCCCCTAAAAATGACGTTCTATTGCGTAACAGATACCAAAAACGCACCTACATAAAACAGGGCGCGGACAGTCTTTTGTTGGCTGTCTGCGCCCTGTTCTTTTACTTTATTCGTGCAGTTCTTCTATATCCTTTATTCGGTTTTCCAATAGGATATACAGCTCTCCATTCTCTCCCCTTATAACCAGAGTATCATTTTCATCGGAATAAGTTCCATATTCCACACATTCTATATATCCGATAAGTGTATTTCCGTCCTCAAAAGTAATTTGGATTTTACTGTCTGCGTTAATATAAGTTTCTACGCCATAACTGCCATTTTCTAATGTTATTCTGTAACATGGTGTAATACCAACCATTTTCATAATTATTCCCGTTCCTTTCCTTTCTTCCGTTCCGGCTCTTTGCCTTGCCGCAAAATATTGTCTATGTTCTGTTTGATAACGTCGTATTCCTTGACCTGTTTTTTCAGCTTGCCATAATCAGCGTAAAGGGCTTCTTTTTGCGCTTGTAGTTTCCCGTATTCTTCCTGCATGGCGGCAAGATTGGGGGAGTTTAGTAACGCCCGCCGCTTTCAGTGTCTTTACTGCCGCTTCATGGAGTATCAGACTGCTTTCCTGCTTTGCCCGGTATGCGTCCTTATCCTTTGCCCTGCGGTATGCTTCATAGACAGGTTTTGTCTTTTGGTAGGTAGTAACGTGCTTCATCAGCACCGCCATATCTGCAAGACGCTTTTCCACGCTCTTTAATGCGTCTGCTGTCTTTTCATTTTCCGCATTTACTTCCTCAATCCGGCTGACTAAATCTGCGTACTGCTCAATCTTATGTTCTGTCAAGAAATTCATAGTCTTTGCAGCCAGTTTCAGATTATGGATTTTCGCCCACTGTTCATAGCCCCGGCTCTCTTGTGCCTTGATACTACTTTCAATGTCGATAAGCAGCGATACGCCGCGCTGCTCTTTGGGAGCTTTCGCTGCCTTTGTGCGCTTGCCTGCAATCCGTTCTTTGATTGCTTCCTCTGTATAATCTGCACCGAGGGTTTTTAAGCGGGTAAAGCGTTCCTGTCCGGGAGCGCGGCAGGAGATATATTTTCCCGGCTTTATCTCATAGCCCGCCGCCTGTAACCGCTGCAATAATTCTTCAAAACTTGCTACTTGGGGGATAAGTGTATCAACGGCAATTTTTAGCTTGCCTTTCCAACTTGTTCCCGTCTTTTCCGCTTGATATTCTGCATAGCTTTTTCCCTTACTGCCTTTACCCGGAATGACAACGGACAGCCCGTTTTCCCTGCACAGCTTATCACTTATGTTCCGTATGCCGTAGTAACTGCGCTTATTGGAATTGTACTTATGGTAGTCAACAAAGTTGACCGCACAAAAAATGATATGGTTATGGATATGCCCTTTGTCTATGTGGGTAGTCAAGACGTATTCATGCTGTCCCTTTGTTACCGCGTCGGCAAGCTGTTTTCCGATTGTGTGGGCTTTCTCACAGTCCACCTCTCCCGGTTCAAACGATTGTATCAGATGAAAGGCTAAGTTGTTCCCTTTCTGCCGAGCCTGCGACAAAGTATATTCAAACTCAATATCTGCCGTTTCATAGCTGCACCCAAAGGAGGACACAAGCGTTTTCCCGTCTGTCTTATCCGGGTTTTGGATATAATCAAGGGCTTTGCTCAACGTGCTTTTAATAGGCTTAATCTTTGTAACCGCCATATCTCCGCAAGCACCCCCTTTATTTCCTCTATGTCCTCTTGGTAGACGCTGCCTGTCGCATTGACACGCTTTGCAATCTGATTGACGTTGACCCCGATTTTCTGTATCTCCGCTGTCATGGCTTTTATGTCGCTATGGTCTGTCTGAATGATATACCCGTCAATGGCAATCTTGCGAAGATACGCCGCCATGTTCCGGGTAGGGACAAGCTTCATTTTCTGTTCAATCAATGCCCTTTCTTCCTCTGTTACATAGAATTTGATTTGTATTTTTCTTTTGCGTCCGTTCATGCAATCGCTCCTTTCCATTCCGAGGGTTTGGGACACTTCCCAACAAGCAATTTTCAACCGACGCACCGCAGGACGGGAGGGCGAAAATACGGAAAAGGGTACTCTTTTCCTATGCTTGCTACGAAACTTTATCCCTTACTACCTACAACACCGGGAACGGCAAATTTGACGAACTTTCCCAAAAGAAAAACGCCGCAATCTGCGACGTTTCAATCACTCTATATAAACAAAAACGAGAGAACTTTATTCCCCCGTTTCGTCGTTGTTGGCTTCCTCTATTCCTTTTGCAGTAGCAGACAGGATTTTCAAATCTTTTTCGCTCATACCGTCAAGCATAGTATCGAGCTGACGGCGGCGTGTGGACTTCTCCTGTTCCCGTTCCGGGAAAAGAACTGGTCTACTGATACGTCAAGCAGGGTTACAAGCTCATATAAAATCTGTAAACTTGGGTGCTGCCCGCTGTTCTCAATGGACGCGATATACCGGGGCGCAATATTCAGCGTATCGGCTAATTGATTGCGTGATATTCCCTTTGCTTTTCTTGCTGCTTTAATGGCTTGCCCGAAAGCCTTAAAATCATACTTCACTTTGTCCTGCTTCATATTTTTCACCCTATTACATTTTACCGTTCACCTTTCTTTCGAGATATGATTACACATGTCATAGTATTGATAGTAATAGAGCATAAAACATGCAGAGTAAGGTTGCTATAACTCATACTGCCATATATAATATCTAATGACATCAAAAATTAAAGAAATTGATTAGAAATAGATTTTTGTTTGATAATCTTAAATCAGATATTGGCAATGGAGGCATATTTATGGCGCAGAGTATTTTAATTGTAGACGATGAAAAAGAAATTGTATCAATGCTGTATTGCTATTTCAGCAAACTTGGATATACGGTATATACTGCAACAGCAGGAAATGCTGCCCTAAAAGAAGTAGAAAAAAAACCTGATATTATTTTGTTAGACGTTAATATGCCAGATATAGATGGATTTACTGTTTGCGAAAGAATACGGGATTATGTTTCATGCCCTATAATTTTTTTAACAGCACGTATTGAAGATAGTGATAAAATAAAAGGATTTTCTATTGGCGCAGACGACTATGTAATAAAACCATTTTCTGTTGATGAATTAGAAGCTCGCATTGCAGCACATCTTCGCAGAGAAAAAAGACACAATACATCTTCAAAGGTGCAATTTGATGAAGATATGGTTATAGATTATTCCTCACGTATTGTGTTTTATCATAATAAGGATATGGCTTTTACCAAAAAAGAATTTGATATAATATCTTTCCTTTCGCAAAACAAAGGAATTGTTTTTGACCGGGAAACTATTTATGAAAAAGTTTGGGGATTAGACGGCATTGGTGATAATACAGTTGTTACAGAACATATCAGACGTATTAGGGCAAAATTTTTATCTTTAGGCGATAGACCTTACATTGAAACTGTTTGGGGGTGCGGATTATAAATGGAAAAATTAAAGAGAAGCAGATTGTTCAATCGGTTAAATAGCATGAGTATTAGAATGTCCTTTGTTCTTTATGCTTTGTTTTCGTTGTTGATTGGAATAATTATTTGTATATTTTTAATTTCAATGGTTGACAGATACAGAATAAATTTAAACTATAAGTATGAAAATATGTCAACAAGGTATGATATACCGGAAAATGGCTCATTTACCGCCACTTATAGTAATGACCAAACAAAATATACAATATTTGACACGAAAGGAAACGAGATATGCAAGTTCAATGTTGATTATCAAAAAGAACGCCCAGTACACGAATATGTCTATCCGAACCATGTTTCATATATCGAAGTTTTACCTAATTTTACAAGCCGGGATAGGCTTATTGACAGTGCTTTAGGTTCATTAAATATTGCAATTATTCCTATCGTATTATCTATTAGTATGATATGTTGTGTAACATTTTTTTATAAAAAAAAATTATCAAAACCCATTAAGCTATTAACTAATGCGTATCATAAAATTGAAGCAAATGACTTAGATTTTACATTATCATATCCATTAAATGATGAAATGGGAAACTCTGTCACGCCTTTGAAAAAATAGAAAGATTGTTTGTCGAAAAATAATGAAACTATGTTTCGTACAATTTGCTGAACAGCGCCGTTTGAATGCTGCTTTTTCTACATGACTTACGCACTCCTTTGACTTTACTAAAGGGTCATGCTACTATGTTGCTTTCCTTTATTCCCAAAGGCTTAGTATCACAAGAAGAAATATTAGACGAAATATCAGTAATGTCAAAAAATATTTCACGTCTTGAAAAATATGTAAATGCTATGACGAACTTATACAGGTTAGAGGATATTGATATTCCACGACAACAGATTACATTTCATTCACTTATTGATAATTTTAATAACACAGCGGAAGCACTTTGTTATGACAAACATTTTTCAATTACTGCAAGCGGTGATAATATAACCTTGTTTATCAATTTAGATACAGTCATGCAGATTTATGAAAATTTACTCTCTAATAGTATTAGATATGCAAAAAGTGATATTGCTATTAGCGTAGTAATAGAGAATAATAATTTGGTTATATCTGTTTCAGACGATGGTTGCGGGTTTAAAAATATTGAGATTGAAAAAGCAACATTACCATTTTATAAATCATCGAAAGATATATCTACTGAACATTTGGGGTTAGGGCTGAATATTAGTAAGATTTTAAGTGAAAGACATGGCGGAAATATCCAAATTGCTAATAATAAAGCAGGGGGAGCATGTGTTACAGTGAAAATAAATTGCAATGAAAGTTGATTGAAAATAGACATTTTATTGCTATTATAAATTTAAAAGAAAGGAGATAATGACAAATAGAAAAAATAATATGTATGTTTCTAACTTTATTGCTATTGGTGTGTATTGTTGGGTGTAGTCAAACAAAGGACAGTGATAATCATGTAGTACAAGATTATTCCGAAGAATATGAGGTTTCTCCTTATGGAAGTGAAGAAGCACTTGACACTTTGGACGATTTGAAGATTTCAATGAGTACAGAAAAGGATTTAGACTTAAAGCACCTTTCATTTCTAATAGAAAATACTTCTGATAAAGAATACCGATATTCACCAAATTATTTTGAAATAGAAACTGAACAATCCGGCACTTGGTATCAACTTGAACAGCTTGATGACCCCTCAAAGAGCAATGAAAAGGATTGTTTTATTAAGCCTAACGAACGATTAACATTAGAAATTGATGTTAAAAGTTTTTATGGAGAATTGCCTGCTGGACACTATCGTTTGATTAAACAATTTGCGTTCTTTGAAAGTGAAAGAGATTGGGATTACGATACATATAATTTATCTTGCGAATTTACGATAAGGTAAAAACTCTCTACTTCATAAGCATGAAATAAAAAAAACCGCTTATGAAGTAGAAAGTTCTCATGCCATTTTAACGGCGGTTTTGAAATAGCAATCAAAACCGTCGTTTTCTTTTTAAAATCTAAAACAGAGGACATATTAAAATCCTGCTATTTGGGGACACGACGGTATCAAGGAGGTATCGCCATGTCCTTTTTTCTATGCCCTAATGGGTTACTATCAAAAAAAGCCATTATCCACCGACGGGTTATTCCGGCTATATAGATGAACTATCAAATCAATTAAATACTGCTGTTATTTCCTATGCGTCTGTCTGCATTTTGCAGGCAGGCGCATTTCGCATTTTACAGAAGATTTTTCAAAAACTTTGCCCTCTTTTTGGCAAAGCAAAAAGTCGCCTGTATTATCCCGCGAAAAGGGGAGGTACTACCGCCTTTCGGCAGAAAGGAGGTGAACACCATGACACCTAATCGCAGGGAATTTGAAAAGCAATGTGCGTTTCAAAAGTTCTGTAAATCAGTGCTGCACAATGAAGCGTGCAACGCCCATGAAGAAATTCGTCGGCGCAGAGTTCGGGAAGTTACTTTTTCCGACCTTGCCTTGCATGAGGAACGGCAGCTTTATACCGTCGATAAGTATTTTCAAGACGAAGAAGCAGAGCCGTCTTATCAAATGGCAGGAAAAGAAATAACCCCAAAACTGCTGCTTGAAGCTATCCGGGCTTTACCCGAAGAACGGCGCAAAATTGTACTGCTGTATTACTTTGAGGGATTGACTGATGTAGAAATCGCAAAGCAGCTCAATATTTCAAGAAGTACGGTACAGTATCGCCGGACAAGCTCCTTTGAGCAGTTAAAAAAATATTTGGAGGAAAATGCTGATGAATGGATTGAATGGTAAACCGACCGAGTACCCGGAAAATGCCCTTGTTCCCTATCCCGTTATTTTGGCGGCGAGCAAAGGCGACCCGGACGCAATGAAGATTGTATTGCAGCATTTCAGCGGCTACATAGCAAGTCTTTCCATGCGGAAGCTCTATGACGAGCGAGGAAATGTTTATTTTGGAGTGGACGAAGAAATACGCGAAAGGCTGCAAGCAAAAACTAATGAGGGCAATCCTCGCATTTAGGGCTGAATAAACCAACGCGGTATTGGAACGCTTCCCCCTTTTCCGTTCCATATCGCAGAACAGCCCTCTGTTCTTTGACAAAGAAAGCGGCGCAATAGAACGGCGACGCAGCATAAGGCAAATCGGATACGTTCCTTTTGTGCCGAGCCATGCAGTGGGTACGCCATGACCTTTTTTCTTAACCGAAAAGCGAGCGAGAAATACCACACCGTAAAGCAGGGATAGCACCCTGCGGGCGATAACGCACAGAATATATAATGATACTTCCTTACAGCCATAGTCCGAGCGTTAGAAGCGTCGCAGGCAATGGGTAGGGCTTCGGCAGACCGCCGGAGGGGTGCAACTCCCATGAGGTTACGCTAATAGCCGTCCGATTAAAGCCTATGTTACAGATTAACTTTTGACCCATTAAGAAAGGGGGACGACAAATTGAACAATAACGACGTGCCGATTTGGGAAAAGTACACTCTTACCATAGAAGAAGCAGCAAAATATTTCCGTATCGGAGAAAGCAAGCTGCGGAAACTGGCAGAAGAAAATCCCGTCCCGGACTGGGTAATGATGAACGGAAACCGTATTCAGATTAAGCGGAAGCAGTTTGAAAAAATGATTGATACAGTGGACGCAATCTGATAGTGAAATCGAGCCTTGAATGTGGTACAATGTAGTCAAGCATATCAAGGCTCTTTCCATTATGGAAAGGAGCATAACGATGTCGGAAAAAAGACGGGATAATAAAAATCGTATTCTCCGCACGGGAGAGAGCCAGAGAAAAGACGGGAGATATGCCTACAAATATATAGATACCTTTGGAAAACCGCAGTTTGTGTATTCTTGGAAGTTAGTACCTACGGACAAAACCCCGGCAGGAAAACGCGACGATATAGCGTTGAGGGAAAAAGAGAAAGAAATCCAAAAAGACCTTGACGACGGTATCGACCATATCGGAAAGAAAATGACGGTCTGCCAACTCTACGCAAAGCAGATACGCCACCGGGCAAATGTGCGGCATGGTACAAAGCAGGGGCGAAAACAGCTCATGCGGATTTTGCAGGAGGATAAACTTGGAGCCTGCCGGATTGAAAATGTGAAGCTCTCCGACGCAAAGGAATGGGCGTTACGCATGAAAGAAAAAGGTTACGGCTTCAAGACTATCAACAACCACAAGCGTTCCTTAAAGGCTGCCTTTTACACAGCCATACAGGACGATTGTATTCGTAAAAATCCGTTTGACTTCCAGTTGAACACAGTCCTTGAAGATGATACGGAACCAAAGGAACCTCTATCCCCTACGCAGGAAGCGGCTTTCCTGTCCTTTGTGCAGCATGATAAAGTCTATCAGAAATACTACGACGAGATTATCATACTGTTAGGGACAGGGCTTCGCATTTCGGAACTCTGCGGATTGACGGAAGCTGACGTTGACTTAGGAAAACAGCTTATCCATGTAGACCACCAACTTTTGAAGATTGCAGACGTGGGCTACTATGTGGAAACGCCTAAGACGAAAAGCGGCAACCGGGTTATTCCTATGAGTGAAAAAGTGTTGGAAGCATTTCAGCGGGTGCTGAACAAACGGAAATATACACAGCCTATTATTTTAGAGGGCTACACAAAATTTCTGTTCCTTAACCGGAACGGCTTGCCAAAAGTGGCGGTCAACTATGAAAGTATGTTCCGGGGGCTTGTGAGGAAATACAACAAAACGCAAAAGGTAGCATTGCCAAAAGTAATGACACCGCACACCTTACGCCACACATTCTGCACCACGTTAGCAAATACAGGAATGAACCCAAAGGCATTGCAGTACATCATGGGACATTCCAACATCAATATGACGCTGAACTATTACGCGCATACGACTTCCGAAACGTCGATAACAGAAATGAAGCGGCTGATTGCATAAGTAGTAAACGGAGAATTTACTACTCCACATACTACTTTTGAACACCAAAACATACGGGGATATAAGAAGATTTGAGAATATCTTCCATAACGAAAAATGCCGGAAAAGCCTGTAACAATAGGCTATACCGGCATATAAGAACTTTTGAAAAGATAGTCAAAAATTACTTTGTGATTTATTGCAAAATAGTTCAAATGGTATATACCTTTATGGAGGAAATGGCAACCTTTTAACCACAAAAACTTCTAATAAAAACGAACATGGCATCGGAATAAAAAGGATTAATGAGATTGTAAAAAAATATAATGGCATCATAGAATTTGATCCCGGCACTGAGATTTTCTCAGTTTCTATTTTATTTCCTTTAGATAATTGATTGGAGGATAATTAATGATTATTAACATCACAATTCTTGAAGATAATAAAAGTGATTTCATAACACTCTCAGACTCAATAAAAAATGGGCTGCTAACACAGGGATTTTAATAAATATTATTTGGCTTAATTCATATAAAAAATTTATTAAATCCTTGCCTACTCTAAAATGTGATTTATTCTTTTCTGATATCGAATTAAATTGCAATAACTCATTCACCGGAATTGATGCATGCAAACAGCTCAGAGAAAGCGGTTACACAGGTATTATTATATTTCTTACTGCATTTAAGGAATATGTATTTGATGGTTATGATGTTCAAGCATTCAACTATCTTTTAAAACCAATTAACTATGGCACAATAAATAATTGTCTCGATAAATTTATTCATTTATTTAGTCGAGAATTTTTATTATTATCACAAGGGCAACGATATTATTAGCATACCTTACAATGATATAATGTATATAGAAAAAATGGACATGATGTAATCCTTCATACTACATCAAATGTATTTGTCGAAAGAACTTCTTTAAATGAAATATCAAAGCGACTCCCAGTTTTTTTTATTCGAGCTCACAAATCTTATATTGTTAATATCAATAAAGTTTTATCTCTAAGAATTAATGAACTTTTTTTGCCAAATAACGTTACCATTCCTGTAAGTAGAAGTTATCTTACAAATATAAAGAAAAAATTATTAGAAATTGCACGATAGAGGTTTTTCTTTCATTTTATAATAACGTTTACAATTTACCTGTTCATAAACAAGTGCTCTCTGAATATCTCCCGAAACAGCTTATCGGCACTCCAAAATACATTATCCGGTGTCACGACAGCCTTACATCCGATTGGTTCGATACCTGCCTTCTTATATTCCGCCAGAAAGATATCCATTTGTGATGAATTAATACCTGAAAAGACCAAAAGCTCCGCCGGGAAATCGGCTCCGCTATACCTTGAACCATCCTTTTTGAATCCGGTTATTCCGGCTATGGCACCGAGCTTTTGTCCGTAATCTGATTTTTCCACCTGTTGCACCGATATTCCGAGGGTTTTGCACAGGGCTTCTATTTTTTCCGCTTTTTGTGTTGCTACACTAAATAACAGTATTTTTTGCGTAGATTTCTGCTGCATTCTTAATATCTCCTACTTCAAGGTTATATGCAAGAAAAAACTGCTGCTTACATGCAAGCATGACGCATCAGCTTTTTTGTTGTCAGTGGTTATGAATTGTTACTAAATTATCTCATACTGCATCAGCTCGTATTTCAGTCTGCTTCCCTCCATGATTTCAGGTGGGAGCAGTGCCCTTGCCACAAGCTTCAGATCATCTGATTCGATATCGCATCTCTTTAGATTTGCATAGTCTCCGTCTATGGACACTACCTCGTAATACCATGTTTCCATGTGTTTTCCTCCTAAATTTCATTTTCTAAAGCATCTACTGATAATTCCAATTCACTTTGTTCTTTGCTTTACTGTAAGTGGAGCAGGTGTAATTGTCCTGTGCATTGGTGTACTTTCCTGTAGGATTACCGTTTTTGTCCTTCTTTTCATAACCGCCGGTGCTTTGTGTCACCGCTTTGCTCATCATCACGGGATAATCTCTCGTAGAGTGCTGTGATTTTGTTTAGTTCCGGTTGTTTGGTTTTCATAAGATTCTCCTTTTAAAACGAACAACCAGCTTATCTGTGGTTTTATTCTACCACGAATAAGCTGGTTTGTGTAAAAATAATTATTGTCTCACTAATAGGAGAAATCTGACAGAAAATCGGAACTGTTTTATAAGTATCACAAAATTTTAATTCCATAAATTTATGGGAATTATGAGATAGATATGGATGCCTTTGTTACAAAAATATCAAATTTCCTGTCTGTTGTCATTTTGGCAAATTGGAATTGAACAAAATCGCTGCGCGATGGCCTGCCAAGGCTGTGGCGCAGTTTTCTACTCCTAAATAAAAAAGCAGTGGAAACCAAGTCCTACAAGTAGTATTGTTAAGTCACCACAACCAACAATCAAA
>ENA-OQJV01000117-OQJV01000117.1-human-gut-metagenome-genome-assembly--contig:-NODE-117-length-12618-cov-2.240013_pt1 | contig 12618 bp, 15 predicted proteins | sample MGYA00242616_ERZ504783 | MGnify/ENA primary metagenome ERZ504783 (study PRJEB26092, sample SAMD00036360) | human gut metagenome | host: Homo sapiens | study: EMG produced TPA metagenomics assembly of...
TCCGGCACAGATCACAGGCTATGAGTATGAGGTTGAGGCCTGCGCCAGAGCAATCGCACAGGGCGAAAAGGAATGCCCGGAAATGCCTCATGATGAGACTGTGCGTGTGATGGAGATCATGGATGGAATCAGGAAATCCTGGGGCTATGAGATTCCGCTTTATGAGTGATGAAATTTTATGAAAACTATAAGATACAAGTTTTTATGAAAAATATAAGACATTTGCATGTATAAAAAGGAGGATACAGCTATGCTTGAAAAATTAAAAGAAGAAGTTTACAGAGCAAATATGGATCTGCCAAAATATGGTCTTGTTACCTTTACATGGGGAAATGTCAGCGGGATCGACAGGGAGCAGGGACTTTTTGTGATCAAGCCAAGTGGTGTGGATTATGACAAGCTGACACCGGAAGACATGGTAGTGGTAGATCTTGATGGAAATAAAGTAGAAGGAAGATACAATCCATCCTCTGATACACCGACACATGCAGTTCTTTACAGAGCGTTTCCGAATATCGGCGGTATCGTACATACCCACTCATCCTGGGCAACAAGCTGGGCGCAGGCAGGCAGATCGATCCCGTGTTATGGAACCACACATGCAGATTACATTTACGGAGAAGTACCATGTGTACGTAATCTGACCAAAAGAGAGATCGAAGAGGCATATGAGAAGAACACGGGAGTTCTTATTGCTGATTATTTCAAAAACAAAGATTATGAAGCAGTACCGGCTGTGCTGTGTAAGAACCACGGACCTTTTACCTGGGGTAAGGATGCTCATGAGGCAGTTCATAACGCAGTTGTTCTTGAGGAGGTTGCCAAGATGGCATCTCGCTGCGAGCTGATTAATCCGGATGTAAAACCGGCACCGCAGGAGCTTCAGGATAAGCATTACTACAGAAAACATGGTGCAAATGCATATTATGGTCAGGTAGGACAGGAAGACTGATCAGAAGAAAAAACAGTTTGACCCGATGGTGGATTGTCAATATCCGCTTGAGTGGAAATGCCGCGGAACAGTACCGCGGCATTTTTTGTCGAAAAATGCAGAAAATGTCAGATTTGCTGACCTTTAACACAGGTGCCGCCGAAATATATGCTAATGTCAAGAAAAATGCAGAACATTAACACATTTATTAAAATAGGTGGCAGGATGAAAATATACACTTATCAGGGAAAAAAGAACGTTTCCGGAGAAAAAATACGCCAGATGAGGAATATGAAACGGATGTCGCAATCTGCGCTGGCAGCAAAAATGCAGGTGGAAGGAGTGATGCTGGAGCGTGACAGTATCAGCCGGATCGAAGGAGGAGAACGTTTTGTAGCAGATTATGAACTGCGGGTGTTTGCAAAGGTGCTGGGAGTGGATGTGAAGTGGCTGCTGAATGAGCAGTAAATAAGGCAATATTGGATTACAGTTCGCTGGTAATATTCCGCGAAGCGTGTTACTGAAAACGGAGTGAAAAGTAACAATATTGGTCTGAATGGCAGGAATCTGTGTAAACTACTTGATATTTATGTCGGAAACTGCTACAGTATAAAGAAAAAAAGATGGCCGGGAAGTCCTGCGGAGGACAAACGGTCACGGATAAGAAGATAGAGGCGCGGATTTTATCAGTATTTATGGATGCAAGGCCCTGGCAGGCTGTTCATAAAGAAAGGAAAATTTGCCGAAGTGCTCTGGAAGGCCAGATGACAGGGTGCTGGGATAACGCAGAATATGCGTTGTACTGTCACGGATGTGGAGCGCTATCGGTAGCACTTCGGGAGATCTGCATTTAATATGCTGAATGGAGATTTTTCTGACAGGCTATTAGTTAAATAAGGATTATTTAACCGGAGGTGTTCTTAAGAAGAGACAGCCTCCGTTTTTTGTCCCCGAAAAGGGAGGAGAAAAATGAGTAAAAAAGCAGGAACAGCATTGTCTGTTATGGCAATGGTATTCATGGGCGCACTGGCAAGTCCCCTGACTGTGCTGGCTGCGGATGCGGAGGAGACTTACCAGCCTGCTCTGTATGCAACGATCTGGGCACTGCTTCCACCTCTTGTTGCGATCGTCCTTGCACTGATCACAAAAGAAGTATACAGTTCTCTGTTTGTGGGAATTGTAGTAGGAGCACTGATCTATTCCGGATTTAAATTTGAAGGAACGGTAACACAGATTTTTGAGGGAGGAATCATCAAGGTTCTTTCTGACAGCTATAACGTAGGTATCCTGATCTTCCTGGTAATCCTGGGATCTGTGGTATGTATGATGAACAAGGCCGGCGGCTCCGCCGCATTCGGACGATGGGCCAGCAAAAAGATCCACACACGTGTAGGTGCAGAGCTTGCCGCAATTGTGCTTGGTATTCTGATCTTTATTGATGATTATTTCAACTGTCTGACTGTAGGAAGCGTTATGCGTCCGGTAACAGACAGACATCATGTATCCAGAGCAAAATTTGCATACCTGATCGATGCGACAGCTGCTCCGGTATGTATCATCGCACCGATCTCATCCTGGGCTGCAGCAGTCAGCGGATTCGTAGAGGGACAGGATGGACTTGCGATTTTTGTAAGAACCATCCCGTATAACTTTTACGCGATCCTTACGATTGTAATGATGGTTGGCATGGTACTGATGAAAACCGAGTTTGGTGCCATGAGAACACATGAGATCAATGCTCTGAACGGAGATCTTTATACAACATCTGCAAGACCGTATGAGAATGCAACGGATGATGAGACACCGAATCCGAGAGGAAAGGTGATCGATCTTGTGATCCCGATCGTTATGCTTGTTATCTGCTGTGTCATCAGTATGATCTATACAGGAGGATTTTTCAGCGGAACAGATTTTGTTACCGCATTTTCACAGAGTGATGCCTCTACAGGCCTTGCAATGGGAAGTGCTTTTGGTCTGGTGTTTGCCATTATTTTCTATATGATCCGCCGTGTGGTCAATTTCAGAGACTGTATGGGATGCATCCCGGAAGGATTCAAGGCTATGGTACCGGCGATCATGATCCTGACCTTTGCATGGACACTGAAGGCTATGACAGACTCACTTGGTGCAGCGGTATTCGTAGAAGAAGCCATGCGTTCTGTTGCCGGTGGTATTGAAGTTATCCTTCCGGCCATTATTTTCCTGGTTGGATGTGGACTTGCATTTGCTACAGGTACTTCCTGGGGAACCTTTGGTATCCTGATCCCGATCGTTGTTGCGGTATTTGAGAAATCCAGTCCTGAGATGATGATCATTTCCATGTCCGCCTGCATGGCAGGTGCAGTTTGCGGAGACCACTGCTCACCGATCTCCGATACAACGATCATGGCTTCCGCAGGAGCACAGTGTGATCATGTGACTCACGTTTCCACACAGCTTCCGTATGCGATCCTGGCTGCGGCAGTATCCTTTGTAACTTATATTGTTGCAGGCTTTGTAAAAACAGCATGGATCGCTCTTCCGGTGGGAATCGTGCTGATGCTGATCGTACTTTTTGTCATTAAAATGATGAACCCGATGCCGGTTGAGAAACCAACAGAATAACAGACTGACCCAATGTGGGGGCAGATTCCCCCATGAATGGCAAATAAAAGGCAGTGACGGAAAGAAATTTCCGAAGCTGCCTTTTTTGTGCTTTCTATAATAATTCTCTTATGTTATAATGCAGGACAGACAGCAAATAGTAAATGATCATATATAGTTTTAAGGAACAGGAGTAAGAATGATAGAATTAGGTAAAAAACAGAAATTACTGGTTGTAAAAACCGTGGATTTCGGAATATATCTTGGAGAGGACCGAAACGCACCTCAGAATGAGCGAGTGCTTCTTCCGTCCAAACAGGTACCGGAAGGAACCAAAGCAGGTGATGAGATCGAAGTATTCATCTATAAGGATTCCCAGGACAGACTGATCGCAACTACCCGTGAGCCGATGCTTCAGGTAGGACAGACCGCAGTCCTTAAGGTAAAACAGGTTACCAGGATTGGTGCTTTTCTTGACTGGGGACTGGAGAAGGATCTTCTTCTTCCGTATCATGAGCAGACCAACCGGGTCCGTGAAGGCGAGGAGTGTCTGGTAGCTCTTTATGTAGATAAGAGCAGCAGACTCTGTGCAACCATGAAGGTGTATCATTATCTTTTCCACCAGAACTCCTTATGTACCGGGAGATTCGGTAAAGGGGCGTGTCTATGAGATCAGTGGGAATTTCGGCGTTTTTGTTTGCGGTAGATGATAAATATTCCGCTCTGATCCCGGCACGGGAGGCAACAGGCAAGTACAGACCGGGAGCTATTCTTGATCTTCGTGTCACAGAGGTGAAAGAGGATGGCAAGATGAACGTCAGTGACCGCCAGAAGGCTTACATCCAGATCAATGAGGATGCAGAGAGCGTATTCAGCGTGATCGAGGAATTTGCAGGGGTGCTGCCATTTGATGATCATGCCTCACCAGAAGTCATCAAGAGAGAGTTTGGCCTCAGTAAGAACGCATTCAAGCGTGCAGTCGGTCATCTGATGAAGGAAGGAAAAGTAGAGATCCGTGACAAAAGGATCTACATTAAAAAATAACAAGGTGTTGACCGGCTCCGGATCAGACACGCTCCGGCACGTTCAGAGAAAAGTGCAGAGCGGGGAGGATCCGGAGCCCTGTTTTTACGATAAGGAGAATAAATTTGGAGTTTACACATTTACATGTCCATACAGAATACAGCCTTCTGGATGGCTCCAATAAGATCAAAGAATATGTAGCCAGAGTAAAAGAGCTGGGTATGGACAGTGCGGCGATCACCGATCATGGCGTTATGTATGGTGTGATCGATTTTTACAGGGCTGCAAGAGAAGCCGGGATCAATCCGATCCTCGGATGTGAGGTTTATGTGGCTCCGGGCTCCCGTTTTGACAGAGAAGTGGGAAGTGGGGATGACCGTTATTATCATCTGGTCCTGCTGGCTGAGAATAATCAGGGATACAGCAACCTGATGAAAATTGTATCCAAGGCATTTGTGGAAGGGTTTTATTACAAGCCACGTGTGGATCTGGAGCTTCTGGAAAAATATCACGAGGGTATCATTGCCTTAAGTGCCTGCCTGGCGGGAGAGGTCGCCAGATATCTTGCACGTGGAATGTATGAGGATGCTAAGATCGCGGCATTACGTTACCAGGATATTTTCGGAAAAGGAAATTTCTTTCTGGAGCTTCAGGATCATGGGATCCCGGAGCAGCAGACTGTAAACCAGCAGCTTCTCCGTATGCACAGAGAGACGGGGATCGATCTGGTTGCCACCAATGATGTGCATTACACTATGGCAGAGGATGCGGAACCACATGATGTTCTTCTTTGTCTGCAGACTCAGAAAAAGCTCAGCGATGAGAACAGAATGCGCTATGAGGGCGGCCAGTATTATGTGAAATCACCGGAGGAGATGCGAGGCTTTTCCCATATGCGCTGGAAGCGCTGGAAAACACGCACAGGATCGCGGAGAGATGTCATGTGGAGATTGAATTTGGTGTGACCAAGCTGCCGAAATATGATGTGCCGGACGGATTTACCTCCTGGGAATATCTGAACAAGCTTTGCCATGAGGGACTTGAGCAGCGTTATCATCCGGTAACAGAGGAGCTGAAAAAGCGCCTGGATTATGAGCTGTCTACGATCAAAAACATGGGATATGTAGATTACTTTCTCATTGTATGGGATTTTATCAAATATGCCAGGGACAACGATATCATGGTCGGTCCGGGACGAGGCTCTGCCGCAGGAAGCCTGGTTGCCTATACACTTGGGATCACCCAGCTGGACCCGATCCGGTATGATCTGCTCTTTGAACGTTTCCTGAATCCGGAGCGAGTATCCATGCCAGATATCGATGTGGATTTCTGCTTCGAACGGAGACAGGAGGTTATTGATTATGTAAGAAGAAAATATGGTGATGACTGCGTGGTTCAGATCGTTACCTTCGGTACACTGGCAGCCCGCGGTGTCATTCGTGATGTAGGCCGTGTTCTGGATATGCCTTATGCCCAGGTGGACACCATCGCCAAGATGATCCCACAGGAGCTGAATATCACCATTGACAAGGCACTGGGAATGAATCCGGAGTTTCGCAAGGCTTACGAGGAACAGGACGATATCCATCGTCTGATCGATCTGGCAAAACGTCTGGAGGGGCTTCCGAGGCATACCTCCATGCATGCGGCAGGTGTTGTGATCAGCCAGAAGGATGTATCGGAATACGTACCCCTTTCCAGAGCACAGGATGGTTCCATTGTCACGCAGTTTACCATGACAACACTGGAAGAGCTGGGACTTCTGAAAATGGATTTCCTGGGTCTCCGTACCCTGACGGTTATCCAGAATGCTGTGAAAATGGTAGGAAAAAAGTACCGGTATGCTTCTGGATATGACAAAGATCGACTACAACGAACAAAAAGGTACTGGATTCTATCGGAACAGGACGTACTGACGGCGTGTTCCAGCTGGAGAGTGCCGGAATGAAAAGACTTCATGAAGGAGCTGAAGCCTCAGAGCCTTGAGGACGTGATCGCGGGAATTTCGCTTTACCGTCCGGGTCCCATGGATTTCATTCCGCAGTACATCCGCGGAAAAAACCGTCCGGATACCATCCGTTATGACTGTCCGCAGATGGAGCCGATCCTGAAGCCGACCTATGGCTGTATCGTATACCAGGAGCAGGTTATGCAGATCGTCCGTGAGCTTGCAGGCTACACCCTTGGACGAAGTGACCTGGTGCGCCGTGCCATGTCCAAGAAAAAAGCTTCTGTTATGGCAAAAGAACGCCAGAATTTCGTTTACGGAAACGTGGAAGAGGGAGTACCGGGATGTATCGCCAACGGTATTTCCGAGGAGATCGCAAACAAGATCTACGATGAGATGACAGATTTTGCAAAGTATGCCTTTAATAAGTCTCACGCTGCCGCTTATGCAGTGGTTTCCTACCAGACGGCATATCTCAAATATTACTATCCGGTAGAATTTATGGCTGCACTGATGACATCCGTTGTGGAAATGCCGAACAAGGTTGCCGAGTATATTTCTGTATGCCGCCAGATGGGGATCCGGATCCTTCCGCCGGATATCAATCATGGTGTTTATGGCTTTTCTGTTGACAATGGTTCCATTCGTTATGCACTTTCTGCCATCAAGAGTATCGGCCGTCCGGTAATCGAGGGGATTGTGCGGGAGCGTGAGGAGCACGGAGAATATACCTCCCTGAAAACATTTATTGAGCGAAATATCGACCAGATCAACAAGAGAGTTGTGGAAAATCTGATCAAGGCCGGAGCGCTGGATTGCCTGGAGGGAAACCGGAATCAGAAAATGACGGTTTATACGCAGATCATAGACAGTATCAACCAGGATAAGAAGCATACCATGGCGGGACAGCTGAGTCTTTTTGATATTGCGCCTGAAGAAGATAAAAAGGAATTTGAGATCCGTATGCCGCAGGCAGCAGAATATCCGAAGGAGACGATACTGACCTTTGAGAAGGAAGTTCTCGGCATCTATCTCAGCGGTCATCCGCTGGAGCGTTACCGGAATATGATGGAAAAATAGATCTCTGCAAAAACTTCTGATTTTCAGCCGGATGATGAAACAGGGATACCGGAGGTTTACGATAATCAGAAAGTGATCGTGGGTGGAATGATCACGGATAAAACCATAAAATATACAAAGAATAATAAGGTAATGGCGTTCCTTACAGTGGAAGATCTGGTAGGCACCGTGGAGGTTGTGGTATTTCCACGTGATTACGAAAAATGCCAGATGTTCCTGAATGAAGATGCCCGGCTCTTTATTCAGGGAAGAGTATCCGCAGAAGACGACAAAGCCAGCAAGCTGATCCTGGAAAAGGTCCGTCTTTTTGATGATATGCCAAGAGAACTGTGGCTCCAGTTTGAAAGCCGGGAAGAGTACGCAAAAGCCGAGACCGGTCTGGTAGATGATCTGATGGAATCCAGAGGAAACAGCACGGTGGTTATTTATCTCAAAGATGTCAAGGCAATGAAGAAACTTCCCCCCTGCTTATCAGGTCCATATCGAGGATTCCTGGCTGGAGCGCATGTGTAAAAAATATGGAAGTTCCAATGTTAAAATTGTGGAGAGAGTATTGAAAAACTTATAAAAATGCTATAAACTATACCCGAATATGTGTATTACAATAGGTTGTTTCATAAGATGGAGGATAACAATATGGCAGAGAACAAAATCAAAACGATCGGCGTTTTGACCAGTGGCGGTGACGCACCTGGAATGAATGCTGCAATCCGTGCTGTTGTCAGAAGAGGATTAAGCAGCGGACTGAACGTAAAGGGAATCTATAAAGGATACAGCGGTCTCTTAAATGAGGAGATCAGAGATATGACAGCAAAGGACGTTTCCGATACGATTGAGCGAGGCGGAACAATTCTTTATACTGCCAGATGTGCAGAGATGAGAACAGAGGAAGGACAGCAGCAGGCTGCAGAGATCTGCAGAAAGCATGGGATCGACGGCCTTGTTGTTATCGGTGGAGACGGATCCTTCGCAGGTGCTCAGAAGCTTGCGAACCTTGGAATCAATACCATTGGCCTGCCGGGAACTATTGACCTTGATATCGCATGTACCGAGTACACCATCGGTTTCGATACTGCTGTAAATACAGCTATGGAAGCTATTGACAAGGTACGTGATACGATCCACATCCCATGAGAGATGCAGTATCATAGAGGTTATGGGACGTAACGCCGGATACCTTGCAGTATGGTGCGGTATCGCAAACGGTGCTGAGGATATCCTGATCCCGGAGAAATATGATTACGATGAGCAGAAGCTTATTGACAATATCGTAGAGAGCCGTAAGAAAGGCAAGAAACACCATATCATCGTAAATGCTGAGGGTATCGGCCATTCAGAGGCTATGGCGAAGCGTATCGAGGCTGCAACAGGTATCGAGACACGTGCAACGATCCTTGGTCACATGCAGCGTGGTGGAAGCCCTACATGTAAGGACCGTGTATATGCGTCCATGATGGGTGCTCTTGCAGTTAGATCTTCTTGTTGCCGGAAAACGCAGCCGTGTGGTTGGATACCGTCATGGTGAGTTTGTTGATTTCGACATCAATGAGGCTCTTGCAATGCAGAAGAATGTAGATTCCTACATGTGGGAGGTCTGCAATTCTCTTTCTCATAATTACAGAAAATAAAGATATTTATGAACTTAAAAAAAGTTTCAGACGGATTGCATAAATTGAATACGTCACAAATAATTGCCCTCGGCTTTGCGGGGGTGATTTTTGTAGGTGGACTTATTTTGTGGATGCCGTTCTGCAGTGCACCCGGGCAGGCTGTTACCTTCCCGGATGCTGTTTTTACAGCGGCGACCAGCGTATGTGTAACAGGACTTTCCACAGTTGTTATGGCAGTCCAGTGGAGCCCCATTGGAAAAGCGGTTATCCTGTGCCTGATACAGATCGGCGGGATCGGACTGATCGCACTGGCGAATATGATATTCATCAGCCTCCGGCGGAAAATTTCCCTGAAAAACCGGCGGATCATCAAGGAATCCTACAACCTGGATGAAATGGGTGGAGTCGTGGCTGTAGTCCGCAGTGTGGTGAAATGCGTGTTTCTTGCAGAAGGAATCGGTGCGGTCCTGTATGCGTTTTGCTTTGTACCGGAATTTGGAATAAAAAAAGGTCTGGTGCATGCCATATTTCTGGCGGTATCTGCATTCTGCAACGCAGGGATCGATCTTTTCGGGGAAACAAGCCTTTCGGTATATGTGAGCAATCCGCTGGTCAATATCACTACGATTGGCCTGATCATTGTGTCAGGTCTTGGATTTATCGTCTGGTGGGATCTGTGGGATAAATTCCGCAAGGTTCTGAGAAAAGAGCTCTCCCCATCCAGAGTTTTTCGTGTACTGCGGCTTCAGAGCAAGCTGGTCCTTACGATGACCGGGATCCTGGTATTTTCAGGAGCATTTCTGGTATTTATTTTTGAATCCGGAAACCCTTCCACGCTAAAGGGGGCACCACTGGGAACAAAGCTCATGGCATCCTTTTTCCAGTCAGTGACAACACGTACGGCGGGATTTTATACTATGGATCAGTCGCTTTTGTCCACACCTACCGTGATCATTTCCCTGCTGTGGATGTTTATCGGAGGATCACCCATGGGCACTGCCGGTGGTGTGAAGACTACTACCATTGCGGTTCTGATCCTTTCTATTGCAGCATATCTTCAGGGAAAAAAGGATGTAGAGGTATACGGCCGCAGGATCCGTGAGAGCTATCTCCGTTCTGCCATGGTTGTTGCAGGAACCAGTGTGCTGATCCTTTTTACCATGACGGTGCTTTTGTCCGCAGTAATGCCGGGAGTGGATCTGGCAGATGTTTTATATGAGATCACTTCTGCGGGGGCTACAGTAGGACTTTCCAGAGGACTGACACCTCAGCTGAATGTGGCAGGCAAGTGGATCGTGATCCTTACCATGTATCTGGGACGTATCGGACCGCTGACACTTGGAACAGCAGTTGTGATGCGTGTACGCAACAGGCCGGGAAGCACCACGCATCTCGGTGAAGAAGATATCATGATCGGTTAAACAGGAGAATAGAATGAAAAATAAATCTTTTGCCGTGATCGGGCTTGGACAGTTTGGAATGACTCTGGCGGTGACGCTGGCAGAGTCAGACTGTGATGTCCTTGCCATTGATGACAAAGAAGAAAATATCGAAGAGATTTCCGAAAAAGTAACCTATGCGGTAAAAGCAGATGTCCGTGAACCGGGAATCCTGAAGGCTCTGGGAGTTCAGAATGTGGATGTAGCCATTATCGCAGTTGCCGAAAATCTGGAAGCCAGTATTTCCGCAACCATGCAGGCCAAAGATCTGGGAGTGCCCTTTGTAGTTGCAAAAAGTATGAATTCTCTTCATGGACGTATACTTGACAAAATTGGTGCAGATAAGATCATTTATCCGGAACAGTCTATGGGACTGCGGGTTGCCAGAAATCTTATGTCCGGCGGGTATCTGGATGTGTTTGAGCTTTCGGCGGAGTTCAGTATGGCGGAGTTTTCCATGCCGGTATCCTGGATTGGAAAAAATCTGGCAGATCTGAATGTACGGGAGCGTTTTCACATTAATATCATTGGCATCAAGCAGGGTGAAAATGTCACGGTAGATCTGGATCCTTCCGAACCGCTTCCGGACAACTGTTCCATAATCGCCATAGGAAAAAACAAGGATCTGAATGCAAGTCGTGAGGAATTACGTTAACCGAATACGGATTGCCGGAAGGGGAGAAATAAAAGTAATGATAACCAGTGTATCAAATAGCAAAAATAAAAAATAGTCATGCAGCTGAACCAGAAGGCAAAAGACCAGAAGAGAGCAGGGACTTTTGTTGGCAGAAGGCCGGAAAATAGTTTCTGGAAGCACCGGAAAAGCTGGGTTTCCCAGGTGTTTGTCTCCGAGACCGTTTCCCAGGATGGAGAGCTGATGTCTCAGGCAGAAAAATATCCCTGCGAGATCGTGAAGGATTCCGTATTCCGTCAGATGTGTGATACCAAGACTCCCCAGGGGATCCTGACAGTTCTGAAGCTGCCTTCCTGGAGCGAGGAGGAGGTACTGGCGGGAAAAAATCCTCTGGTCATGGTTCTGGAGGATCTTCAGGATCCGGGAAATGCGGGAACCATTCTCAGGACCGGTGAGGGCGCCGGCGTAAGCGGAGTTTTCCTCACAAAAACCTGCGTGGATATCACAAATCCCAAGGTGATCCGTTCTACCATGGGCTCCATTTACAGAATGCCTTTTCTATACGTGGAAGATGTGGTATCATTAGAAAAGAAGCTGAAAGAAAAGGGAATCCGCAGTTTTGCAGCTCATCTGAAGGGCGAGAATTCCTATGATCAGGAATCCTATAAGGGTGGTACCGCATTTTTCATCGGAAACGAGGGAAAGGGCCTGACTGATCAGGCAACGGAGGCAGCAGACTGTCTGATCCGCATTCCCATGTGCGGAAAGGTAGAATCGCTGAATGCTGCCATGGCATCAGGAATTCTGATGTACGAAGCTGCAAGACAGAGAAGAGAATAAGAGAGGAGGGGGTTTTATGACACCTTTGGCCTGGCTTGGAATACTGGCAATTTTACTGGTAATTGAAGCAATCACGGTAGGACTTACCACTGTCTGGTTTGCAGGCGGTGCTCTTGTGGCGTGCATTGCCTCGTGGCTTGGTGGGGGAATTGTTGTACAGCTCCTTTTATTTTTCGGAGTTTCCGTGGTGCTTCTGATCTTTACCAGACCTCTGGCGGTCCGCTACATGAACAAGGGCGTGGAAAAGACCAATGCAGAGAGCCTTCTGGGAAAAAGAGCCGTAGTGATACAGCCGGTCAACAACCTGGCCCAGACCGGGCAGGTGAGGATCAATGACATCGAGTGGACTGCACGGACCGCAGATGACGGGGAAGAAATTCCAACAGGTGCAGTGGTTGAAATCGAAGAGATCCGCGGAGTGAAGCTGATCGTAAAAGAAATTAGCAAGGAGGGCTAAATTATGGGTGGAGTTGTTGTTTTGCTTGTAGTCATCGTTCTTGTGCTGTGGGTACTTGCATCCTGTATCCGCA